>Ga0247837_1004279_pt1 | contig 23157 bp, 27 predicted proteins | sample LaCtaG_2_FD_187115 | JGI IMG/M metagenome (GOLD analysis project Ga0247837, IMG submission 187115) | Freshwater microbial communities from meromictic Lake La Cruz, Castile-La Mancha, Spain - LaCruzMarch2015_14.5m | ecosystem: Environmental > Aquatic > Freshwater > Lake | place: Spain: Castile-La...
CTTGCCGAAGCAAGCCCACGATCTGCTCTGCACTGCGTCGCTTCTTCATCAGAGAACCCTTTCAAGCCCCACCCGGGGCACGAGGATTCTCTCACAAGACTTGGGTCAGGATTTGGGGAGGGGGTCAGCACATGATCCATCCGCTTTCGCTCCGTGCTTTTTGTTTCAAGCGGCGCGGCCTCACGCTCGTTGAGCTGCTCGCGGTGATCGCGATCATCGGCATACTCGTGGGGATGTTGCTGCCCGCCGTACAGGCGGCGCGCGAGAGCGCCCGTCGCTCCGACTGTGCGTCGCGGCTCCGGCAGGTGGGGCTCGCGCTGCATCGATACCAGTCGTCGATGGGGCGGCTGCCTGCGGCTGGGGTGAGCGTCAATCCCGCGGCCACTCAAATGATTGAACGCGATGGAGATGCAACGCCGGCCAACCGTATGGCCTGGGCAGGTGCCAGCTGGGCCGTCTTCATCCTGCCCTTCCTCGAGCAGAAAACGCTGAATGACGCGTACGACCACTCGCGGCTGGCTGTGAGCGGCGCGAACAACGCCATCACGAAAACCCGCGTGCCTGCGCTCGTTTGCCCGGCCCACCCCTTCGTGAAGCCAGGCTCGAGCCTGCTGACGCAGCCACTCGATATGTACTTCTCGCCACGCGGCGACTACTCCCCGCCGCTGCCATCTGCGGCGGGATTCATTGGCTTCGAAAAGGGGAATTACGCTGTCAACGTCGGCGCGAACAAGATGCAGCTTGTCTCCGATTCGACCAGCGCGGCCTTTAAAGGACCCTTCAGCGTGGCGGCCATGTATGGCGCACCGCCCGCGGCCGTGAGCGACGGTTCAAGTAACGTGATCGTCGCCAGCGAGATCGTGAACGTGCTCACGGGTGGTAACGGAGATCAGCGAGGCGCCTGGGGCTGGCCGGGGGGCTCGACCTTCTGTGGCCGTGGGACTGGAACAACGATCATTCTGACGCCGAATACTCTCGCCCAAGTTGATTGGATGGCGTATTCCAACAACGACATGACAAATCCGATTTTCAGCTTTCGGGGCGGCGGTGATTCGAGTGCCGGCGGTGGCACTGCGGCACGCAGTTTTCACTCGGGTGGCTGCAACTTCGTGTTCGCCGACGGCGCGCAGCGATTTCTTACCGATGCGATCGATCCGACGACCTATGTGCGGCTGCTCGCGATCGCCGATGGCAACGTCGTCAGCGCGTTTTGAGACTCGAGGACCATGAAAACATCGCTTCAATCCCTTCATCGCCATCTGGCTGCTTGGGCGACGATTTTTTTCGCGTTGATGGGTACATCCTGTTCGTCACGACCCGAAACGGCCGAGGTCCCGACGAGGACCGAAGCGATCGCCCAGGCACGCGAGTTTTTCGACATGCAGCGGGAAGCGCTCGTGGCAAATCCTGCCGGCGGTCCGCAGATACTTGCCCTCGTGATCGAATTTCTCGAGCCGATGGCTACCCATTACGGCCCACCGTTCGTGGCGTTCCTCGCCGCGGTTCAGGAGACCAGAGCCTCGTGGGGCGACAAGCCGACGGCCGCCGCCGTGATGGACGGCGTGGCGAGCCTCGCTGAAAAAGCCGCCGCCCTGGCACCGTAGGTAGCACCAAACACCCACAAATTCGTGTCACGGCCTGGGATCGCGGCAAAAATTGCCCTCTCGCGGAGCAACTTCTTGGCCGGATGGTGTCCGTCGCCAAGAGATCCCGTTCAATCGGCAACACCTTCTCATGACACGCTGGATAAGTCTCACACGGCGGTATCGTCGCGGTGTTCTCACGATAGCGGCACTATGCTTCGCTTCGATGCTGCCCCAGGCGGCTGCATGTGCGGCGTCGTCCGAGCGGCCCGCGGCGATGGCCGAGGCGCATCGGGCCTTTCTCGCCACCTATTGCCTCGAATGCCATTCCACCGCGAAGCAAGAGGGGGGCATGCGGCTCGACGACATCCCGCTCGCGATCGATACGATCGAGTCAGCGGAACGGTGGCAGCGGGTGCTCAACCAGCTCAACTCGGGCGACATGCCGCCGGACGATGCCAAGCAGCCGGAGGCCGCGGCCAAGATCGAACTGCTCGACGCCCTCTCCACCGTGCTTGCAACCGCACGCACGCGGCTCGCCGACGGCGGCGGCGCACTCACGATGCGGCGGCTCAATCGCCGCGAGTACGGCAACACGATTCTCGCCCTGCTCGGCGTGGAAGTAGACGTGCGGCCGCTGCCCTCCGATGACGTAGCCGGAGGCTTCGATACCGCCGGCGGCTCGCTTTTCATGTCGAGTGAGCAGGCGTTGCTCTACCAGCAGCTCGGCCGCGACGCGATCGACGCCGGGTTCGAGCAGGTGAGAGCCCTCGCAAAGCCACAGAAAAACCACATCGAGGCGGAGCAAAAGACCGACGAAATCATCAGGCAACTGGGCGAAGCAGTTGACTGGCGGCGACGCAACAAGTCGTGGATGTCGGCGGTGGATGCCGCCGCCGCAAAGCCGCAGTATGCCGCCGTGGTGAAAGAGCTCAAGGAGAAAGCTGGAGCCAACTGGTGGGAATTTTACTGGCACTGGGACAAGTTTGAGGGCGCTCCCTCGCCGCAATCCTATGGCTTTCAGGATGCCCTGGACGCCTACTACGGCGATCGGCTGTGGGAGACGATCATCACGCAGGGAGCTCATTACCTGAGCCTGCCAGACGTGAAAACCGGCGCCTACCTTGGTCTGTACAGCAGCGTACGCAATGTGGAGCAACGTGTGCTGATCGAAAAGTGGTGGCCGACAGGCACGTATCGGGTGAAAGTCCGCGCGGGAGCGACGGATGCGGCTCCGCCGGAACGCCGGTTCATCGCGTTTTCGGCCGCAGCTACGAGCGCGGCCGACGCTCATTCGCATATTAGCGCACACCATGTGGCTGGAACGGTGAAGGTTCCGCAGGAGATTCAGATTCACGTGCGCAAGACGAAGACGAGCCCGCACGTGTTTCTTGTGCAAGAAAACAACGGCAATCCCCGCGGCTTCTACGATGCGGAGTTCAAACGCAACGGCGTCGGGCCTGACTATGTCCTCTGGATCGACTCGATTGAGGTGGAAGGCCCGGTCGTGACGCCGGAAACTGCAGACGCCGTTGCCCGGGTGCGGGCGATCCTCGATGAACTCACTCCGTTCGAGCCCAAGGCAGGCGACTTGAAGGCCGCGGATGCCCCCGCGGAGGCCGTCGTCGTGCGGCGGATCGTCGAGCGGTTTGCCCGCGATGCGTTTCGCGGGCAGCCGCCGAACGAGAGCTTCCTCGACAAGCTCGTCGGGCTCTACGAGGCTCGGCGCCAGGCCTGCGAGCCGGCCACCGAAGCAATCAAGGAGCCGCTGGCCGTGGTGCTCACGTCGCCGCGGTTCCTCTATCTCTATGAGCCCGCGACCGACCAAGCACCGCGGCCACTCTCCGACCATGAGTTGGCGACGAGGCTTGCGTCGTTTCTCTGGAGCGGGCCGCCGGACGATGCGCTCGTGGCCCTGGCGGCGAGCGGCCGGCTGCACGATCCTGTCGTGCTCACGGCGGAGGTGGAGCGGATGCTCTCCGACCCTCGTGCCCGGGAGTTTGCCTCGTCGTTCGCCCACCAGTGGCTCAACCTCGCCAGGCTCGACTTCTTCCAGTTCAACCAGCAGCGGTTTCCCCGATTCGACGTGAGCACGAAGGAATCGGCGCGCGGCGAGGTGACCGAAACGTTCTTCCACATGCTCACGAGCGGCGGCAGCCTCTCGCGGCTGCTCGCGAGCGACACCGTGCACGTAGACGCATTGCTCGCCAGCTACTACGGCCTCGAAGGCGTGAGCGGCGATGCCTTCCGGGAAGTGCCGGTGCCGGCCGGATCGCCCCGCGGCGGCCTGCTCGGCATGGCCGCGATCATGGCGATGGGCAGCGACGGCAGCGATTCGAGCCCCGTGGAGCGCGGCGCCTGGGTGCTGAGGAAGTTGCTCAACGATCCGCCGCCACCCGCGCCGCCCAACGTGCCGGAACTCAAGCGGATCTCCAAGGGCATGACGGCCCGCGAACGCCTGCGAATGCACCAGGAGGAGCCACAGTGCGCCCAGTGCCACCGTAAGATCGATCCGATCGGCTTCGGCCTGGAAAACTTCGACGCGGTAGGACAGTGGCGCGCGGAAGACCTACAGCCTGGTCTGCCGCCCGAGAAGGCGAAGATCGATCCGGCTGGGGCCTTCCACAACGGCCCCGCCTTCGCCGACTACGAACAGTTGCGCGGCCTGATCGCGGCCCAGCCGGAGCGGTTTGCCCGGGGATTCGCCTCCGCCCTCGTGGCGTATGCCATGGGGCGGCCGATCAGCTTTGCCGACGAAGAGCTCGTGGAAACCATGGTCCGGCACGCGGCCGGTGTGAACTACCGCGCCTCGGACTTCATCCACACGCTCGTGACGAGCAAGACGTTTCACACGAAGTAGCCAACCATCCCGTCGCCAACCAGGAGCCGCCGCCATGCCTCGCATTTCTTCAACGCTCAGTCGCCGCGACTGCCTCCGCGCCGCCGGCACGATGATAGGGTTGCCGGCGTTGGAGTCGCTCACGGGCATGGCGCCGGTAGCCGGAGCGGCCACGGCGGCGGCCCGGCCGAAGCGGATCATCTGCCTCGGCATCGGCTTCGGCGTCACTAAGGAAACGTGGTTTCCCGACCCGAAGCAGGCAGGCCCCGACTACGCGCTGACGCCGGGGCTTGCCCCGCTCGAACGGCATCGCCAGCGATTGTCCATTGTGCAGGGGGCAAGCCACCAGTACTCGATCGATCCACATTCCGGCAGCACGTTCTGGCTCACCGGCGCCAATCGCTACGCCCAGCCTGGGCAGACGTTTTCCAATTCAATCTCAATCGACCAGGTCGCGGCGCAGGTGATCGGCGGCGACACGCGGTATGCCTCGATCCAGTTGAGCGGCAGCGAGCCGCAGATGGACGGCCCTGGGCACGGCCCGGGGCTGTCGCTCTCGTGGGATGCCGGCGGCCGGCCGATGGCCGCCTTCAACACGCCCGTGATCGCCTTCCAGCGGCTCTTTGCGGAGGATTCACAACCGCTCGCGGCCCGGCAGGCGGCGATCGCCCGCGGCGAGAGCGTGCTCGATGCGGTGCTCGAGGATGCCCGCGACATGCAGCGACACGTGAGCACCACCGATCGGCGCAAGCTCGACGAATACTTCGAGAGCATCCGCGGCATCGAGGGGCGGCTCGCCCGGGAGAAGCAATGGCTCGAGGTGCCGAAGCCGAAGGCTCCCTTTGGCGAGCCGGCCGCCGGCATCGAGGGGAAGGACGAGGTCCGGCTGATGTACGACCTGATCGTGGCAGCCCTGCAGACCGACAGCACGCGGGTGGTCACCTTCCGCCAGCCGATCAAGCACCTCCTCACGAGCCTCGGCATCCAGGTCGGCGCCCACGACATGAGCCACTACAACCCCGGCGAACGGATGGAGGCGTCGCAGCGGCGAGACACGATGCAAAGCGAGCTGCTCGCCGGCCTCATCGACAGCCTCCTGGCCGCGAAGGAGCCGGACGGGTCGAGCCTCTTCGACCACACGATCCTCTGTTTCGGGTCGAACATCGCCCACGGCCACACACTCTTGAACTGCCCGACCTTGCTCGCGGGCGGCGGAGCCGGCATCAAGCTCGGCCACCAGATCGTGCTGCCCGACAAGACGCCCCTCTGCAACGTGTGGCTGACGATGCTCCGCGGCATCGGTGTGAACGTCGACCGCCACGGCGACAGCACAGGAATCGTCGAAGAGCTGATGGCGTAGGACGATGCCGCCTCGGGCTCCGGTGAAAACCGGGGTATCAATCCGGGCGGACGCACGGGTCAGGCATCCTGTGAGACGATGGCCGCGAGCAGGGGCGACTCATCCGACAGGAACGGATTGACGATCGTCACGCCGCGCCATGTGAACCCATGCTGGAGGTCTTCACTGAGCACGATGCGGCAGCGATTTTCGGCAGCGACCGCCATCACGAGCGCATCCCACATTCGAAACTCGTGGTCCACGGAGAGATCGAACGCCGACTGAAACGAAGCCCACGTCGAGTCAATGACGTCAAACGAATCGGCCCAGGCGAGCACGGCGTCGCGGGCGGCGTCGCGAGTCCGCCCCGCACTTCGCGTCAGGACCAGCATCAACTCGCCAAGTACCTGCGCCGGCAGCAGAACAGCCGGCTCAGGCAACCGCTCAACAAGGCCGATGGCAACGCGACACCGTTCCGCATCCCCGACACCCTCGGCGTATGCGAGCACGTTGGTGTCGATGGCGACCCGCATGGTCAGTTTTCGTAGAGTTCGTCGCGGGTCCAGCAGCGGGCCCCAACCAGGGGCTGCTGTCGCAAGCGTTCGAGCAGCATGCGTTTCGCCGACTGCCGCTCTCGTCCACTGCCGCGAACCGGTGCAATGGTCGCAACGGGCCTGCCACGCGAGACGACCGTGACATGCTCTCCCTGAGACACTTCGCGGAGCACGCGGGAAAAATGGCGGTTCGCGTCGGCCGCTGAAATTGTTTTCATGATCGTCTCCGAAACGTGGTAGTGATGAACACTACACGACCTGAAGCGGGTCGTCAAGGGACGCCCGGTGCGATGCCGCACCGGATACTCAGCCTTCGCGATCCGTACGGGCATACATCCGATAGAGAACCTGCGTGCCGTCGTCTGCCCAGCCGTGTTCCGCGGCGATTGTAAAGAGGCGATCGGCCGTGACGAGACCGGGCAGGTCGACTCCCGTCGCGGCGGCGCACTCCCGCTCGATCGCGAGATCCTTGAGCAGGTGTTTCACCATGAAGCCGGCGCGAAATCCCCCGCAAGCGCCCACGGCGCGAGGTTCGAGAGCCCCCAGCTTCCCGCCGCACCCCCGGAGATCACCTGCTGCACGAGCCCGGAATCGAGTCCTCCCGCCTGCGCATGCGCGAACGCCTCGCACCAGGCCACCATCCCGATCGCCACGGCGACTTGATTGGCGAGCTTGCACCGCTGCCCCGCCCCGGCGGGCCCGACGAGCGTGACCGACTTCCTCATGAGTGCGAGGATCGGCCGCACCCGCTCGATGATCCCTTGCCCCGTCGGCACGGCCGGCGTAACGCCGAGATACACCTCCTCGACGTCGGTCGGCATCCCCACCATCGTGATCACGACGTCAGCTACGGAGGCCACCTCGCCCGGCGTGTCGTGCCAGACTGCGCCCCGCTCGAAGAGCGGCTCGGCCTTGGCCCGGGTGCGGTTGACCACGTGGAGCGATTGGCCGGCTGCGATCGAACTGGTCGCTCGGCTCCCGCACGTCTTTATGAAAATGTCGGGGCTCGTGGAGAGTGCCGCCCAATCGATGAAGCCTGCGCAGGCACCGCGCGACTCGGCGTTCTACGAGCCGTGGCTGGCTCCCGTGTGAAAGGCCTTCGGCCCCGAGCGGCTCATGTACGGCAGCAACTGGCCGGTGTCGGACCGTGCCGCCGCCTATGCGGCAGTTCACACCATCGTCGCTTCATTCGTCCGGCCGCACGGCGCGGAGGCCGAGCGCTGGTTTTTCGCCGACGGCTCGCGGGCGGCCTACCGCTGGGCATGACGAGCCGTGGAAACGGCGCCAGGTGCCGTTTCCACGCGACTTGTGACTGGCCCGCTCGGCGAAATGCCCCGGCCTTGCCGGAACTGCAGGGGAACTTCGACAATCATGACGATGAACGGTCCTATCGAATTTTACCGCACGTTTCAGGCGCTACTCCGTGGGCGGGCGATCGAGGGCCTGCTCACGTCGGGCATGGCGTGCGTCGAATATGGGATCCAGCAGACCACGAAAGACACCGACTGGATCATCGCGCCAGCCCTCATCGAACGGCTCGTGACGCTGTTCGGCGAACTCGAGCGGGGAATCAGCGGGGCGAACTGGAGAATCTCCTACCGCGGCCTGTTCGGCGCACCGCTCGACTCGGAGTACCTCGCCGGCGGATGGACGAGCCACCTCGTGGCATTCGAACTGGCCGAATCGGCCGGTCGGCATCTCGACTTCTTCGGCCGGCCGCCGCGGGTGGGCGAGGGCTGGCACGCAGACTCCGTCGCCGGCATTGCCAGCCGTGACACCGTCATTCGGATGAAGAAGACCGATCGGCCGAAGGACTGGCCGCTCGTCAACGCGCTGGCGATCCAGGCGCACTATGCGGGCGATCCCGCGGCGGTGCTCCATCTGCGCGATCACGACATCCTCCGGGAGGCCTGGCGACAGGCCGCGTCGGAGAGTCGGGATTCCGCGGCGCGAGAGCGGCCGCTCTTGCGGGAGCTGGACGCGGTGGACGATCTGCGGCTCGAACGGCTGCTTCTCGTCGAGGAGATGCTTTGGCAGTGCGTCAACCGCGAACGCTACATGGTCTATCAACGGGCTTGGAAAGACTTTTATCGGGCCTGGCAGCAGGATCGGGTCGGCGAGTGGCCGACGGCGGAGCCGTTTCTGCAGCAGCACGAGCGGGTTTGCAACGCCGTCCGCGGGCACGGCCTGCCCCCAGCGCCCCTCGCCACCGTCGCGGATCGACAGGCCATCTACGATCGCGGTCTGACGCGGGCAGCGGCGCTTGTGGCGGCCACGCCGCAGGAGCTGGAGACGATCGCCATGCCGTTGGATATCATTCTTCCGTGAACACCATGGTCAACGAGCCCTCCAACTCCGCCGGCGACGGCCGCCATCCGCTCGACCGCACCTATCCGGAGCGGTATTACGAGATCCTGGCCCGCGACTTGGGCGAAGAGAAGGCCCAGTGGGCCCGGCTTCCCTACGCCGAACGGATGCGGGAGCTGGCGTGGTACCACGCCCACTTCAACACGCCCGACGACCTGTCGCCCTGGCCGGCCGAACTCGACGGCGGCCTTGATCGCGGCTGAACCGAAGCCGCCGGCTCCCGCTCAACCGAGCAGTGTGTCGTAGTCAGCGTGGGTGCCGATCCAACTCCACACGAGCCGGTCTCCGTGAAAAGTGCCGACAGCGCGATGATGGATACCGACGCGGACAGACCAGAGATCAGCCCCCACCTTCTTGAAGTGCAGCGAGGGATGAAACGCATCCTGTTGCCAGAGCCGGTAGGCCCGCGTCGCGGCCTTGGGAACGTCCCGTGGCAGCCGGCGGTATGCCCGCCAAAACTCCCGGCTCGCGACGCTCGGAATCCTCACGAACGACCCTCGGCGCGCTCAGCTTCTTCGAGAATGGTTTCAAGCGGAACAGCTAGGCCAGCCTCGATCTCGGCCTTGGAGTTCGCGATGAGCCCATCGAGCCGTCCGGCGGCAAGGTCTGCCGCGATCTGGCGATCCCAGCCATCATCGGCTGAAGGGTGAAGCATGGACATCAACTCGCAGTATTCCCGCGGCGAGAGTCGGTCGATCGCGGCCTTGATTTCGACGAGCGATGTCATGCTGGAATCGTAACCCCGCTGCCGATGGCACGGCAAGCCACCTCTGGTCGCTGACCTGCGATGATCGCCTGGCAGGTGGGCCGGCCGAACTCGACGGCGGCCTTGATCGCTGCTGAGTACCGGCCTACACCGAGCGTCGTGCTACTGCCGCGGTGGAGACGATCGCAGGCGAAGCCCTTCGGACGCTTGATAGAGGCGGAAGAGCACCTGCGTGCCGTCATTCGCCCAGCCCTTTTCGGCGGCGAGCGTGTAGAGGCGCTCGGCCGTGGCGAGGCCGGGGAGATCGATGCCAGTCGCCGCAGCGCACTCCCGCGCTATGGCCAGATCCTTGAGCAGGTGCTTCACCATGAAGCCCGGCGCGACGTCGCCGGCGAGGGCCCGTGGGGCAAGATTCGTGAGGCCCCAGCTGCCCGCCGCACCCCCGGAAATCACCTGCTGCACGAGCGCGGGATCGAGGCCACCCGACTGCGCATGGGCGAGCGCCTCGCACCAGGCCACCATCCCGATCGCCACCGCGACTTGATTGGCGAGCTTGCACCGCTGCCCCGCCCCGGCGGGCCCGAGGTGCGTGATCGACTTTCCCAAGAGGCCAAGGAGCGGCTGCACTCGGGCGAATGCCTCGCGATCGCCTCCGGCCATGATCACGAGCGACGCATTCCTTGCGCCGACGTCGCCCCCCGACACCGGCGCGTCGAGCGCCGCGAGCCCGCGGGTGATAGCGGCCGCAGCGATCCGCTCGGCAAGCATCGGGCTCGACGTCGTCATGTCGACGAGCACCGCGCCGTCACGGGCCCGATCGATGATCCCCTGCCCTGCCGGCACCGCCGCCGTGCCGCCGAAATACACCTCCTCGACATCCGTCGGCAGCCCGACCATCGTGATCACGACGTCGCTCGCCGCCGCCGCTTCGCCCGGCGTGTCGTGCCAGACTGCGCCCTGCTCGATGAGCGGCTCAGTCTTCGCCCGCGTACGGTTGAACACGTGGAGCGAGTGGCCAGCCGCGAGCAGATGCCCGGCCATGCTCCGCCCCATGATCCCCGTACCGATGAAGCCGATCGCGGCCATGAATCGCACAGCCTCTGGCGTCAGAAAAAGGTCTCAGGCTTCGTGCGCACGAGTTCGCCCACCGGCACGTCCACCTCGACCTCGTCGGTGTGGATGAACTTGGGCCGATCGACGCATAGAAAGCTCTGTTCGACGTCGGTCGGGTTTTCCCAGCGATGCGGATGGTTTCGCGGCCACTCGTGGGCCACGCCGGCGGCCACGGGCGCGCCCTGAAGCAGCAAGCCGCTGCCGAGCGTGAGCTCCATCTCGTCGAGGTGTCGATGCACGTGCGTGGGCAGCACGGTCCGCGGGCTGATCCGCTCGCGATAGACGCCGCACTCCGGACTTTCGAAGACCACGTCGACGAACCCGAACGGCTTGACTTCGAGGTTTGGCGGAAAATCGCCTCGCTGCCGCCGGATCGCGATCTCGGGCACCGCCCGGCCGGCGAGGGCCCGCGGCTTCGCGAGCTTCACCTCGACTTCCTCGACCTGCGGCCGCGGAACGTCGAGGCTCGGCGGCATGAGCAGCCAGGCGGCAATCGCCTCGGCCGCCGACTCCAGGAGCAGGAATCTGGCAGCGACGAGGATGAACTGCAGTTCGCCCACCACCCGGCCGTAGTCGACCGTGTGCGTGATCTGCCCCTCGTGGGCCGCCCGCCGCATGTGGAAGTGCAGCACCACGTCGAGCTCGACGGGCTGCGGCGTCGTCCGCTCGTGGTCCAAGATTCCGATGATGCAGTCGAACCGCATGCCGCGCAGGGCCAGACGGTCGTATTCCTTGCGAAAGATCATGCGATGCTCAACCCTCCGCACACCCGGATCGTCTGGCCGGTCACGTACGTGGCCTGGGCGAGATACACGACCGCCTCGGCCACGTCGTCGGGGCTCCCCTCCCGGCCGAGCGGGAGCCGCGCGAGCATGTCGGCCCGCTGGGCAGGCGTCGTCTCGGCGGCGATCGCCACGGGCCCGGGGGCAACGGCGTTTACGCGAACCTTCGGCCCCAGTTCGAGCGCGAGCGCCCGCGTGAGCTGCTCGAGTGCCGCCTTCGAGGCGAGGTAGTGCGAAAAAAAATGCGTCGCCGTGTAGGCCCGGCTCACGGCCATGTCGGTCACGTTCACCACGGCCCCCTGCCCCGACGCCTCGAGCAGCGGCAGCACCGCCTGCGTGAGGAGAAACGGCGCCCGCACGTTGACGGCGAGCATGCGCTCGAGCTGCTCGGGGGTGACGTCGCAAAAGGCAACATGCTCATACGCGGCGGCGTTGTTGACGAGCAGGTCGAGCCGGTCGATCCGCTGGCCGAGGCTCTGCGGACCGTCGGGCGTAGAGAGATCCGCCTGCTCGACGCGGGCAGTGCGCCCGAACGCCGTCAGCTCGCGCACCACCTCATTGGCAGCGGCGACCGAGCGATTCGCATGCACGACCACGTCGAAGCCCGCCCGGCCGAGCGCCAGGCAGATCGCACGGCCGATGCGGATGCCGCCGCCGGTGACGAGGGCCGTGGGCATGAATGAGACGACTCAGGTAGGCGACGCGTGATTGCGGCCGAGGACCGCTTCGATGAGTGTCCTCGTCGGATCGTTCAAGTGCAAGGAGAGCGCCTCCCGCGGGTCGATCCAGAGATACGAGAGCGCCTCGCTGTTGAGCTTCGCCTTCGTGCTCTTCGTGCGGGCCGTGTAGTTGAAGAGTAGAAAGTGGCTCTTCGGGACATAAAACTCCTCCGAGTCGATGCAGTCTTGCACGAGCACGAACTCGACGTCAGAAATCGCGAGGCCCGTCTCCTCGCGGATCTCGCGCCGCAACGCCGCGACCGTGTCTTCCCCCTTCTCGATCTTGCCGCCCGGAATGCCGTAGGTGTGGCTCCACTTGTGCGTGAGCACGAGCAGCACCTTTCCTGCGGGATTCGAAATCAGCGCGCCGACAGTGGCCACGGGATGCTCGCGGGGCATGCGCTTCGGCCCGGCGGGCCGCGGTGCGAAGAACGGCACCCAGTCGGCCTGCTCGCGCCACACGAACCGGGGCCGGGCCGCGAGGAGCCGCGCCTCGTCGTGATAGCCCGCGAGCACACAGCCGGCGGTGATGCCGTGCCGGTTCGCAGCCTCGACGTCGTGATCGGTGTCGCCGATGAAGAGCACGTCGGCCTTGGCTCGCCGGCCGATCCGCTTGAGGTGATCAGGCATGCCGCGCACCTTGTTCGGCACGGAGCCCTGGATCTCTCCCACGAGCTTGCGAATCCCGCACGCATCGCAGGCCGCCTCCAGAAGGTCCTGCCGGAGCGTCGAAAACAGGCTCGTGGGGATTCCCTGCCTGCGGAGCGACTCGAGCGCCTCCCTCACCCCAGGAAACAGCGTCCCCTGGTCGATCACGCGCTCATAGACGGCGAAATAGTGCCGGTCGATCGCAGCCGTAGGCTCCGCGACCCCGTGCCGCCGATAAAACCCGAGCGCCGGCAGGCTGAACTCGCGGTCGTAGTCAGCGCGGCTGATCCGGCGCCCACCGAGGTCGATGATCGTCTGCCGCGTGGCCAGGAAACTCGGCGTCTGGTCGTCGTAGAGCGTCCCCGACCAGTCGAAGATCACGTGGGCGAACGGTGGCGACATGCGGCGTCCAGAGAGAAGAACACAGAGTATACGCCGAAAGCGCGTCACGTTCCGATCGATGTCGACTACATTGTTGCCCATGACCACGTCCTCCGCCGCTCCGATTTCATGCCGCAACGTGGGCGTGCGTTTCGCTGGCGGCCGCGACGTGCTCGCAGGCGTCGATCTCGACGTGCCTGCCGGGCGGAGCGTGGCCCTCGTCGGCCCGAGCGGCTGCGGCAAGACCACGCTGCTGCGATGCATTGCGGGGCTCCAGCCGCTCTCAGCCGGCACGATCGAGCCGCGGCCCGAGACGGTGCCGGCGGGCACCATGGCCTACGTGTTTCAGGAGCCGGCGCTCCTGCCCTGGCTCGATGCCGTGCACAACGTGATGCTGCCGCTCGATCTGGTCGGCCGCGGCGCGCCGCCTGAGCGACGGGCCATGGCCGAGCACTGGCTGGCCGAGGTGGGCTTCGGCGCGGGCGACCTCGGCAAATATCCCGGCGAACTCTCGGGCGGCATGAAGATGCGGGTGTCGCTCGCCCGGGCGCTCGTCACCGAGCCGGCGATCCTGCTCCTCGACGAGCCGTTCGCCGCCCTCGACGACCTGCTGCGGACGCGGCTCACCGAACTGCTCCTGACACTGCACGCCCGGCATCCGCGCACGATGGTGCTCGTGACGCACAACATCGCCGAGGCGATCCTCGTGGGCGACGAGGTCTGCGTATTCGACGGCGGGCGGATCGGCAGCCGCGTGGCGGTGGACCTGCCGGCCCCGCGGCTTGCCCAGGCCCGCGGCGGCGCCGCATTCGGCCGGCTCTACGGCGTCGTCTCCGATGCGCTCGCGGAGGCCGCCCGATGAGCCGCACGCGCATCCCGTGGACACAGCTCGTGTTCGAGGCCCTGCCCGCAGCGGCGGTCGCTGCCGGAGTGATCGCCTTCTGGCAATTCGCGGTGGGCTACTGGGAGGTGCCGGCCTACCTCCTCCCCTCGCCCGTGCGGGTGGCGACCGCCCTGTGGGAGAAACGCGACGCCCTGCTCCACGCCTTCTGGGTGACGGCCCGCGCATCGGTCGCCGGCCTCGCTGCCGCCGCCATCGTCGGCACGCTGCTGGCGATCATTTTCAGCCAGTCACGGGTCATCCGCACGGCCCTCTATCCCTATGTGGTCTTCCTACAGACCGTGCCGATCGTGGCGGTCGCGCCGCTCTTGATCACGTGGAGCGGCTACGGGCAGCGCACGGTGATTCTCGTGTCGGCGATCATCGCCCTGTTTCCGATTCTCTCGAACGTCACGGCCGGGCTGCTCGCGCTCGACCGCAATCATCGCGACCTCTTCCGGCTGTATCGCGCCAGCCGCTGGCCCACGCTCCTCAGGCTCCGGCTGCCCACGGCGATGGGGCACCTAGCGCTGGGCTTGCGAATCAGCTGCGGCCTCGCCGTGATCGGGGCGATCGTGGGAGAGTTTTTCGTGGGCCGCGGGAGCGACTTTCCCGGGCTCGGGGCCGTGATGGATCGGTGGCTCGCGATGGGCAAGACCGACGCCCTGATCGCGGCCGTGCTGCTCTCGTCGCTCTTGGGGCTCGTGATGTTCGCGGCGGTGAACCTGCTGACCGATCGGCTGCTGCACCGTTATGTTCAGGGGACGGGAGACTGACCGATGCGACGACTGATGACGGGCTTGGCCACTTGCCTTGCGATCGCGGGATGCGGCGCGCCTGCAAAGCCGACGGCTGATCCCGCTAGGGGCACGCCCGCCGTGCTCCAGCTCAACTGGTTCCCGGAGGCGGAGCACGGCGGCTTCTACACGGCGCTCGTCGAGAATTTCGCCGCGGCGGAGGGGCTGGCCCTCGAGATCCGCCCCGGCGGCCGCGCCGCCCCGATCGCGAGCGAGTTGGCCGCCGGCCGCGTGCAGTTCGCCGTCGCCAACGCGGAAGACGTGGTCATGTTTCGCAGCCAGGGGGCCGACATCGTCACCGTGATGGCCGCCTGCCAGCACCACCCGCGGTGCTTGCTCATGCGGAAGGACAGTGGCGTCACCTCGTTCGATGATCTGGGGCCGAAGGGCATGACACTCCAGGTGCAGCAGGGTCACGCCTTCCTCGAATTCATGCGGAGCAAGGGGCTGCTCCAAGGCGTGAAGGAGGTGCCCTACACCGGCGGCGTGGCCCTCACCGTGCACGACCCGAAGATGGCCCAGCAGGGCTATGTGTATTCCGAGCCGTTGCTCGCGCGGCAGGAAGGCGTGGAGATCACCACGCTCATGCTCTCCGATATCGGCTTCGATCCCTATTCCAGCGTCCTCGTGACGACGGGCAAGCTCGTGCGCGAAGAGCCCGAACTCGTGCGGCGGATGGTTGCCGTGGCGATCGCCGGGTGGCAACGGTATCTCGCCGACCCAGCAGCCACGAACGCACACCTCCGGAAGGTGAATCCCGAAGGTGTCGCACCCGAAATGCTCGCCCACGGCGTCGAGATTCTTCGCGGCCTCTGCCTCCCCGACGGCATGCCGCCGGAACGACTCGGCACGATGACGGCCGCCCGCTGGGACGAGCTGCTCGAGCAGATGACCGCGCTCGACCCGAGCCTCGCGGGCAAGGTGAAAGCCGCCGACTGCTACACGCTCGAGTTTCTGCCGTAGCGGGCAAGCCGCTTGACCGCTTGCGTAGGATCACTGCGGAAGAACCTCTCGGCATGCACGCCACCCATCGGCCATGCATGCACCCCCGCTCAACTCGATCGCCTTCGTCGGCAGTTACGTGCCCCGGCGCTGCGGCATCGCCACCTACACCGCCGACCTGCGGACGGCCGTCGCCACGCATCTCCCCGCAGCGGCATGCCACGTCGTGCCGCTGAACGACGGCCACGCCCACTACGACTACCCGGCCGAGGCGGCGTTCGAGATTCGCGCCGATGACCCTTCCGCCTACGAGCGGGCCGCGGCCTTCCTCAATCTGCGCAACGCCGACGTCATTTCGCTCCAGCACGAATACGGCATCTTCGGCGGCGATGCCGGAGGCCACGTGCTCGGCCTGCTGCGCAACCTTCGGGCACCGGTGCATACGACGCTTCACACCGTCCTCGCCAAGCCCTCCCCTGCACAGCGGCGCGTGATGAACGACATCATCCATCTGTCGGCCCGGCTCGCCGTGATGACCGAACGCGGCCGGACGCTTCTCAGCGACGTGCATGGCGTCTCCCCTGCCCGCATCGACGTGATTCCGCACGGCATCCCCGACATGCCCCTCTCGGATCCAGGGAGCCGCACATCACAGCTCGGCCTGGCAGGCCGCCGCATGCTGCTCACGTTTGGCCTGCTGTCGCCAGCGAAGGGCATCGAACATGCGATCGAAGCCTTGCCGGCCGTTCTCGCCAGCCACCCCGATGCCGTGTATGTCGTGCTCGGCGCCACACATCCACACCTGATCATGAGCGAGGGCGAGCGCTACCGCGACACCCTGCGAAGGCGGGCCAGGGCGCTCGGCATCGAGGACTATGTCGTCTTCCACGATCGCTATGTCGACCTTCCCGAACTGCTCGCATTTCTCAGTGCGGCCTCCGTCTATCTCACTCCCTACCTCAACGAAAACCAGATCACCTCCGGCACGCTCGCCTACGCGTTCGGCTGTGGCACTCCCGTCGTTTCCACGCCCTACTGGCATGCCCAGGAACTGCTGGCCGACGGCCGGGGAATGCTCGTGCCCTTCGGTTCGCCCGCGGCGATCGCCCGGGCCGTGTGCGACCTGCTCGGCGACGACGCGCGGCGCACCGCGCTGAGCACGGGTGCGTGGCAACTCGGCCGCGAGATGGTCTGGAGCCGGGTCGCCGAACGCTACACAGCGGCATTTCGGCAGACCCGCGCGAGTGTGACGGTGAAGCCACGACGAGCCGGATCGCTGCCGCCCGAGCGCCGTCCGCGACACCACCTGCCGCCCCTGCGGCTCGACCACCTCCTCCGGCTCACCGACTCCACCGGGCTTCTGCAGCACGCCACGTTCGACATTCCAAACGCGGCCGACGGCTACTGCACCGATGACAACGCCCGGGCTCTCGCGCTCATGGTGCGGCTCGACGATCTCGGTCTCGGCTCGCCGGCCACAACGCAGGCCGCCGCGACCTACGCCATGTTTCTCGGCCATGCCTTCGTGCCGGAGACGGGCCGGTTTCGCAACTTCATGGCATTCGACCGACACTGGCTCGACGAGCGCGGCACCGACGACTGCCTCGGCCGCGCCCTCCTCGCGCTCGGGACCTGCATCGGCCGCAGTCGCCACGCCGGACTGCAGGCGTGGGCCGTGCGGCTCTTCGCACCGGCGCTCGACGCGCTCGTCGAGACCACGAGCCCGCGGGCGTGGGCGCTAGGCATCCTCGGCATCCAGGAATACCTGCGCCGCCTCGATGGTGACCGGCGGGTCGGCCTTGCCCGGACGCGGCTCACGACGAGGCTGCTCGACCAGCACCGGGGCAATGCAACGGACGACTGGTGCTGGCCGGAGGACGTGGTGGCCTACGACAACGCCCGGCTTTGCCAGGCGCTTGTCTCGAGCGGCCGCTGGTCTGGTGATCGCGCGGCGCTCGATGCGGGGCTTGCGATGCTCGACTGGCTCGTGACGATCCAAACATCGCCGACGGGCCGCTTCGCCCCAGTGGGCAGCCGCGGATTTCTCCGCCGCGGAGCAGCCGCCGCCACATTCGATCAGCAGCCGCTCGAAGCCCACGCCACACTCGCAGCCTGCCTCGAGGCAGGTGAAGCGACCGGCGACGCTGCCTGGAACGATCGCGCTCGGGACGCTTTCGAATGGTTCCTCGGCCACAACGTCGTCGGCCTCGCGCTCGCCGATCCGGCGACTGGCGGCTGCCGCGACGGACTCCTCGAAGACCGTACCAACGACAACCAGGGAGCCGAGTCGACGCTCGCCTGGCTCGGTGCCCTGGTCGACATGCACGCCATCTCCTCCCAGGCACCACCCCTTCATGAACATCACCCGCACCGGAGTGCTTCTGCGGCCCAACAACGCCCGCGTGCTCTACCGGCCTTTCGAGCCGCAGCTTCCCCAGCGAGCAATGAAGATCATCGGCCGCATCATGGAGCTCGCGGATGACGACGTGGAGCGGCTCCTCGAACAGGTGCTCAGGGAGTTCCACGGCCGCCACCAACGATTGCTCGCCTTCTTCCGCGAGCGGGCGGCGGCCGTCCGCCACCATCTCCTCACCGACCGGCCGCTCACGGAGGCCAGGGAACTCCTGATCGGCTCGTATTTCACACAGGAATACGCGCTCGAGAGCGCTGCGCTCTTCAATCCGTCGATCGTCTGGCATCCCTGCCAGGATGACCAGCCGTCCGGCAGCCGTCGGTTCATCCTCAGCCTCCGCGCCACGGGGGAAGGCCACGTGTCGAGCGTGGGCTTTCGCACCGGCACGATCGACAGCCGGGGCTCGATCGCGCTGGCCCCGCCCACGGGGTTCGTCACGGCCCCGCGCGTCGTGGCCGACGCCGGCTACGACAAGCCGCTGTTCCTCCGCAAACTGGCCGAGCTGGGAATCACCGACGGCTTCGTCACGACGGTGAGCGAATCGCTCGCCGAGCACTTTACGATCGGAGATCTGGAGACCGTCGTCAGCCAGACCTCGCGGCTCCATCGTGCCCGGCGCAAGGAGTGGGAGCCCGTGGCGAACGCAATTCTGGCCCTCGCCCGGGCCAACTACGAGATCGAATGCGACGCCGACTCCGACATCTCCGAGCGGGTGATCTTTCCGTATTCGCCCGCCGAGACCAACGGCATCGAGGACGCCCGCTTCGTGCGGTTCGAAGAAGCCGACGGCGGCATCCACCACTACGCCACCTACACCGCCTTCGACGGCAGCGTGATCCTGCCACAGTTTCTCGCGACCGACGACTTCGTGCACTTTAAGATCAGCACGCTCAACGGCCCGGAGATCGCCAACAAGGGGCTCGCCCTGTTTCCGCGGCGGATCAACGGAATGTACGTGATGCTCGGCCGGCAGGATGGCGAAAACGTCTACGTGATGGAGTCCGACATGCTGCACTTCTGGCATGCGAAGCGGCTCGTGCTCCGCCCGACGCAGCCCTGGGAGTTCGTGCAGGTGGGAAACTGCGGTTCGCCGCTCGAGACGCCGCAGGGCTGGCTCGTGCTCACGCACGGCGTGGGACCGATGCGCAAATATGCGATCGGCGCGGCGCTCCTCGATCTCGACGACCCGACGCGGGTGATCGGCCGGCTGCGCGAGCCGCTGTTGAGCCCCGACGAAAACGAGCGGGCCGGCTACGTGCCGAACGTCGTGTATAGCTGCGGCGCCGTCTTGCACGACGACCTGCTCGTGATCCCCTACTCGATGAGCGACTTCGCCACGTCGTTCGCCACCGTGCCCCTCGCCGACGTGCTCGCCGCGATGGGCCCTACCTGACCCTCTTCACCTTTTTCACCGTCTTCTTCCCGGCTTTTTTCACAGCTTTTTTTGCAGCTTTTTTTGCAGCTTTTTTTGCAGACTTGGGGTCGGGCTTTTTCGTTTTCTTCTTTGCAGCCGTCTTCGCGGTGCGGGCAGCGCGTGTCACGCGGGCTTTGGCGGCCGAGGCCATCTCGTCGAGAAACTCGTGGGCCTCGGCGGCGAGATCCTTCTCCGAGAGCGGTTCGACCTCGTCGATGATGAACATGGCCAACTCGCCGCGCCGCTGGGCGTCGCAGAGCGTCTTATATTCCTCGAGCGTGAGATCGTCGTGGTCTTCATCCTCGCTCGTGAGAAACTCGAAGCCCACGCGGGCCTGCGGATCCCAGCCATCGACGTGAAACTCGACGCCGTATTCACGGAAGATCTGATTGCGCTTGATCGCGTAGCCCCGGGCCCGAAAGAGCCTTGCCAACAGATCGCAGCCGTCGAATTCGGAGAGTGTCTCGGACATCGGTGAGGGCCCAGGGGTGAAGAAACCGGTATCGTGTGCCGGGGGAAGAATAGCGGATCGTCGCAGGCTGCGGCCACCGGGCCGGCAGGCTGCTCCCTGCCCCACGACAGCCACCCCCTACCTGGGGTATGCTTCAGAAGCCCGCGTGTTCACTCCGGAGACTCTCCATCATGCGTCGCCGCTTGCTCATCGTCGCCTGCGTGTGCTCTCTCCTCGGGCTGGCCACCGCGGCCGCCGCCGAGCCCATGCCGCCACGGGCCGGGAGTGCTCCGCCCCGCACCGGCACGACCACGCCCTTCGGCTCCGGCACGATCACCAATCGCTCCGACGGCTCGAGCAGCCAGACACGTCCGTTTGGTTCAGGTTCGATCACGACGGAGCGCACGCGTGACGGCCGCACGATCACCGGACAGACGCAGAAATTCGGTTCCGGCACGATCACCCGCTGGTCCGACGGCACCACCACGGAAGCCCGGCCCTTCGGCTCGGGAGCGATCACGACGGAACGCACGCGCGACGGCCGCACGGTGACGGGTCAGACGCAGAAGTTCGGGGCGGGCACGATCACGAATCGCTCCGACGGCTCATCGAGCCAGACGACGCCCTTCGGCAACGGCACACTCCAGCGCGACACGCCCGGGCGAAAGTAGTGACAGGCTCCCAGGCCTGTCGGTGCTTGCGGGAGAAACCATGACAGGCTGAAGCCTGTCCTACATGATCGCCTCCCACTCGCCGCACCAGTCGGTGACGTCGGTGTGCGGCCAAACGCCCACGTGCACGAGTTTGTCGTCGCTCACCTCCGGCACGGTCGGCGGATGGCGGCGGCACTGCCCCCAGCCGGCCTGCAGGTCACCGCCCGCGGCCCGCTTCCAAAACCGGCAGGTGCCGCACGCGTGCGGGCTGCCGGCGATCTCAAGCGACTCGTCCATGCGGTTCATTGTATCGCGGGCCCGCCGGCCGGCCGCTCGCCTCCGGCAAACGTCAGACACCACCATTCGCCCCGGGTGGCAACGTGCGGCCGGCGGCCGAGCAACGCGGCATATCGATCCGCCGCCGCCTCCACGTCTGCGGCCTGCAGCCCCGACAGCACGATGCCCGCCGTGGCCCCGAGCTTCGCGCAGAGCATCGCGGCATGTTCGAGCAACACGGGCGCGACGATATTCGCCAGCACGAGATCATAGGACCCCGCATCGGCAGGCGGTGTCGGCCACACGCGCACCCTCTCCGCGACGCCGTTCCGCCCAGCATTCGCCCGGATCGCCTCGTGCACGAGCGTGTCGACCTCCACGGCATCGACGTGCCGGGCGCCACACACCGCCGCTGCGATCCCGAGAATACCCGAGCCGCTGCCGAAATCGAGCACCCGGTCGAGCCTGCCGCCTCGGGCGCGCCAGGCGTGCAGCGCCGCCAGGCACAACTGCGTCGTCTCGTGGAGCCCAGTGCCAAAGCCGACACCCGGCTCGATGAAGATCGTCGTGCTCTCGGCCGTGGCCAGCGCGTGCCCCGCATCCCATGCGGGCCGCACCACGCCGAATCCCGGCACATCGATCGGGCTGAATGTGTTGTGCCACCGGGTGTCGTCAGCGCCGGGCACGTCCATGCGCATGCCGCGCACATGGCAGCCGCGGACTGCGGCGAGCAGGCTGGCAGCCGCGGTGCTCGAATCCTCGTCGGCAAACCAACATGCCGCCTCTGCCATATCGAGCCCGGCCACCCAGTCGCGGTCCGCAGGCGCCGCCGCGGAGTCGATCACGAGCACGGTGTCGGCCAGTCCATGCGCGGCCGCTTCGCCGACCGTCACCGACCCTTCATCGATGCCCACGAGCCCGACCGCGACCTCCCAGAGCCAGGCGTAGAAGGCGTCGCGATCGACCGACTCGCCACACGGCAGCGTGACGACCGCCCCGACGGCCACGTCGATGATCCAGTGCGCGGGCATACCTTCACGCCCCGGGGCCTGCCCGCAGCGTTGCGAGCACGCTGCTGATGGCTTCGAGGCCGCGGTTGATCTTCCGCATGAACGACGTCTCCGTGGGAATGTAGTAAAAGTTCGGGTGCCGCTCCCACACCCGGTGCAGCCTGTCGTCGAGCGCCCGCGCCGTCTGCGAATCTTCGCTGCGGTAGGGATTGTTGCTCTTCACGTCTTCCCCGTGGATCGCCGCCGACTGAAAAAAGATCACTGCCTGGTAGCGGGCCGCCTCACGCTCGAACGACGATTCGATCGCCGCGAAATAGCCGGCCTCGCCGTCGGGCCAATAGGCGAGGCCGTCGAGCGTGCCGCGGTCGCAGATCAAGAGCCGGTCGGAATAAAACCCCCGGAAAATCTCCTCCAGGCCGACCTGCATCCGATAGATCGACCGCTGCAAGAGCTTCGCGCGATCGCCCGAGTCTTGCCGATCGAGCCCGTGGCCAAAGAGGAGCGTCGCAGCCTCGGGCACGATCTTGACGTCGCTCTTGAGCTCGCGCTGAAAGAGGTCGAGCGCCGTCGTCTTGCCGCCTCCCGGCCCTCCCGTCACCACGATCGCAGCCGCCGAGTTCATCGCTTCACATCATCCCGAGGAGGGTGGCCAGGCATTCAGAGCGCAAGGCCCGCATAGGCCAGAAGCGCTGATCCGACGATGATAGCGGCATCCATGCCCGCCCGCCGCGGAACCCTCGACCAGGCGAATGTCGCCGCCACGAGAATCGCCGCGGCCACGGCACATTCGACAGCCAGCACGCGCGGCGTGGCCTGCTGCGCCACGCGGACCACGAGAAATGCCGCCGCCACGCCGCCGCCACCGAGCAGCCCCCAGGCCGCACCACGGCCGGCCAAGGCACAGAGCACCACGGCCGCGAGGTGCATCGCATAAGGAAAAAAGAGTTCGCGGTTGCCCGTCGCCTGCGCGAGCCCGAGCCAGGTCAGGCTCGGGGCGACGGCTGCCAGCACGCCCACCTGCGGCCGACTGAACGCGAGCAGCACGAACGTGACGACGCCGACGAGCGTCCACGGCGGCCCGCCCCACACCTGCGCCGCGGCGAGAAACAGAACCTCGCCGATGATGAAGCCGATCCGCGAAATCGTCGTGCCCTCCGCCGTTGTCGAATACGTGGCCCGTCCACGATACTGCCGCTTCACAACGAGGGAAATCACATGGCCGATATCGCCGCCGACATCGCCGCATTGGTGGCCGCACTCACTGCCGACGAACCTGCCACCCGGGCCGAG
>Ga0247837_1004291_pt1 | contig 23125 bp, 11 predicted proteins | sample LaCtaG_2_FD_187115 | JGI IMG/M metagenome (GOLD analysis project Ga0247837, IMG submission 187115) | Freshwater microbial communities from meromictic Lake La Cruz, Castile-La Mancha, Spain - LaCruzMarch2015_14.5m | ecosystem: Environmental > Aquatic > Freshwater > Lake | place: Spain: Castile-La...
CTGGGTAAATCTCTCCATTTCTTGTCTTTATGTCATGCTCCAAGTCATGCTCCAGCCACTCCATCACGATGTAGACCTTGTTTTCGTTGGTGAAGTAGCCGTAGCACTTGCAAATCAACTCGCAGCTCTCCAACTTGCTCTGAATGATGACTTCCTGCCTGACATTTTCCAAAAACGCCTGAGTGTTGCCAGACGGCAAGGTCAGTTCCTTGATAGCCGCTTGGAATCTCTCTCGTCCACCATCAGCGTTGATGGGAGTATAAGCTCCGTTGTAGACAACACTCCTGCCTCCTGGGCTGCCGTATACTTTATCCCCGAACTGGACTTGACTGCCGTCAATCATTTTTCGATTCTATAATTTTTGCAGCCTTGCTGTATTGCATTGGTGGCTGTTTACTACGGCGGGTGTAATTACCTTCAACTAAATATCCGCCTTCTCTAGCAGCTTATTTAGGTCATATCGTATGGAGATGTTAAGGTTTCGAAACGAGGAGATTGCGTAACGTGTTATCGAGGTGAAACCACAAAAGAAAATCTCCGAGAATGAATTTGTTTAACTTGTTGAAATAGTAGTAAGTGCATCAATACTGGGAGCGTTTCAGGCAATATTGAAACAGCAAAAGCAGAAATATGCGTACTTATCCAAGTCATTAAGAAGTACCTATTTGGCCGATGTCACATCGCTCGAAGGACCATCTGTAACGCAAAAAACGCAGTATTAGTATGCTCCGCTACAGCCAGCTGAAGCTCTTGCCAATTCGAGAACTTTGACCACTTAAAAGCGACTCCAACTACTAAGAATATGCAGGGTGTAAGTCTCCTTGCGCCTAATTTCAGTCATTATGAGGCCAGCACTTGCCCCCAAACATTAACTTAGCTAGAGTGTCAACTGCGCTTAAGCCACGAAGTCTGTGTCAGTCCTGTCCCTAGAGCAGCATTGGCCACTATAATGTCCAAGCAGGAGATCGAGGCCATTCTGCAGAACGAGCAGAAGCTGAACGAAGTGGTGCTGGCCGCCTTCAACGCTGTGGACGTAGACGGGTCTGGCTTCATTGATGAGCCGGAGCTCAAGCAGGTCATGACAGGCGTGGCGCGAGACATTGGCATGCCCGAGCCCTCTGATACAGACGTGAGAGAGGTGCTAAGAGAGCTAGACACCAACAAGGACGGACGCATCTCCGTGGACGAGTTCAAGGTACTCATCCGTCAAGTGTTGGAGCTGATGAAAGAAGGCAGTTAATAGCTAGGAGGGGTAATTTATGTTCAGGAAGAAGCGCACTGTGCAGTACGGTGAGCGCACTTCCCTCACTCTCACTACACTGTCAAAACACGTCATTCCATGTATGAACTCTCGCAGTCCTGCACTCTACAATTGGGTCTAAGTCATTCCAATCTCAGCCTAGTCGGACTTCTCGATTCACTCCGCAGAAACCGATAAGAGACCAGTGCTTGAAAGAACGAGGAAACGCCAATCTGCACTACATGCTGAACTCCTATATAAGGAAGAACTGCACATATTTCTGCTTCCTAGCTTAGCTTAAGGCTCTGGGTTGGGCACTTCCGTGTCATGTCCCGCCAGCGACTGAGCCAACTGCTCAGTGTCAATGTCCTTGATTGGCCCTTTCTGCGGCGCCTCCTGATGAACGTCGCCCAGGTGAGGCTGACTACGGACACGTGTCAAAGCGGAGGACCCAGGAGTGGGAATGGACACTGGGCTGAGGTTCCAGATCTCACTGGCGTACTCTTCAATAGTGCGGTCACTAGAGAAGAAGCCCATGCTCAGAGCGCCGCTCATGCTCATCTGCAGCCACTTTTCACGCTGACGGTAGGTCTCGTCGACTCTTTCCTGCGCACGTAGATAATCGGGGAAGTCGTGGCACACCAGGTACACGTCCCCTCCAGTCTGCAGACTGTCAGCCAACGACCCAACTTCCTTCGGGTTCCCAAACTTTCCCGCATAAATGGCATCAAAGACCTCCCTCAGTCTCGGGTCAATGGGGTAATCCCCACTGCTCATTCTTCTCTTGATTTCCGCCACTTCCTCCACTCTCGCTCCGAATATGAAAATATTCTCCGCACCGACTTCCCGGTGAATTTCCACATTTGCTCCGTCCATTGTGCCAATGATGATAGCGCCGTTCATGACGAATTTCATGTTGGAAGTGCCAGACGCTTCAGTGCCTGCGGTGGAGATTTGCTGGCTCAGGTCGGCTGCGGGGATGATCACTTGAGCGGCGGTCACGCAGTAGTTGGGAAGGAATACGACCTTCATCAAGTCTCCTATCTCGGGGTCGTTATTGACCACATCCCCGATACAATTAATCAACTTGATGATTTTCTTGGCATTTACATACCCCGGCGCAGCCTTTCCACCCACCATAATGACTCTCTTCACCACCTGTTTCCTTTCTTCCAGAGACATGGCCTTGATTGTCAGGTAACGGTGGATCATGTAGAGCGCATCCATTAGTTGCCGCTTGTATTCGTGGATACGCTTGACTAGCACGTCGTAGAGTGCATCTGAGCTGACGGTGACGCCTGTTTCTTTGAGGATCCAAGCAGCTAGGCGTTCCTTATTCTTCTGCTTCACAGCGTGGAAGCGCTCCTGGAAGCTCGGGTAGCTGACTCTGCTGAGTAGGTTCTTAAGCTTGTTCAAGTCCTTCGCCCACTCCCATGACCCCAGCATATGGGAGTACAGTTCCGCCAACTCTCGATTCGCCAATACAATCCACCTTCTCGGCGTCACTCCATTGGTCTTATTGCTGAACTTCCCTGGGAAGTACTCGTTGAACCGCCAGAACAGTTCGTTTACCAGTAGATGAGTGTGCAGGGCTGCCACTCCGTTGACTGCATGTGAGGCGACGATGCACAAGTTGGCCATACGGACTTTCTTGGGAGAGCCTTCTTCGACCAGGGACATTTCCCGCATCATATCATGTCTGCGGCTGTCATGCTTGTATCTGTCTCCTACTTGCTGCATGAAGACGTGGTTGATGAAGTAGAGGATTTCCAAGTGTCTGGGCAACAGGTTGCCGAATAGGTCGGTAGACCACTTCTCCAGGGCTTCCGGCATCACGGTGTGGTTGGTGTAGGAAAAGACCTTGAGGCAAATGTTCCAGGCTCTGCGCACCTCCAGCTTGTAGACGTCCATCAAGACCCGGAACATCTCCAGCACCGCCAACGTGGGGTGAGTGTCATTCAGCTGAATGGATATCTTGTCCGGCAGTTCCTCCCACTCCCTCTTCCTCTTCTGAAAGCGTCTAATCACGTCGAATATAGTAGCCGCACAGAAGAAGTACTGCTGCTTGAGTCTCAACTCCTTGCCTGAGTCCGTAGAGTCATTCGGGTACAGCACTGAAGTGATGTACTCCGCTCGCTGTCTGGCTTCGATGGCTTTGGTGTAGTCGCCTCGGTTGAAGGAAGCGAAGTCGAACTCACTGCCTGGACGACTGCGCCAGAGACGGAGGTTGATGGTGTTGAAGGTGTCGTAGCCTGGGATGGGCGTGTCGTAGGCCACTGCCTTCACCACTTCGCCGGGGACCCAGCGCTTGAACTCTTGGCCGGCCTCTTGGTAGGTCTCCACGTGTCCATAAAAGTAGATATCGTAAGACACGTCTGACCGCTCGATTTCCCACGGATTCATTTGGCTGAGCCAGTAGTCCGGCACTTCCAGCTGGTACCCTTTATAGATCTTCTGTCTGAAGATGCCGTAGTCATAGCGAATGCCATACCCCCAAGCCGGGTAGTCCAAAGTGGCCAACGAGTCCAGGAAGCAGGCAGCCAGACGGCCCAGCCCTCCATTGCCCAGCGCTGGGTCCACTTCCTCCTCATACAGTTCCTCCAACTTGTACCCCATTTCCGCCAGCGCCTCTCTGTACTGACTTTCCATGTTCAGATTCACCAGAGCATTCTGCATCATGCGGCCCAGCAGGTACTCCAGAGACATGTAGTACACTCGCTTGTGGTCGTCCGCTGTGAAGAGCTGCTGCGTGTCGTTCCAACTCTCGATCAGTCGGTCACGGATGGACAGTGCAGCGGCTAGGTAGCAGGAGTGGGCGTCGAAGTTGAATCTCGTTCTGGCCAGTGTATACTCGACATGCGAGACAATGCCTTTCTGAATAGTGGCCTTGTCAGAACTGATGTATTCCGCCATCAACTCCCAAAGTTGCTGCGACTTGGTTTCCCCATGGAGCTGCGTGTCGAATTCAGGTCGATACAACTTCGACCCACTAGCAGAGGCAGTGATACGCGAGTTCTTACGTCCTTCAGAGCGCGTGACAGCGCCATCCTCAGCCTTGGCCTCTTCACCCTCAGCCTTAGTTTCCTCTACTGGAGCTGTGGTGGACGGGGGTTTCTCAGCCATTATATTGGGAACATGGCTCACAGGTCTGTGTCGCTAGAAGGCAAAGGTCACTATTTAACTAGACACCCTAAGATCCTGCTACAGCACTAGCTCTCCTTCTACGACGCAGCCAATTTCTCACTCCGGCCTGCAAGCAGAGCACTGCCTCGCTGATGTAGAGGTACAGACGTCTGCACTGGTAGCGTCTCAGGTGCTTCTGGATCACTGTAGCTGCGGCTTGCACCTTGTGGTAGCTCTTGCGGGCTAAATAGGTTCTCAGGCCACTTTCTATGGCCTGAAAAAACTCTCGCCCAGCCGGCCCTTTGCGTCCTTTGCGTTGATATACAGCTCCTTTTGCCTCATTTGGTGCCACAGGCACAACCTTTTCCCTCAGTTTCTCCTCCTTTCTCCGCTTCCCCAGTCTTCTGCGCTCTAAAAAGCCTCTCACTCTGCGCTGTATCTCCACCGCAGCCACTGTCCTCATTTCTTCATCATACACAGGCAGCAGAGCTGCTAGTTTAGTGGCCTGCGACGAGGCTTCAAAGGCACGCAGCGCAGATTGAAGCTTCAGCAGTCGAGAAGAAATGCCCTGAATGCGAGTTTCAGTCTCAGAAGACAGGGAAGGTGAGGCTTGGGAGGGAGAAGCCAGGTTCTTCCGTTCAAATACTCGAGTTCGGAAGGATTTGGCCTCTTGCAGGACTGTGGGAGGGGCGGGTCTGTTGGAGTCTCGACTGATGCCTCGCAGCCAGCCTTCCTTGTGCATGGGGCGGAGACGGTCTCCGGTGATGTACCTGACTCGGCCCCCTACGAGGAGGTCAGTTTCAGCAGTGTGGTGGGTGTCTGTGGAGGTGTTGCTCGTGTTGGTGTGGCGAGACAGTTCCAGTACTCTGGGAATGTCGGAGGGCAGCTGAGGGTGGTGGCGACGCTTGCGTCTGGGAGCAGTGGATATTCTGGGCAATTGCTGCGCATACACACTTCTTTGCTCTTCTCTACCAGTCCCAGGCCTTTTCCCCTCCCTACTTCCCCCGTTTTCCTTCCCAGGCCTCCTTTCCCCCTCACAACACTGTCTCAGCGTCTCTGTGAGCGGGTGGTTTTGGCCCAAAGTCTGCCGAGCCAACTCATAGCCCAGGCTATAGCTTTCAATAGCTTCCGAGGACTGCTGCAGGAAGTCGAATTCAATACCTGCGTTGTGGTAGGCGATTACGAGGGTGGAGTTGGCGTTGGGGGAGACGGAGGTGGAGGAAACCAGCAGTCGAATAGCTTTCTTAGCGTGCTCCAAAGCCTTGCCATGTGCCCCCAGTCCTGACCTTATCGCACAGATATTCAAATGTGTGCCAGCCAAGCTAGCATAGTCCACAGGCGGCTCACTCTCCACCTCTAGAGCCCTTCTCAAGTAGTGCAGGGCAATAGTGGGGCGCTTGGTGCGCTTGTAGAAGCAGCCTAGGTTGTTGAGCGTAATGGCCTGCAACTTCTGCTTGTTGGGCCAATCCTCTGCAAGACGCAGCTCTTCCTCAGCCTTCCGCAGCAGTCCCAGGGCACTTTCGAAGTGGGAGACTCGGAGGTGGTCCATAGCCAGGCGGTTCCAACTCACAGCCAGCGTCTCCAACTCGCTCTGTGCCATATGCAGTCTTATCCTACTGAGAATGAGGGATATTTGTCCAGTTTCCTATCACTGACACTACTCATTGACTCGCACCAAATAGATACATATATAGCTCCACCGTATATACACAAATCCTCTCCCGCTACTGTTTCCTATGTCTTATTCCCTACCTAGTTCCTTCACATACTCCTTCATTGCCTCTTTCTTCTCCTCTCTCATCTCCGCCAGTCCCTTCTCCAGGTTCTCCTTCCCAGCGTCAGTTCCCAGGGCAAAGACCTGCTGCAAAAGCTTGTCCAGGTCTCTGCTCCTCCGGCCTAACTGGTACTCGTATTGCGCAGTTTCCACAAGGCCCTGCAGCAGACCTCCCAGAGAAGGGATGTTGTCCATGTAAGTTTGACTGGGGATTTCGGTGAGCAGCTGGTATACTGTGGGGGTCAGCTTGCGTCCGAGGACTGGGAAAGACTGAGAAACAAGCAAAAAGCCCTCTAAAGGATGCTTTTCCAGCACTACTCTCATAGAACTGACTGCAGCATCGAAGCAACTTTCCACCGCACGTGCATAGATTTCCCCCACCAAGGCCACATGCTCCCCTGACAACTCTGCCAAGTAGTACCCCAGCGTGACAATGGCGTCCTCCCCTCCTCTGCTCAGGCCCTGGATCACAGAGGGCGGGTGCTCCACTAGTAGTGCCAGCAGTTTGCCCAGAGCTTGCAGTACAGTGGCGAGGTGGCCGCTGTCAAGGTCTCCGAGTAGCTTGTTGGTAGCACTGGTGCGGATTTGAGGGGGGAGAGGGACTACTTGGCAAATCGAAAGCAGGGCAGACAGTGAGGAAATCACGATATCAGGGTCGCTTTTAAGCGTGCAAAGTTCGTTGACGACCAAGTCGATTCTCGTTTCCATCGGAATCAGCTCGAGCAAGTTCCGCATCCCTGCAGCTCGCACACTCTCCTCAGTGTGCTGCAGCGACTTTATGAAAATGGTCCTCAACTGCGGGGTGAAGGTCTTCAGCTTCGCAGCTCCCTTCCCCATCAGCAACTGCAGAGCGTCTAATATCCCCACTCGCACTGGGTGCTGCACACGCTCACTGAGCACCCTAATCAGCGGCCCTGCCAGTGTGATAACATAACTCTCCAGTGGCTTAGCATTGGTCAGGCGCACTAGGTCGCAGTACCCGCGGGCTGCCATTTCCTTGTACTCCGCAGGCCCGCTGAGCAGAGAGTTCTGCACGATGCTGATGAAGGGGTCGAGAGCTTTGGGCAGGGAAAAGAGGTCGAGTGGGTCAGTCCACTTGTCCAGTTCGTTGGTCAAGTAGGGCAGCAGAGTGTAGAGTTCTTCCTTCTGCACAGGCTTGAGGAGGGCGGAAACGGTAGGGGCGAGGAGAGGTAGGAGATCGGGGGAGGAGGTGGGGAGGGAAGGCAGCACGAGGGAAATAAGCCGAGGGATGTAGGTGACAAAGTCCAAAGTAGTGCTATTCGCGAACTCCTGGACTATCATCACCACCTCTCTCCCACTCTCCACCATCCCTATCATATCCCAGCCCGCACTCAGCGCTGTGTAGTCCGTCACACTCGCCATCACCCTCATAACCGCCTCCAACATAGCCTCACTTTCCCTCATCCCTCGCAACATCGTCTGGAACATCCCTTTGAACTCTATCAAGTTGAAGAGTTCGTCGGCCACCAGGTCACTCACTTCTCGCAGGATGTCGGCCTTGGAGGGGGATTTCATGATTACTGGCAGGATGGCTTTGGAGATGGACTCGTTGCGGCTTCTCAGGAGTTCGCGGTAGGCTTTGGGGTTGCCTTCCACAGATTGAAGCAGTAGCATGAGGATGTCTTTACTGCCTTCAGTGCCTGACTTTTCATATATAATGGCAAAGATATCCCCTGCACTAGTGAGCAAGTTCTGGTCCGAAGACAGCAGCAAGCTGCGCACCACCCTCACAACCGACTCCGGGTTCGTATTAAACATCCTCTTAGTGGCGCAGTCACAAATTTCCCTCATAGCAATCGCCACTCCGCGGGGGTGGGAGTCGTAGTACAGAGCGAATTGGTTTAAATAGTCTTGGAAAAGCTTGTTTTCGTATTTCTCGAGGATGTTCTGAATTGCAGCGGTCACTATGTTGAGGGTTTCGCTGCGGGAAGATTCAGCGATTTCGAGGAGACGCTGGACTACATGAGAGGTTAAAGTCGGTATCACCCGAGGTGTGTTTTCAACGAGTGCTTTCCATATCTTTGCAGCCTGCGTGTGAATTGTGCCAGTGTGGTCACTCCTCAGTATGTAAATGGCTGATAAAAGCCTGTTTTTCTCCTCAGTGGGAATAGTTCCCTCCTTCTTTCCCTCCCGTCTGTCCATAGACTCTATCATTTCCATCATTTCCCCTACAAGAATGATAGAGGACTGGCGAGTTTTGTAGTTGGAGTCGAAGAGGCCGGCTTCGAGAGGGGGCAGCAGCTTGTCTAGGTACTTGCGACTGTAGCCTTTGATGATTATTTGCATGATTCGCACGGCTACGCTGCGGACTTCGTCGTTTTCGTGGCTCAGATTTTCGAAAATAACAGGCAGCATCTCATACAGATGGTCCTCAAACCTGCCAGCAGTGTAGTCCGGCAGAAAGATGAGCACTCCCAAAAAGCACACTCGCGTGAAGTAGTCGGGGTGCCGGCACATTTCCAGCACTCTGGGCAGCGCTTGTTCCCAGTAGTTGGGACTGATGCGCACGAGGATTTCACTGTAGGCGTGCACTGCCCCAGACCTTTCCACCTGAGTACTAGCCTCTGTGAAGAAAATGGACTCCAGCCAATCGATAATCGTCCCAGACTGCTGCAGACCCACAAACTTGCACAGACTTCCCAAGTTCTGTGCGGCGACATTGCGCACCTCAGGGATACTGTCGAACAAAGCAGACTTCAGCGCTGTAATCAGACGAGTGATATAGGGAAGAATACTGCGAGCTGAAGGGACTAAAGCCAATATTCCGCCTACTATCTGAGAAGCCATTTTTTTGACTTCCGGCTGTCGAGATTTGAGTCCACTTTCGAGAATTGGTATCAAAATGGATAGAGAAGGTGCATCAATGAAGTGCATAAAGCCCGTTTCCAACATCGTACTAAGCGCTTCCTTCTGAGTCGACGCATCACTGAGCGCCTTTATCAAGATCGGCACAATGTCAGATATCTCGGGATTGGCAATAGCTGAGCCGATGTCAGCCAGAGCTCTGGTGGCGGCCTGGAAGACTTCGGGGTGAGTGTCGCTGAAGGCTTTGATCACTTGAGGGACGACTTCGGGCAGGGAAATGGAGAGTTGGCGAGGGGCGCAGAAAGCGATTTTTCCCAAGGCTTCGATTGCGCCGATTTTGGTTTTCCACTTGGAGTCTTCCAAACCGTTGGTGAGGAGTGGAAGAACGTTTCGAACCCCTCTCGCACTTAGGCCTGCTATGAGCGTCTTTATCGTGGTCTGAGCCTGCAGCATCAGCTGAGAATCTGAGTAGGAGTCAAGGATGAAGGGAACTAGCTCAGGCAAGTAAGGCTCCAAAGTGGCTTTCAGCACCGACGAAAGTCCTTCCAAAGCCAGCAGGACACTCCCCCGCTCCAACATAGTGGACTTCTTATTGTTAATAACGTCGTCAAACTTCTCCAACACCCCAAACTTCACAAACGAGTCAATGCCCAGGCCTTTCAAAATGGCAGCCAGGCCAAAGGCAGAACCGCGCTTATCACTCATCGGCACAGGGGAAAAAATGACCTTCATGTACCCCTCTACGAAGCCTTGACCCTGTTCTCTCCGCTTCGCTATGAGTCTCGGCAGACAGTCAGCCACAGGGTGGTAAATAGCCTCGTGTTTGGACTCCAGGGCCTTTAGGAGTAGGTCAATTGTGTGGTTCACCTTGATGTCGTCCGCTGGGAAGTGCTCGGCGAGGTTGCCAAGCAGCAGCACAGCCGCGAATTTGCTCTGGTCTTCCGACCCTTCAATAGCAGTTTGCAGTACTTGGAAGAGGGCTTCCACTAGGTTGAGGCCGTGCAGGTGCAGCAGCTGAATACCCAGCTGGATAAGTCTGTCCCTGAGGGCGCTATTGGGCTCCAGCATTCCTTCTCGGACGATAAAGGTCAGCAGTTCTAGGGAATACGCAGCCAATTCCGGGGCTAAAAGGTGCAGGAAATGCGCCAAACCGTCTTTGTGCTTTCTTCTGTCTCTGAATTCCGTTAAAACTCGGTCCAGTAGGGGTCGGGAGAGCCAGGGACACAAGTCCCACACAGAGGCCAGGCCGCGGGCAGTGATAGTCTGCACTTCGTCGTTTTCGTGGTAGAGGTACAGCGGCAGGGAGTTGAGGACTGTGCTAGGAGACAGCTGTAGTTTGAATTTGTGCCATACATCTAGTGCCAATTCGCCCACTTCCTCACTTTCGTCATTGAGAAGCAGCCACAACGGGGCCTCCACCCACTCCACCAAGGGTAGTCCTTCCTCGTACTGCAGCAAGTTGTTGAGTAAAATCACCTTCGAAGCGGGCTGCAGCGTTACAGAGGCCTGCAACAGCGGTCTCCAGTCACTAGGGGTGAGAATCGTAGCGAGGGTAGCTAGTAGTGAAGACACTGCCTGACTACTGTAGGTCTCCAACAAGTGAATGCCCAGTTCCACGACCTTTTCAAGCGACTCGAACTTGCGTTCATACACCAGCCTGCCCAGTAGGTGTGTAGCGCTGGTGCGCAGGTTGGTGACGTCTTGGTACACTGTGGCACTGAGTAAGTAGTTGAACACAAAGGCTTCCCCTGCGGAAATGGAGTCCAGGGAGACGGAGTCCGTGATATACTTGATAATGTGTTTCATGCTCTTTTCCGGCCACTGAGAACTGTGGAGCGCTAGCAGGACTTTGACGATATCGTAGTAAATGGGCTGGAAGAGCTTCACATGCTTCAGGATTTCCGTCACACAGGTGTAGACAGCTCCCTTCAATTCGTCCACTTGGCTGAGGCCGAGCGCTTGCAGCAGCACTTTGGCGAGTAGGTCATACTGGACTGAGGTAGTGTCCAGGGACTTCCAGCCGGACAGATGAGCGCAGAGAGTGTGCACTCGTAGGACGTAGGTAGCGTTGCGGACGGCTTTGGAGGAGATGTGAGCGAAAAGACAGTGGATCTGAGGCACCTCACTACTTCCAGCTATCTGCAGTCCTCTCTCCTTCCCAATTTTTTTAGTCATTTCCCAGAGCGGCTGCAGGTCCGTGAACTCCGGGTCTCTCAGCGCCCAATTCAAGTCCGCCCCCAACTGCTCCACATCTAGGAAAGTGGACTGCTGCAGCAGGGTCTCTGCCTGCGCTATGAAGGCGGCGTAGTGTCCGCTGAGACATAGCAAAGCTGCCATTTCCGGAGATTCACACAGGTAGGAAAGCGGCAAAGCACGAGTGATAGTGCTGCATTTCTTCATGAAGTAGCGCAGTCGCTTCATTTCTTCCTCTGTCGTCACCTGCTCACTTGCATACAGCCTCACAATGCCCACTTTGTCTTCCTCGGAAGCCGCCTTTTCGAGCAGCAAACGAGTAAGTCTTTTGTAGTTCTGCCGAAACTGATCCCAGCAGTACTGGTCTGCGAAGGCTTCAATCAGAGAACCACACACAGCACCCACAGTCAGGGCAGCCGGCCAGTTCACAACCACCAAATCGCGAGTCACTGAGTCCAGAACCAGTCCCCTCGCCAGCTTCTTCACCAGCACAGCGTTCCCTGGAAACAGTTCGAACGCCTTTAGTGCTGCGCGAGTGACGCACAGGGCTTCCGGCGCAGTGGACGGCTGCAAATTGGCAAAGGAAGAGGCCGGGTCTGTGAGGTAGGACTTAATGCCCGCAGGACAAGGCGCAGGCAGGGCAATGGAGAGCAGGAAGGACTGCTGCATGGCTGTGAGGTTCGTGAGTGGACAGATGTGTGCAGTTCCGCCCAGTTTCACATACATGTTCACATATGCGGCCTTCGCACCTTCCTTTTCGAAGTACTGTCCCAGCTTTTGAGTCATTTTCGAGCCGAATTTGTTGACGCAGTCCAGCAGAATCGCCTTGTTTTCCTCAGTTTTGAGCCGATGGTTCCTGTCCAAGCAGTAATCCAGCAGGGAATCGCTGTAAGTCGCAGAGGCTTTCAGCAGCTTAATAGCCCGCAGCAAAGCCACAGCCTGCAGTTCGTTTTGGTCCCTCATTTGCAGGAACGACTGGGCTAATTCGGTGTGGTCTTCTGCCCGTTCGAGTATGTTTTGGAGCAGTTTGAGTGCAGGTTGGGAGGTTTCGGGCTTGAATAAGTGGTCTATGACTGTGGGGAAGACTAGGTCTTTCGCGAATTCAGAGAGGTTGAGACGAAGTAGAGAGATTGTGAGCGAAATTTCTTCGATTTGTAGGGAAGAACGGCGCAAAAGACGCTGGAAAACGGGCAACAACAGGGCTCGGAACATGTCCGCATCCACCCTCCCCAGCATTCCTCTATACAGCTCCACTAGGTACCCCGGCATTTTGCTCTTTTCCGCTAGGTTGGAAGCGATGTAGTCCTGCAGTAGCTCTGGTGTGGGCGCCATTCCAGTCACAAACACCGCTCCTGCCTTATGCTTGCAGTCCAGCACTTCCCTCGGCCCTGTTTCCAGTGCGAATTTGGGGACTTTCGTAGGGGTGAAGTTGCCACTTCGGGCTGCGGTCTGCACCAGCCCTCCTAGTACTTCCACGTTCCCTGGCAAGTCGAGTGTCTGGTAGACTCGCAGCATCAGCATTACGTCGCCTTGGTCTCTGCGGGCGAAGAGCGCTACGGCTCGGGCCTTAGTGTCAGGAGCGAGGGACTGTCGCAGATGCAGGCAGATCGCAAGTAGGAGGCGCTGGTGGGCCGGAGACAGTGTGCGGCGGGCGAGCAGGTCAAGGAAGGAGTTGAGGAGCAGGAGAGACTGGGCCGGAGACCAGGAGTGATGCTTCAGGCTAGAGGATATGAGGGAGAGGTTGTCCGTCATAGCCATTTATCACCAAGGGAAAGGCTCGCTGGGTCAACTTTGCTTTCGAGAAAGAAGTCAGTAGGCAGCTTTCTGCGGCCTGGGAACTCACTAAGAAGCAGGTATAGCAAAGCTGAATGGCGCGGAAGGGAATATTCAGTCTGTTTTTGGGTTTTCACCTCAAAGTCAGTTTGAAAGAGGAATGCCGTTTACGTGACGGTCGTCTAATACCAGAGCGAAAGACTCCTACAGCCACACAAGCCTTTCGTCTGCATCAAAACATTATAAGTCTCCCGACTTCACATAGACGCTCAAGGATGTATATCAAAGAACGAGCGCCACAAGAGCACTACGCAGCTTGCGTACTTTCAGTCCAGCCTAGAGCTTCTGTCGAAGAAAAAAGTGGTTTCTAGGCGATTTGGACGATGTGCCTGGGATAGACTTCGGGATGTGGGGAATGGAGTGATTGCACTCAGCTAAATTCGACTAGTGTTAGTGTATCGCAGGGCTGCTTTGGTGCATATAATCAGCGTCCCTATTAAATTACCACTATATATGTCTGACTCAGACAGGCGACTTGGTTTAAGTCAGATTGACTGCTCCAGACACTTTTATGGCAAATCCATTAAAAAACTAGCAGAAACCCCAGTTGCGCCTCTCCCTTCTTTTGACCTATTTGCCTTTTTTCCTAGTCATCAATCCAGCCTCGCCCAAACCCCATAATAGTGATATAGCATGGCCGACTACATCGACTTGGTCATCTTCTTCATCTTCTTTTCGCTGCTGCTCGGCTGCATTTGCCGCGAAATAACGAAGATGTGGAGCATTCCCTACTCCCCCATGCTACTGATCCTGGGACTCATCTGGGGCGGACTAGAGGACTGGATCGGATTTGTGGGAGAATCGTCCAATTTAATCAAGCAGATCGAGCCTGTAAGTGCTACTTAGCATGCGATTTTGATGATTTTCCTGCCTGTGTTCGCCTTCACTTCGGCTTATTACACGGATTACCATGTGATGAAGAGGAATATATTCCAAGTGTTTCTCTTGGCGTGTCCTGGAATCGTGCTTTTGTCGGTCTTCATAGCTATCATCTTCAAGTACATGCTCGGGTACGACTTCAACTGGGCGGAGTGTCTGCTCATTGGGTCTGTGCTAGCGGAAACAGACCCAGTGGCAGTGAGTTCTCTATTGGAAGATATCGGAGTGTCCGAGGGCATTTCCTTCGTGGTCGACGGGGAAAGCTTGCTGAACGACGCCACCGCAATTGTGTTCTTCATGGTGATGGAAGGCTTCGTGAAGGACGGCACTTCCAATGCAGGGGACGTAGTGGGCTTGCTGGCCAAACTCACTCTGGGGTCAGGCTGTGTGGGTTTGGGCTTCGCAATCATTCAGTGGTACTGGATGCGACGTCTAGCAGACGACCCTATCGAAGTCACGACTCTCACCTTGCTCGGGTCCTACCTGTTGTTCGTAATCTGCGAGGGACAAGAACTGGAGATGTCAGGCATTTTGTCCATCTGTTCCTTCGGCTACTTCCTATGCGGCTACAGTGAGGCCTCTATGTCTCCTCTCATACTAGAGCCGTTGGGCGTGGTTTGGGACTTTCTGGCCTTTATAGCGCAAACTGTCATTTATTTCCTCACGGGCATCATAATTGGCGGAGCTGTATTCAGAGACGGAAACATCACTGGATGGGACTGGGCTATGCTGGGAGTCGACTGCATCCTCCAGTACTTGGCCCGCGCAGCCATGATCGGCTGCTTCTACCCAATTCTGAGGAAAGTGGGGTACAGTATCAACTGGAAAAGCTTCATTGTGTACGTCCACTCAGGCCTGCGAGGCACTGTGGGTCTGGTCCTGGCGCTCACAGTCTGGTTCGATAAGGACTACTCTGAACGACTAAGAACCATCTCAGTGCTGCACTTGGCAGGCTTGGCGTGCTTTACTGTCATTTTCAATGGATTCAGTGCCAAGCTTATCCTCAAGCTTTTGGGCATGGGTAGAAATACGTACGAACAGGAAATAGCGGTGAGTCAGGCTGTGAAGTCTATGGTGAGTGGAGTGGAAAGGAAAATCGGCGAGTTGGCGCATAAGCCGGGGTGGGAGATGGTTGACTGGGACCATGTGATCACACGCTCAGGCATTTCCCGCCTGCCTGAAGAAGTGCTGGCGCAGCTCACATATGGCCGGAAGACACTCAAACTGCTCAGGAAGCGGGGTGGCACAATGGACAACATCCTCTCTGAGTACGAGGAAGTGCTGTCCACAGCGAGTGACCACAGCAAGCTGGTGGAAGCCCGCTCCCGCTTCCTCTCCATCGTGAAGAGCAAGTATGCAGAGGCCAAAGCACAGGTGCAGTGCAACCCCGAAACTTACGTCTTCCTACACCACAGCGTCTGCAAGGCTCAGGACCTCGCCAGCGTCAAAGTCTCGTCTTGGGAAATGCTGGAACAAGGACTACTCAACGGTCCGTTTCAGAAGCTATTCCTGAAACTGCGGAACGCTCCAATTGTTGGCAACTTGGCGAGGAGATACCTATACAACAGTGTCGCTGAGGCGTACGATGCATGTTTAAGCTTCCTGAAGGCGAACGAAGAGGCGCTTGAGGAAATGCACGAGTACTTCGAAGGCCTGACCACTACAGTGGCAGACACGCTGATGACGGAAATAAGAGAGCAAATCACAGCTTGCAAGGACTTCATTGACTATGAGATCACAGGTGCGTTTCCCCAGATTGTGAAATCTGTGCAGGAAAAACACGCTTTGTGCTACATTCTGAGCAACCTTAGTGAGACTATCGAAGGGGCGGAAGAAGGCGGAGTGCTGACTGAGAAGGAAGCTCGAGTCATTGGGGACGGCATCAAGGACAGACTTTGGAAACTGTACTATGAGAACCCACTCCGGAGAATGCCCTCCCTGAAGGACATGGCAGAGAACATCCCGCTGTTCCAAGGACTCAGCCCTGAGTTGCAAGACCAAATGATTGCTCAGTCGAGTACTCTACTGGTGCCGAAAGGAGGTCATGTGTTTGCTCGTGGAGACCGACTGAACAAGGTGTATGTGGTGCTGTATGGACGAGTGGTTGAGTCGGATGGCAAAGGCAAGAGATATGACCAGGATCAAGGGGCGCTATTAGGGGCGCAGTACTTTTTGATGTCTAGTGTTGTGACTGCTACGAAGGCCAGCGCTGCTACCCTCACCTATCTCCAGGTGTTTCCTGTGAATCTGCTCAAAGTGCACCTGGAGGCTTTGGAACTACGTCTGTGGAGGGCGACGGCTCCCGTCATTATCATGTTCAGCAGCGGAAAAGGGAAAAATATGCCTTCTCTGCACACCCACGCTCTCAAGAAGGTGGTTTCCTCCTCGGACATATCTACTCATCACGCTGGCGACGTCATGGAAATGCCCTACGGCGGCATTACACTCACTCCCATGTCTGACACAGAGGCCTGCGAGGATGGCAACCAGCCCACTAGTCGTGTGAATGAACAGCAAATCGTGCTTGTTTCTCTCCTCAATCCTCACGAAGGCGGCGAGGGAACAGTAGCGGAGCAAATGACCATTTGCATTCGCTTCCGAGAGGACATGCACCAGAAGTGGGTGGAGGAAGGCAGAGACATGCGCAAAGCACTCTACGCCTACACGGCTAATGAACGGCCTGCTTCGCTGCTAGTGAACCACAGGACTAGCTTTGGAGAGGATGAAGCTATTCAGCTGGAAGTACCCGACTCCCCGTAGCTTAGAACACTTTACGTAAGTAGGGCCTTATAATGAGTAAGCCCAGCAATCACTTCAAACTCCCTCCCAAGCCTCTGCCCAGTCCTCCTCCCTTCCTCAGTGCTTCCCCTTCCCCTACTAGTCTGCTCCTCTCCTCTGCTCTCAGCTCTAGCAGCGAGCGCAGTACGACCGTTAAACAGGTCTACTGTCTGCCTTTGCCTGGCAATTCAAGGTCTACGTCACAGGAAAACCAGTCCTTTGAGGCTGTGGAAGGCGACTTAATCGATCATAACCTCTTCTACTCCTCGGAGAGAGCGAGCAGGAAAGGCCGCAGAGTGGGCATTTCCGTCCTTCCAGAGCTGGAAGGCAGCGGCTACTCCTACATGACTGAAGAAATGAGGAACACCAAAGAGGAAGTGAGGGAACTGTGGAGGGAAAACAGAGAACTGCTGGGCAGACTGGAAGAGCAGGGCAAACACATCGAGATTTTGAAGGGAATGTATAGGGAACAGACCACGTTCCTTAGGCAAGAGTTAGCGGTACTCAAAGAAGCGCTGCTTTCCCACTCCAAACTCCCTATTGAAGAGACCAAGCCGACGCTCGAAACTGAAGAAGGACCGCAGCCTGCGCAGCCCTGTTGTCTAATATTTTAGCTCTCTTTCCACAGTCTCAGCGTCCAGCCACTGTGGGAACTCTCTAGCAGGAGAGAAACCCTCAAAAGACTACTCAGAAACGCGGTCTGCGCCTCCTACTCAACTCCCATACAAAACAGGCAATTCGAGTACCCGCGACCGCAAGAGAGCAGAAGGACTCCCGCTAGGGATAAGGGATGGCTATAAACATGACGAAGAGGACGCAACTGAAAAGGAAGAAAACCTGCACTGGGAAGTTGTGCAGTGTCTGTGCTCAGAAAAGCGCACTGATTGCATGCTCCTGCAGCTCCCCGAGCACTCTCCTCTGTGGGCCCTGCTCCACTAGACACAGCTCTGCCGAAGGCCACCACCTGACCTCTCTCAGACCTTTCAAACTGGAGTCCTCGGAAACAACCAGTCAGCACTCCTCCACCAGCTCCGAAGCCAGCGTTTGCAGCCTCTGCAGTGAGTCGGGGGCGGAAATGGTGTGTTGCTGCGACTTCCCCCCGCCCCTAGTCTGCAAAGAGTGCATTTCTGAGCATCTAACAAGGGAGCCACTAGGAATGCACGCTCCTTTGCCTGTAGAACTGCGGGAAAACGTGACTTCCCCAGCCTATATTACCTCTCTGAGACATCGATATATGGGGAAATGCTACGCTTCTCAGCTGCTTTCGGCCAATTTAGCGCAAATTGTAGAGGCGGAAAAGGAGATCCAGCGGGTTTGCAGGTGGATTACCACCAGTGTGCAGGAAGTGAGGGATAACTCGCTGCAGCAGTTGTGGGAAATACGGGAAACCCTCACAACAGGAGTACAGACTGCTATACGAGAGATAGAGAACCATATATATGAGGAAGATTATAAGCCGGAAAACTCACTTTCGGACCTGATTTGGAGCTTTTCCCCGCTTCATCCCCCCGCCACCTCCCTGTTCTCCTTTTCCACCAGTCCTGCTTCTGTGCTGGACCTTCTACCCAGCCTTATCCGCCTCTCTCCCCTTCCTGCCGCAGAAACACGTCCCGCGCCCTACTTGCCAATCATCAACTCCACCTCCATTCGCAAATTCCAATACGAAGCGGAGACCATCGCCCCTCCTGTGATGCTGGAAACGCCTGTAATGATCGATGCCACTTCCGCCTGGCTGATACTGGACGAGGAAAAGCTGTTTTGCTGTGGCAGACACCACCCCGCCTCCAGTGCTGCCTATGTGCTGCAGGGCAGTGGTGCTGTCACTGAGCTGGAAAGCATGCGGAGTGCTAGAAGTCAGCATGGCATGGTGCAGTATAAGAAGGATATCTACGTCTTTGGAGGTCTAACTGAGAAAGCCTACCTCTCTTCCAGCGAATGCTACTCCCTTTCCCTCTCCCACTGGTCCCCCCTACCTAACATGCTTTCCCCCCGTGACGGCTTCAACCCCTGCATTCACTCGGGACTGATTTACATAGTTGGCGGCTCTACCAGCACTGCCGCAGAGACCTACCACCCTGAAAAGCAGTACTATACACCCTTGGAATTGCACCTTCCTAAGGCGGACTGCTCTATCGCGCTGATTCTCAACGAAGAACTCTACGTGATGCAAAGGTCGGCAGTGTATCGGTGGAGCCTGCAGAAGAAAAATGGGGAACTGCGGGAGGAGCGGATGAAAGGGTCAGCTACTTGGAGCAATGTGACGCCTCGAGTGGTCGGAGACTGCGTGTATATCTTGAACTGCTGGACACAGACCATCGGAAAGTGCGATTTAGGCAAGTTGGACTTCCACCAGGCGCAATTCGTCTACTAGCATCATAGACTAAGCTAGAAGTGGGAGTAAACCAGCGAAATAGATATTGAAAATGAGTGCAGCAGGACCAGACCTAGGGCCGGGGAGACTAGTGCGACTGTTGACTAGTTCTGACACGCCGGCTCGGATGCGTGCGGCCTTGAGAGTGCGGAGTTCTGACCGCACACTTCAGTCTGCGGTGCTGACAGGCACTCCACTGCAATTCGCAAGTAAGCGAGGAGACCCCGGAGTCAAACTGCCCAAACTACCTGCCGAGTTGAGAGCTGCAGCCCGAAAACTGAAGATAACCCCGCGAACCCGCAAAGCAGGCGAAATGCGGCTGCAGATGGACCGAACCTCCAGCTCCATGAGCAGCACTTCCAAAGGCAGTCTGTTGAGAGACACTACAGAAGTCACCTCGGACTTTATTCACAAAATCAACCAGCAAGTGGCGAAAATGCACTCAAATTCCAGTCATAGTCCTCAACGCCAAGATATTCAGCAGAGGACTCTCGACTGCCTGCCGAAGTCCTTCACAGAGCTGGAAGCAGTGGCAGAGCAGCCTCTCCTCAACGACTCTTCAGACGGTCTCAACAGCTCTGGACTTCTCATGAACTGCAAGGTCTTCCCTGCAGCTTCTGACACCACTAACGCTCACCGGCCCAAACAGCGGAAACCGTCAAACGCCTCCAAACCTCCGATTTCCGACTTGTCGACACTCGTTGCAGTGTCTTTGTACTCAGAATTCTGCTTCTGGGTGGCTAGAAGCAATGGAGTAGTCTCAGAGCCAGGCGAAGGCAGCTATAAGTTCTACCTCGGTCCTGGGAACAACTGCCAGTTGATCGCCTTTTTGATGAAGAAACGGTGGTATTGGACGAGAGTGGACAACTGGCAACAAGCGGACTTCATCTGGACCCAGCACAAGCAGTCCTCCGTAATAGAGAAACTGCCGATAGCGGCTGTACAGGCAGTGGCCGCCTGTCCTGACCCCGCCCAGCCCGCTTTCCCAAAGCGCAAAGGCTTCCGCCCACTCTACGACTCAGAAAGAAGGAAATCCACTCTCTCCCTCATCACCACTTCCCAGTCCTATACCTGGCTCATACCTCCCCTGGAAGAGCCTCAGTCCTTTGTTAAGATTTACAACCGATTGGATAGGAACTACCAACTGACTAGTAAAAAGCGCCTGTATCTGAATATGAAGAGTTACTATGAGGAAACGGGCAGGGATGTGTTCCAGGACTTGCCCCTCACTTTCCTGATACAGGAAGGCAGAAGTGACCCGGAAATGGCTAGATTTGAAGAGAGGTTTCGAGCAGATGAGGAAAATAAGGGAGCGGGGGAGAAAGGGAAAAAGTACAATCTGTGGATCATCAAACCAGGCGAAAACACTAATTGTGGCCACGGAATTCACGTCTCTTCCGACTTATCAGAGATTCAAAACCTGGTCAGTTTCACGAAAACAGTCACAGGCCGCCAAAGGACCTATATAGTCCAAAAGTACATGGAAAAGCCTTTATTGGTGAACAAACGGAAGTTTGATATTAGGTGCTATGCACTGATTACGGCTTTCGGGGGGCATATCCAAGGCTACTTCTACCACGACGGCTACCTTCGCACCTCCTCCAAAGAATACACTCTCAAGAACCTCTCCAACCGCTTTATCCACCTCACAAACGACGCAGTTCAGAAGAAATCCGACGACTACGGCAAGTTCGAAAACGGCAACAAGCTAAATTACCAGGAATTCCAGCGCTATTTGGAAGCTATGTACCCTGGACAGGTGGACTTTTGGAGGGATATTTGGCCGGAAATCAAGCGAATTGTGGGGGAAACGGTGAGGGCGACGTACAGATGTGTGGATCCGTGGAAAAGGAAACATACGTTTGAGGTGCTGGGGTATGACTTCATGATAGATGAAAACTTCAAAGTATGGCTAATCGAAGTCAACACAAACCCTTGTTTGTCCATCAGTTCCGCCTACCTAGCCAAGCTAATCCCTGCAATGCTGGACAACGCCTTTCGAATTGCAGTGGACCCCTACTTCCTAGAACCCACTGGCAGGAAGCACAGGTATGAGTGGGCTTCGCAGCCCTGGGAAAACCGCTTTGAACTCGTTTTCAGCTCGGTTAGGGACGGAAGTGCCTCCTTGGACCCGATATCCCCACCCTCACTGTCCTCCCTCAGCTCTGATTCGGAGGATAACTAGTTCTAGATTACTCTATTAGTGGAAGAAGCGATTGATAGACAGAAAGGCTGCTGAGTAGGGATAATTGCAGTGAGTTCGGGTGAAATTACCCCAATTAGTGACACTTTAGTCACTTCTACAGCGCAGAGGTCTGTGCTTTGTCCATATTCTAATTGCTTAGATGCACTACTAAAGTGCGGAAAAGACGTTTTTGAAGAGTTCCTTCTCCCTCACATTCGCCTCTCTTTCCAGCTTCTTCGTCTTCTGCCACTCCGCACAGATTTCCTTATAGTTGCCCTCGCCCGTTTCCCCCTTGACCTCCATCACTGCCTTGGCAGTACTGAAGTCACTGAGCGCTGCATCGTAATTCCACAGTTCCTTCCTACTAATCCCCCTGCGATACAGCGCTTTCACGTCCTCAGGGTTGATTTCCAGTATCTTGTTCGAGAAAGTCTCGACTTCATGCCACTGCTTCAGTTTCAAATGGCACACACTGATGTTGTGCTGCAGGTTGTAGTGGATGGGGTTGAAGCGGTGTGGGTCGTCGCGGAGTGGCTGCACTGTGCTGTCTGCAGCTTCGAACTTCTCTAAGGCTCGCTCGTAGTACCCTTTTTTGAACAGCTTGATGCCGGCGTCCTTGATGCGAGTGGACTCCTCGGCACGGTCGGGCATGGTCATGTTGTAGTTGGTTTTGCCCTACGTAGCAGGTACCATGTCGAAAGAAATCAACTCGACAGTCAGCGCCATCGAGTTCCCAATATCCGGATACGTCTCCACGTTGAACTTCGGGTCCAGACCGTCACTGGCGTTTTGACCATGCAGTCCTAGCAAATTCCCCTCGACCAAAAACCGATCCCCCTCCTTCATCTGCCGAAAGCAGTGTGTCCACAGACTCGGCACCTCGTCCTCATCTAGAATAACCGCTAGAGGCTCTTGCCCGAAGTTCTCAATTAGAGTGCGATTGTTGGCTTCCAACTTGTAGTAGACGCGAAGGCGAGCGTTGGTGTTGGGGATGTTCTTGCCGGCGCCGTTGATAAGGGTGCGTTTGTAGAAAGTGCCGTCGAGGTATAAATCATCCACTTTGGCCATATCGAGAAGGGTGATGGTCAGGGCAGCGTGGGTGTCTGCGGGAGTGAGTTCCCCGTATCCCTTGAAGTTTACCTCGAAATAGCCCTTTTCGACATCGATTTCAGCTTCCTCATGCAGCTTTATAGACTTTAAGACTTGGTAAACCCCTTCAGTGATGCGATCAGGTTCCATCACCTCTTTGAGGGAAGTGGCAGAGTAGAGGGAGGTGTTGCTGGGCTTGGAGGTCACTTCGAGTGAGAAAGTGACGTCATCCTTCAGGTCCGCGTGCTCGTAGCCAAAGCCTTTCTTTGTCCTGCGCTTGATAAGAGCCTTATCCCCCAGCAAGTCATACCTATGTGTAAAGGCCAGCAGCTGTACCTTCACTTTCCTCGCCTCGCCCTCGTTCAAATCAACAGGAATCGAAGACTCACAGACCTCGTCCTGCCGCATAGAGGTCAGGATGAGTTCGAGACCAGGACTGAGCAGGCCTTCGCCCATCAGTAGAGTCTGGGCGGGGGGCAGTTCTTCTACTGCTGCGTCACCCCATCGAACTGTCACTTCGTCGATGGTTCCAGGCTTTTCCATTCCGCTTCCTTTAGCGACAATGACCTTGTACAGCTTCTTTTCCCTATCCACCACCACAGTAGCGCCCTCCACATCATCAGGCGCCTCGGTTCCTGAGTCGTAGTTGATGGGGGGCGCACTGCTAGAACTGGACATATTACACAAGCAGCAGTGGGATATTTCAGCTTATTGGGACAGAACTAGTGGATGAGTTAATTAAAGATTGGGAATTCTTGCAGGACAGACCTATTTCTATACTTTAGCCAATAGCTTGGCAAAAGTCTGCAAATGCTAAATAATTGGTAACTCAAA
>Ga0247837_1004297_pt1 | contig 23091 bp, 24 predicted proteins | sample LaCtaG_2_FD_187115 | JGI IMG/M metagenome (GOLD analysis project Ga0247837, IMG submission 187115) | Freshwater microbial communities from meromictic Lake La Cruz, Castile-La Mancha, Spain - LaCruzMarch2015_14.5m | ecosystem: Environmental > Aquatic > Freshwater > Lake | place: Spain: Castile-La...
GGCCGCCGTAGGGCGGATGCCCGCAGGGCGATCCGCCACCTTGCCATGCACCGAGATGGTGGAACCGCCGGCGGCGTTCCGCGGGCTCCGGCGCCCGGCCGACCAATACGGAATTGGGCTGGAAGCTTCAGGCGGGGGTGCTTGAAGTCGCCCGCCTGGTTCGGCGGCAGGGGTCGCAGGCCATCCAGTTCCCGCCTGCCTGGCGTAAGGTTGATCGACCGATGGTGCCGCCGGGGTGTAACATCCGTACTGCCAAGACCTTGGTATCGAGTATGCGTCCTTGAGAACCGACACCCTGTTTTACCGCCTGTTTCAGGACCGCCCGGCCCTGGTGTTCGGGCTGGCGGGGCTTCCGCTGCCCCCGGATGCCGTCTACAGCCTCCGCGCCGAGGAAGTCAAAGAGACCGCCTTCCGCCTGGACGGCTTGCTGGTCCCGAGCGACCTCACGGCCGGTCATCCGCTGGTGTTCCTGGAGGTCCAGTGCCAGGTCGATGCCGAGTTCTATGCCCGCTGGGCGGCCGAGATCCACCTGCACATCTACCGCGGCCAGGTCACCGGCGCCTGGCACGCCGTCGTGATCTACCCCGACCGCGCGACTGAGGCCACCGTGCCCCTGGCCCTGGCGCCGTTCCTGGGGCACCCCTGGGTGCACCGGGTCTATCTCGACGAGGCCCTGCCGGAGGGCGCCGCGCTGTCGCCGGGGCTCGCGCTGGTCCGCCTGATCGTCGCCCCGCCGGAAACCGCTCCGGCCCAGGCCAAGGCGCTGATCCAAATCGCTGGTCCCGACCGGGGCTGGGTTCTGGACTGGATCGAGACCATTTTCGTCAACAAGTTTCCCAAGCTTTCCCGCGCGGAGATCCTCATGATCCTTGACCTCACCGACACCGATCTGAGAAACACCAGGTACTTTCAGGATGTCTTCGCCGAGGGCCAGTTGGAGGGCCAGTTGGAGGGCCGGAAGGAGGGCCGTGAAGAGGGCCGCCGTGGCGAAGCCATTGGTTTTGTTCTGCGCCTGTTGCGCCGCCGCCTGGGGCCGCCGGCAGAAGATACGCAGCAGCGCATTGCGGCCCTCACGGTGCCGCAGCTTGAGGCACTCGGCGAGGCGTTGCTCGATTTCACCCAGCCGTCGGACCTCACCGATTGGCTCAGGCAGCACGGCTGAGTCTCACTGCCCCATGCTGCGGGCCGTCGGGCGATCCGCCACTCTGCCGCCGACCAAAATGGCGGAACCGCCTGCGGCGTTCTGCCCTACGCGGGCTTCAAGGTGCCGACTTATCGACTTTTCCCTCGTGACACCGCTCCAGCGGTGTCACGCATGTGTCGGGCGCTTCGCGCCCCGAGGCCCGCGGGCGGAGTTCTGATCAAGGCCCCTTCCGGCGATGGCAAAGCCGACTCAAATGCTGCGTTGACGCGAGGTTGCAATCCGACTATACGCCAGGGCGTGCTGCGCCTGGTGTGGCTGCGGGGCGGGTCCCTGATGGACGCGCCGCTCGGCGATATCACCAAGCCCGGGACCTTCTATGCCTCCGAGTATTCCACCAATCTCGCGGACTTCCAGCTCGCCGCGGCGGCGGACGGCCGCCTGGCCGTGGTGTGGGCCGAGCCCGGTGAGTTCAGTTCAGACCTGAAGGCGATTTTCTATGATCCACAGGGCGACGTCTGGGGCGAGCCACGCCCCCTGACCGCCGATGCGGAGACGGAGAAATACCTGACGGCGGCCTTCCCGCCGGATGGTCCGGTGGTCCTCTACAACCGGACCCCAGTGACACAGGTGATGCAGCCGGTGCGCACCCTGTCCGGGCGTACGGCCAGCCTCGCGGTGCCGCAGGACGGTTTGACGGACCTCTACATGACCCGGCATGCCGTCACCAGCGGGATCGCGGTGAAGGCCGGTAGCCTGGATACCTTCCCGACCAATCCCAAACCGGGCGATGCGGCCCAGATCCAGGCGGTGATCGCTAACACCGGGGACACCGCGCTGTCGAACGTCGTGGTCTGGGCCTACCTGGATGATCCGCAGCAGGGTGGGGCGCTGATCGCCGCGACCACGCTGACCGCGCCGCTGGCCCCCTGGGCGGAGCAATCGGTGAAACTGGCCTGGACGGTCCCGGCGACTGAGGTTCCCCTGACGCTGTTCCTGGTGGTGGACCCGGAGCAGTCCCTTGCGGACACCAGCCGGAGCGACAACGTGCTGAGCCTGACCACCGTACTGCCCGATCTGGTCGTCTCCAACAGTCGTTGGGAATGGCTCGGTACCGGCGAGCAGGTCGCCTCCGTGGTGGCACGGGTCGTCAACCAGGGGGCTCTGCCGGGCGGTGCGGGTACACTGAGCGTCCATACCGGCGCCGCCGATGGGCCGGTGCTCGCGACCCTCCCGGTCGGGTCCCTGGCGGTCGGGCAGGCGGTGGATCTCGCGACGACCTGGGATGTCAGCGCCCTGCCGGGACCGACCTACCCGCTGTTCCTGGCGGTGGACGAGGCCGGTGCCGTGGCCGAGCAGGACGAGTCGGACAACCTGTCGACCCTGGCGGTCGGCACTCTGGCCGAGGACACGGACAAGGACGGTATGCCCAATGCCTGGGAGCGCGACCACGGCCTCGATCCGCTCGACCCGGGCGACGCGGCGCTGGATGCGGATGGCGATTCGCTGGGTAATCTGCGCGAGTTCCGACTGGGAGCCGACCCACGCAAGGGGGATACCGACGGTGTATGGTGTGCCGGATGCCCAGGATGCCTTGCCGCTCGATCCAAACGAGCAGGTGGACACGGATGGCGACGGGATCGGCAACAACGCGGACCCGGACGATGACAACGATGGGGTACCGGACACGCGCGATACCTGCCCGCTGATGGCGAATCCGAATCAGGCCGACGCAGATCGGGATGGGGTCGGTGATGCGTGCGACTTGACGCCGCGTTTCTGTTGGGAGTGTCTGCCGAGCCGGGGCGGATGGCGGGCGATCTTGCGTTGATGGGGTCAGACTGGCAGGCAGCCGCAGATGCCCGGCCGCGAGGAACGAGGAGTAGACTGGACGGGGTCGATCGCTCAGGCCCGTACGGAAGGCATGACGTTGCACACCACCGATGCGCTGGTGTCTCGCTATGGCGAGCCGGTGCGTCTTGTGTGATTGCGACGACACTGGGAGTCGGGGCGTCCCGCCCCGAGACCTTAGTCCCCGCGGGGGCGGGACGCCCCCGCTCCTCTGTCACTCGGCCAACCCATGGACCCTTCTCCAGACCCCGACCCCCGCCCGCTCGCCATCGCGCTGATGGGCCCCACCGCCGCCGGCAAGACCGAACTGGCGGTGGAACTGGTGCGGCGCCTGCCGTGCGCGATCATCAGTGTGGACTCGGCCATGATCTACCGGGGCCTGGACCTCGGCACGGCCAAGCCGGGGCCGGCGGTGCTGGCGCAGGCGCCCCATCGCCTGATCGATATCCTGGACCCCGTCGAGGCCTATTCCACCGCCCGCTTCCGCGCCGACGCCCTGGCGGCGATGGGGGAAATCAGTGCCCAGGGCGGCATCCCGCTGCTGGTGGGCGGGACCATGCTCTACTTCCGGGGCCTCCAGCAGGGGCTGGCACCCTTGCCGGAGGCCGATGCGCCGCTCCGGGCGGCCCTGCTCGAAGAGGGCACCCGCCGCGGTTGGGCGGCAATGCACCGCCGTTTGTCCGACGTGGACCCGCTCACGGCGGCTGCGATCCACCCCAACGACCCTCAGCGGATCCAGCGTGCACTGGAGGTCTATGCCGTTACCGGCGAGCCGATGAGTACCCTGATCCGGCGGGGGCGCGCGGCGGACACCGCGCTGCCGTACCGGTTACTCAAGCTGGTACGGGCGCCGGCGGACCGGCAGACCTTGCACGCGCGGATCGAAGCGCGCTTTCGCGCGATGTTGGAACTGGGGCTGGTCGAGGAGGTGCAGCACCTATGGGCGCGTGGCGACCTGACCGCGGATCTACCGTCCATGCGTTGTGTAGGTTATCGTCAGGTCTTGAAATTCATCCTGGGAGAGTGCAGCTTGGACGAAATGTTGCACCGCGGCATCGTGGCCACCCGGCAACTGGCCAAGCGACAGTTCACCTGGCTGCGTGCCGAGACCGATTGCCACTGGCTGGCCGATGAGGAGGCGCCGCTCGCGCGGGCGCTGGCGCTGATCGCGGCCCATCGTGAGGCGCGGGGCGTCCTGCCCTGAGGCTCGATGACCCCCGGCCAAGCCTGCTCCCATCCGGCGTTCCCACCCGGCGGAGGGGTAATGCGAGCCCGGGGTGGCTGGAAATTCACCGTGGCTTTCTCGGGCGCCCTGGGAGACACTAGGGGATAGACTGAGACGGATAGGCACTTCAGTTGTTCCATTGCGCGGCTCGGCATGTCCCGGCTGCAGACCGCGCACGCCGGGGCCCCCGCACCAGTCGCGGCGGGTCGGCGATTCAAGCCGGGCAAATCCTCACGGTAACGACTACAACAAGGAGCCAAAGCCATGTCCAAGGGCCAAAGCCTGCAAGACCCCTTCCTCAACGCCCTGCGTAAGGAGCGTATCCCCGTCTCGATCTTCCTGGTCAACGGCATCAAACTCCAGGGCCAGATCGAGTCCTTCGACCAGTTCGTCGTGCTGCTCAAGAATAATGTCAGCCAGATGATCTACAAGCACGCGATCTCCACCGTGGTGCCGGCCCGCAACGTGAAGCTGCCGCCGACCGGCGATGATCTCGACGAGCCCGGGAATACCTAGTGCCCGCCAGTCCGAGACCCCCGGCGGGGTGCGCGCCGCAGTCAGTGATGGACCGGCCCGACACCGGCGAGCGGGCGGTCCTGGTCCACCTGGACTTAGGCGGCACGGCCGAGCCCGACGAGCGCGAGGAGTTTGCGCTGCTGGCGAGCGCCGCCGGTGCGCTGGTGGTCGGACGCCTCGCGGGCAGCCGCAAGGTGCCCGACGCGCGGCTTTTCATCGGTAGTGGTAAGGCCCAGGAACTCAAGGACCTGATCGCCGCCACCGGGGCCGAGCTCGCGGTCTTCGCCCACCCCCTGTCCCCGGCCCAGGAGCGCAACCTGGAGCGCCTGCTCGAGTGCCGGGTGGTGGATCGCACAGGCCTGATCCTGGACATCTTTGCCCAGCGGGCGCGTTCATTCGAGGGTAAGCTGCAGGTGGAACTCGCGCAGTTGCGCCACCTCTCGACCCGCCTGGTGCGCGGCTGGACCCACTTGGAGCGGCAGAAGGGCGGCATCGGCCTGCGCGGTCCCGGCGAGACCCAGTTGGAGACCGACCGGCGGCTGCTCGCCAAGCGCATCGCGCAGCTCAATCAACGCCTGGATCAGATCCAGACGCAACGCGCCCAGGGCCGGCGCGCCCGGGACAAGGCGGAACTCGCGGTGATTTCGCTGGTCGGTTATACCAATGCCGGGAAGTCCACCCTGTTCAACCGCCTGACCGAGGCGGGGGTCTACGAGGCGGATCAGCTCTTCGCCACCCTGGACCCGACGCTGCGGCGGCTCGCCCTGCCGGACGGCGGGCGTGCCCTGCTGGCCGACACCGTGGGCTTTGTCAGCGAACTCCCCCACGAGCTGGTGGCGGCCTTTCGTGCCACCCTGGAGGAGGCGCGTAATGCCGCCCTGCTGCTGCACGTCGTGGACGCGGCGGCGCCCCATCGGGCGCGGCTGATCGCCGATGTCGAGACCGTGCTGGCGGAGATCGGGTGCCTGGACCTGCCGCGCCTGGAGGTTTGGAACAAACTCGACCTGCTCGTGGACGAGGCCCCGCGCCTGGAGCGCGACGCGGACGGGCGTCCCCTGCGGGTTTGGCTGTCCGCCGCCTCCGGGGCCGGGCTCGACCTGCTGCTCGGCGCGGTGGCGGAATTGACCGGCGGCGCCCGTGCGCCCCGCCGCCTGCACCTGGGCCCGCAGGACGCCCGCCTGCGCGCCTGGGTCTATGCCCACGCCGGGGTCCTGAGCGACGAGCCCGACGATCTCGGCGGTGCGCGGATGGAGATCCTGATCGCCCCGGGCGACCTGCGCCGGCTGGCGGCCCAGGCGCCGGGTCTGGCGCAGGAGCTTGGGCTGGACCTGGAGGGTCGGTTCGACGATGCGCCCGCGGCGTCGGATTGACGCGGGTCATTTGCGCCCCGGCAGCGCGCTGCCTACAATCGGCGGTTCGGTGTCGCGTCCGGCAGCGCCCCGTGCTTGATTCGGCCGGTGCCCGGCGGCATCTTGCGGAGCGGCGGCCGGTGATCCCGATCGCTGTATTTTCGCTTCATGGCCTCGCTCCGGCGCCCGCGCCGCAACGAGGCCCCTCAATCACTGACGCTGACTTACGACAGACGGAGTACCTATGGCCTGGAATGAGCCAGGTGGCGGCAACAAAGACCCCTGGAGCGGCAAGAGCGGCGGCGATCAAGGTCCGCCCGACCTCGATGAGGTCGTACGCAAGCTCCAGGAAAAGCTCGGCGGCCTGTTCGGCGGCAATAAGCCCGGTGGCGGCGGCGGTTCCGGCGGCGGCGGCGGGGGGTTCAATCTGCCCGGTGGCGCACTGGGGGCCCGTACCATCGGGGTCATCGTCGCGGTGTTGGTCCTCGCGTGGCTCGCCACCGGTCTCTACATCGTGGCGCCGGCCGAGCGCGGGGTCGTCTTGCGCTTCGGTAAATATCTGGACACCACGGACCCGGGGCCGCATTGGCTGATCCCCTATCCCTTCGAGACGGTGGAGAAGGTCAACGTCGATGAAGTTTCGACCTTCAGCCACCAGGCGGCCATGCTCACCAAGGACGAGAACATCGTCGATGTGGAGTTGACCGTCCAGTCGTTGGTCCAAGACCCCGCCCAGTTCCTGTTCCAGGACCAGAACCCGGAGCGTTCCATCAAGGACGCCACCGAGACCGTGGTGCGCAAGACCATCGGCGGCAGTAAGCTCGACTTCATCCTGACCGACGGGCGCGAGGCCATCGAGACCACCATCAAGGATCGGGTTCAGGAGCTGATGGACCTCTACAAGACCGGGCTGAAGGTCACCTCCGTCAACATGCAGCCGGCCAAGCCGCCGGAGCAGGTCAAGGAGGCCTTCGACGACGCCATCAAGGCGCGTGAGGACAAGCAGCGCTCGGAGAACCAGGCCGAAGCCTACTCCAATCAAATCCTGCCCCAGGCGCGTGGTGAGGCCGCCCGGATCGTCGCCGATGCCAAGGCCTATCGGGACAAGGTGGTCGCCGAATCCGAGGGCGAGGCGTCGCGCTTCAACGCGGTGCTCGCGGCCTACTTGAAGGCGCCCGAGGTCACCCGCGAGCGTCTTTACCTCGACACCATGCAGGAGATCCTGGGTGCTGCCAACAAGGTCTTACTCGACGTGAAAGAAGGCGCCAGCAATCTGTATCTGCCGCTCGATCAACTGATGCGGCATCGGCAGACGACGGGCGTGACGGCGCCCCCGCCGCCTGCCGTCCCGGTGGACCCGGAGCCGCCGGCGGCGGCCGCGCGCCCCGTGGACCGTGACCGGAGGGCGCGTTGATGAGCAACTACAAGAACTTCCTGCCCGCGGGCCTGATCGCCCTGCTGCTCCTGATCTGGTCGTCCACCTTCATAGTGAATGAATGGCAGACGGCCATCAAGCTGCGGCTCGGTGAGATCACCGGCAGCGACTATGAACCCGGGCTGCACTTCAAGGTGCCGCTGCTGAACGAGATCAAGCTCTTCGATCGCCGCATCCAGACGCTCGATTCGTCCCCGCAGCGCTTCCTCACGGTGGAGCAGAAGGCCGTCATCGTCGATTACTACGTCAAGTGGCGGATCGCCAACCCGGCCCAGTTCTTCCGCTCCACCAGCGGCAGTGCCACCCGGACGGCCAAGCTGCTGGCCGAGCGCATCGGCGGCAGCCTGCGCGAGGAGTTCGGTAAGCGCACCATCCAGGAGGTCGTGTCCGAGGAGCGCACCGAGCTCATGTCCGAGCTGACCAAAAAGGCCGACCTCCAGGCCAATGCCTTGGGGGTGGAGGTCATCGACGTGCGGGTCAAGAAGATCGACCTGCCGCCGGAAGTCAGCGAGTCCGTCTACATGCGGATGCGCGCCGAGCGTGAACGGGTGGCGAGCGACCTGCGTGCCAAGGGCAAGGAGGCCGGTGAGCGCATCCGCGCCGATGCTGACCGTCAGCGCACGGTCATCTTGGCCGATGCCTACAAGGAGTCCGAGGGGTCCCGCGGTGAGGGCGACGCGAAGGCCACGGACATCTATGCCGCCGCCTTCAGTACCAACCCGGACTTCTACGCCTTCTACCGCAGCCTCAACGCCTACCGCGGCGCTTTCGGCTCCGGCGGCGACATGATGGTCTTGGAGCCCGACTCCGAGTTCTTCCGCTTCTTCCGCAACCAGGACGGCAAACCGCCGCAGTAGCCCTTCGGGGCGTTCTCCATCATCTGGCTCCCACGCTCACCGCGTGGGAGCAAGTCGGGACCGTGGATCGCCGAGGGGATGGGGTCAGGTCTCGAAGGAGCCTAATGAGAAGGATGAAGAAGGATGAGTCGTGCGAGCAGAGCGAGCCACGACTTATCCTTGTTGTTGGACGAGCCCGGCAGGTTGGCACGGGACCTGTAATAGGAAATATCTTTTTGCCGGACCCTCGTCCGCGGTGAGGTCGCGGGCGAGGCGGCAGGGGATGGGCACTCGCTTGCGGTTGGCGGAGAGAAAGCCATAGTCGCGGGTCCGCCGTAACCCCTTGGGCAGGACGTGTTGCAGGAGGAGCCAGAGAAAGTCCGCCCCGGCGAGGGTGCGGGTCTGGCTGGCGCCACGGTTGTCGGTATAGCGAAAGGTCACCTGGCCGGCGTCGCAGCACAGGATGTTCTTCTCCGCGAGGACCCCGCGATAGAGATACCGGGCGAGGTAGACCAGTGCCTTCTCGCCATTGGCGTCGTGAGACGTCGTTGCGCGCGACCGGCCCAGCGACGGGCATTCATCCATTGCGTCCTGGGCTCAGTTCGCGTGCGATCTCGTCCATGGATTCAAAGACCCGGTCCGGCTCATGGCCACGCAGTGCCCGCGCACTGTTATAGCCCCAGAGGACCGCGCCCGCTGCCATACCCAGCGCGTGAGCGGCCTCGATGTCGCGGATCTCGTCGCCGATGTAGATCGCATTCGACGGTGCGACCCGGGCGGCGCTCAGGATGCGCCGCAGCCGCGCCCGTTTGCCGTGGATCGCTGCACCGCATTCCAGATAGCGGACCGGACGCAGATTCTCGGCGCCCAGCAGCCGACGCACGTTGCGCTCCGAATTGGAGCTTGCGATTCCCAGCGCCAGACCGGCAGCGCCGAGTTCGCGCAGCATGGACTCGACCCCGGCGAAGAGCCGGAGGCCGTCGAGGTCGTCGGTCATGCGCCAACGCAGCGCTCGGGCGACCGCCGGCAGCTTCCACCAAGTCAGGCCCAGTTGGCGTAAGACCGTGCGCGCGGGTAATTCCCGCAGCCGGTCACGTTCACCCGGTGCGACGGGCCGCAAGCGATAGCGCGGTGCGATTTCATTGAGCGCCCGGACGAACCAATCGAAGCTATCGGCCAAGGTCCCGTCGAAATCGAAGACGACCAGCCGATAGTCGCCGCGTGCGGACGCCGAGGGTGGGGGGCTGACAATCATTGATCCGAAATCCGGGAATTACTAACGCCAAGACGCCAAGAAGAAACAAAGTGATCTGCGCAGCATCCGGATCGCCCGCAGGGTGAGTCTACTCACGTGGACAACGCCTTGAAATAACTTGGCGACCTTGGCGGCTTGGCGTGCGATCTGCTCTTGCCAGGATGAGTGCCCCCGCCGGGGTATCGCGATAGGGCCCGCGCTCAGGCGTGCGGGCTGCCGCGATAGCGCTCCAGGTCGCGGGCGATAATCACGGCGACGATCTGCCCGTCCCGCGAGGCGTGGAGGACCTCCCGGGCCTCGCCGTGCAGTCCGTTGCGCTCCCAGTCCCGGCCCTGGGTCTCGGCCACCAAGCGGGCCGTTTCGCCGCCGGCCCCGCCGACCAGATAAACGGGGCCGTCCGGGTGGTGGGCGCGGAAGCGCTCCGGTTGGAAAAGGTCGATGGGCGGCTTGTCCGCCCCGCGGGTGCGCGCCGCCCGATGGACCAGCGGGGTGATGGTGGGGTGTCCGCCGAAGACCAGGTGCAGGCCTCTGTCGAACAGCGCCTCGACGATGGCAACGACATAGTCGCAGACCCGCAGGGTCTCCGAGGTGCCGGCGAGTTCGTCCGGAGCGCTGGCGGAGAGCAGCACCGGCAGGGGCTCAGGGAGCGCGTTCGGGGTCGGATTGGACATAGTGTTCACCGGATGGGTCGGCGCTAGGCCAGGGATACAAGCGAAAGAAGCTAGGCCTAGGGTGCGTCCTCGTAGTCCAAGAGGCAACGACTGGTTGCCTCGTCCCCCCTGAGAGCGAGCCGGAGCCGGCATTGCCCCTGCCGGCTGGCTGCGACCAGCAGTCGGTGCTTGAGTGCCTCCAGGGTCTGCACGGCCTCGCCCTCGGTGTCCAGAAAGGCATCGAATCCGCTGGCGCAAGTACCGGATTGCATCCGCCGCCAGGCCGCGCTCGCCCGTTGACTTGGCCAACTCGGGCTGCTAGCGTGCCGCGCCTCCCATTTACCCCCTGTTTGTTACCAATAGAAGGAAGTGCCATGTCAATCCTCCCGCGGGTCCTGCCGTCGACACTCGTTGCGACCCTCATCCTGACCCTCATCGTGACCCAAGCGGCCGGTGCCGCCGATCCGACCCTAGCGGCGGCGGGGCCGACGCAGGACTCGATTAAGGAATTGCTGACCATCACCGAATCGCGCAAGCTGGTGGACGGCGTCCCGGGCCAGGTCGAGTCTGCGATGCAGGAGTCGATGCAGGACGCCTTCGACGGTGAGCCGCCGACCCCGGCGCAGCAGAAGGTCCTGACCGAGATGGGGGCCAAGGCCACGGCTCTGTTCAAGGCGGAGATGGGGTGGGGGGTGCTGGAGCCGCTGTTCATCGAGGTCTACTCCAAGACCTTCACCCAGTCGGAGGTCGACGGTATGATCGCCTTCTACAAGACCGAACCGGGGCGAGCGGTGATTGCCAAGATGCCGCTGGTGATGCAGAACACCATGGAACTGATGCAGGAGCGCATGATGGCCCTGGGGCCGAGGCTGCAACAGTTGCAGGAAGAGGCGATCGAGCAGTTGCAGCCGACGGAGAAGGAGGACGCTGCGCAAGCCAAGTAGCCTCTCGTTCCCAGGCTCCCGCGTGGGAATGCATCCCGGGACGCTTCTGGCTCCCACGCTCCAGCGTGGGAGCAAGTGCGGGCGCTCCGCGTCCGGTTCGTAGACGGGACGCGGAGCGCCCGCCCGGCATTCCCACGCGGAGCCTGGGAACGAGACGCGCGCCGCACTGGCGTGCGGCGCTCCCGGGGCGGCACCGCGGGTGCTCGGTCCGCGCAGCGGACCCTACGTCGGGTCCCGCGGGTCGTCGGCGGCACCGCCGACCCCGGCGTGGCCGGGGTCGCAAGGTCCGATTCCGGCTTCCGTTACGAGCGGATTTCTGTATACTTACCCGTTTCCCGCGGGGCCGCCCCCCGCGCCGTCTTTTTCACGCGCCTACCTTCTGAACAGGACCGCAACGGGGTCTTGATCGGGATCCGATGGATTCCGGTGCCGGTTCAGGGGGCCATTCGTCTCTAGCCAGGATAGACCATGGTCACGATCCGTTTGACTCGCGGCGGTGCCAAGAAGCACCCCTTCTACCAGATAGTGGTTACCGATATCCGTTCGCCCCGCGACGGGCGCTACATCGAGCGTATCGGCTTTTTCAACCCCACCGCCAAGGGCGGCGAGGTGCCGTTGCGGGTGGACCGGGCCCGGGCGGAGCACTGGATCCAGCGGGGCGCCCAGCCCACGGATCGCGTGCGCCAGCTCCTGCGCCAGGCGGCCCGTGAGGCCGCGGCGGCAATCCCGGCCGCGGCCTGAGCGCGCATCCGCTCGTCCACGCCAAGCCCCTCCGAGCGGTTGCGCCGATCATGCCTGACGTCGACCCCCAGGGGTTCCCGCGGGCCGCGGAACCCGGCTCCCAACGCCTGGTCCTCGGTCACATCGACGGGGTCTACGGGGTGCGCGGCTGGGTGAAGGTCTTCTCCGAGACCGATCCGCGCGAGGGCATCCTGCGCTATTCACCCTGGCTGCTCGGCACGTCCGATGCGCCGCGGCGGGTGGCTGAGGGGCGGGCGCACGGCAAGGGCGTGGTGGCGCGGCTGGAGGGCTGCGACGACCGCGACCAGGCGGCGTTCCTGGTGGGGCAGGAGATCGCGGTCACCCGCGACCGGCTGCCCCCACCCAGGGCGGACGAGTTCTACTGGATCGACCTGGAAGGGCTCGCGGTCGAGACCCTGGACGGGATGCCGCTGGGGCAGGTGAGCCACCTGTTTTCCACTGGGGCCAACGATGTTCTGGTGGTGGTCGGTGAGCGCGAGCGCCTGCTGCCCTTCACCTGGGATGCAGTGGTGCGGTCCGTGGACTTCGAGCGGCGGTTGATCCAGGTGGATTGGGACCCGGACTTCTAGGTGCCCACCGCCCGCGGGATGGCCCCATGCGTTTCGATGTGGTAACCCTGTTGCCGGATCTCTTCCGGATCCTGCTGGATCAGGGGGTGACCGGGCGCGCCTTGACCCGCGGGATCGCGCACTTGCACCTGTGGAACCCGCGGGATTATACCCGCGATGTCCACCGCACGGTCGATGACCGCCCCTATGGCGGCGGTCCCGGGATGGTGATGAAGGTCGAGCCCCTGCGCGACGCCATCGTTGCCGCCCGGGCCGAGGCGTCGGGGAGCCGGGTGGCTTACCTATCGCCCCAGGGACGCCTGCTCGATCAGGCGGCGATGGGTGAACTGGCGCAGGCCGACGGCTGGATTCTGGTCGCGGGCCGCTACGAAGGGATCGACGAGCGGTTGATCGAGCGCGAGGTGGACGAGGAGTGGTCAATCGGTGACTACGTGCTGAGCGGCGGCGAACTGGCGGCCATGGTGGTCATGGACGCGGTGATCCGGTTGCTGCCGGGGGCATTGGGCCACGCGCAGTCCGCGGCGCAGGACTCGCACACGGACGGTCTGCTCGATTGCCCCCATTACACCCGCCCGGAGCAGGTGGATGGCCGGTCGGTGCCGGCGGTCCTGATCGGCGGCGACCATGCGGCGATTGCGCGCTGGCGCCGTCGCGAGGCGCTCGGCCGGACCTGGCTCAAGCGGCCGGAACTAGTGGCGCGGCGGGGCCTGGATCCGGTGGATCAGGCGCTGCTTGATGAATTTATCCAGGCCCGCCAAACTGCCGGGTTGGGGTTAGAACAGGAGCTTAGGAAACCATGAGTACTATCATACAAGCGCTCGATGCCGAGCAGATGAACCGTGAGGTTCCGGACTTCGCCGCCGGCGATACCGTGGTGGTCCAGATCAAGGTGAAGGAGGGCGAGCGCGAGCGCCTCCAAGCCTTCGAGGGCGTGGTCATCGCCAAGCGCAACCGCGGGCTGAACTCGGCCTTCACGGTGCGCAAGATCTCCCACGGTGAGGGGGTGGAGCGCGTGTTCCAGACCTACAGCCCGATCATCGCCGAGATCCAGGTCAAGCGCCGGGGCGACGTGCGCCGTGCCAAGCTCTACTACCTGCGTGGGCTGACCGGCAAGGCCGCCCGCATCAAGGAAAAGCTGTAGGGCGGATGCCCGCGAGGCGCGATCCGCCATGCCGTCGAATAGGGCGGAACCATGCCGTCGCCGAATATGGCGGAACCGCCTGCGGCGTTCCGCCCTACGGGATGTTTCTTTCCATGGTGTCAGCGCCATGACCGACGCCCCTCAAAGGGGCGGGTGAGGCTCCAGTGGCCGCAACCTTCTATTGGCACGACTATGAGACCTGGGGGGCTGACCCGCGGCGGGATCGGCCCTGCCAATTTGCGGGGCTGCGCACCGATGCCGACTTCAACCCGGTCGGCGCTCCGCTGGTGCTGTATTGCAGGCCCGCGCTGGACCTGCTGCCCCAGCCCGAGGCCTGTCTGATCACCGGTATCACGCCCCAGTTGGCCGACGCCAAGGGCCTGATCGAGGCCGAGTTCACCGCGGCCATCGCACAGGAATTGAGCGTGCCCGGCACCTGTGGGGTCGGCTACAACAGCTTCCGCTTCGACGACGAGGTCACCCGCCACCTCTTCTACCGCAACCTGCTCGACCCCTATGCCCGGGAGTGGCAGAACGGCAACTCGCGCTGGGACCTGATCGACATCCTGCGCCTGGCCCAGGCCCTGCGCCCCGAGGGCATCGTCTGGCCCCTGCGCGAGGACGGTAGCGCCTCCTTCCGCCTGGAAGACCTGACCGCGGCCAACGCCATCCCCCACGCGGGCGCCCACGATGCGCTCGCCGACGTGCAGGCGACCATCGCGCTGGCCCGGCTGCTGCGTCACGCCCAACCCCGGCTCTACGACTATGCCCTGCGGCTGCGCGACAAGCGCGAGGTGCGGGCGATGCTGGAGAAGGGCGAACCGTTGGTGCACGCCTCCGCCCGCTTCCCGGCCGCGCTCGGTTGCATAGCCCCGATCGTGGCGGTGGCGCCGCATCCAAGCAACGGCAACGGCGTCATCTGTTTTGACCTGCGGGCGGAGCCGGACCTACTGCTTGACCTCTCGGTGGAGGAACTGCGCCGCCGCCTCTTCACCCCGAGCGCCCAGTTGCCGGACGGGGTCGAGCGCATCCCGCTCAAGACGGTCCAGGTCAACCACGCCCCGGTGCTGGCCCCGCTCAAGACCCTGACGGGCGTCGCGGCGGCGCGCTGGTCCATCGACCCGGCTGAGGTCCTGCGCCGAGCCCAGACCGTGAGGGATAAGGCCGCGGCCATCCGCGAGCGCGTCCAGGCAGTCCATCAGCCGGCGCCGGACGGGGCCAACGCGCAAACGGTGAGCGATCCGGACCTGATGCTCTATTCCGGCGGCTTCCTTTCGGACGCCGATCGCCGCACCCTGGAGCGCGTCCGCCGCCTGCCCCCCGCGGACCTGGCCACCGCCAACCCCCGCTTTGCCGACGCTCGCCTGCCGGAGATGCTGTTCCGCTACCGCGCCCGCAACTGGCCCGAGGTCTTGAGTCCGGAGGAGCGCGAAGAGTGGGACGCCTGGCGCCTCACCCGCCTCACCGACCCGCAGGGCGGCGGGAGCATCCAGTTGGAGCAGTACGAGGCGCAACTCGAGGCCCTGTCGGAAACCCAAGCCGCCGTTCCTGCCAAGCGCCAACTCATCAAAGACCTGGCCGCCTGGGCGGAGCGGCTCATGGACGCCGCGGACTGAGGATGAAGGGCATCGCGATTCCGCAGAAGCGCAACCAGCAGCCCGGTCCACGTGGGAGCGGCTGTTAGCGGCTTCCAAGAAGCGCGAAAAGATGGGGAACTCACTGGCGGTAGGAACTGGCGCCGAAGCACTCGCGGAGGAGCGCCTACCGGGGCCGGAGCGCCCGAAACCAGCCGTCGCTGACCGCACGGATACGCGCCGTTACAAACGAAAACGGCTCAGACAGAATACGTCTAAGCCGTTGTCGATCATAGTCCGGTACCGGAAGGGGAGTTCGCTTTCGATGGGTTAGGTACCGCTAGAGGCACCACCAAGGGACGCGAAAGAGGCGAACTTACGCGGATCCTTGTGGGCCTGAATTACTTATTGGTGCCCAGGGGCGGAATCGAACCACCGACACGGGGATTTTCAGTCCCCTGCTCTACCAACTGAGCTACCTGGGCGAAACTGGCTGGGCGAAACCGACGGAACGAAAAGAGCCGATCGACCCGGGTCAAATGGGGTGAATCCAGGCCGAACCTGCGCCACTCTGGAGCCTCCAATTTAAGCCGTACAGACGCATTCAGTCAAGTGCCAAAACTGACCCGGCTGGCGGTCAAGCCGGTATCGACCGGGGCATCCGCATTCGGCCGCGATTCGTCGAATAGACCCTGGGCCCGGCAACTCCTGCGCCTTGCGAGAGAAATAGAAAGGGGGCCGTGCTACCTGGCCCCCTTTTTGTGTTTGGCTCCCCGGGACGGGCTCGAACCGCCGACCTAATGATTAACAGTCATCCGCTCTACCGACTGAGCTACCGGGGAATGTCGACAGCCAACTATTTTAGCCACTCGGGTCGGTGCGGTCAACAGCCAAGTTTGCTCGATTTCCCCTGCCATGCCTTTGCCGGTCTCTAAGGACACTCGAGCGCGGTGCCGCCGGGCTTGTACCGGCTTGTCCGCACGCGTCCCACGGAGTCCACGATCACCGCGCGCCGATAGCTCGGATTGCGTCGATCGCAAAGCGTGACGGTCGCCAGCCCGCCTGCGGAGCCGTCGGGGTGGAAGAAGAAACGCGGTGAGGTGCCGTTCTTGTCGATCGTCACGGAGGCCAGTTCGTTCGCATCGATACGCCGCAGGACCCGAACGACATTGGTCGAGGAGTCCTCGACCGTTGCGACCATGTAACCCCCTTGCCAGACCTGGCCCTCCGGCCAGTCGGCGTCGTCCCTGCACGTGGTGGCGTCGTTGCAGGGGCCCACGGCGACCCGCCCGCGACCGCGCTTCACGGCTTCGGAGCGGGCGTACTGGAGATGTGCCAGCAGGGTGTTGGTGGTGCTGGTCAGCTTCGTCTCGGACAGGAGGTCGGCAAAGGCCGGAACTCCAAAGGCCAGGACGATGGTCATGACGACCACGGTGACCAGCAGTTCGATCAATGTGAACCCGCGGTGGCGGCGGCGCTGCGTTGCAGTCATGGGATTGCCCTCCGGTGACCTTACGCAAGTGTAGTCACTCCCGGCGCGGTTTGGGTGCCGGCGGGCGCACGCTGACCACGACCGTGCGACGCACGGCCGGGGGCGGGCGGGGGGCTAGCCGACCGCCGTGGCGATCCGCTCCAAGGCCTGATCCAGGTTGCTCGCGCTGGTGGCAATGGAGATGCGCACGTGCCCGGCGAGCCCGAAGGCGGAGCCCGGTACCAGGGCCACCCCGACCTTCTCCAGCAGGTACTCGGCGAACTCCAGGTCATTGTTGACGCAGGGCAGGCGCTCGATGGCCTGTTGGACGCGCGGGAAGACATAGAAGGTGCCGTCCGTGGGCAGGCACTCGATGCCGGGGATCAGGTTCAGCCGCTCGACCACATGGTCATGGCGCTCCTTGAAGGCGCGGGTCATGACGCCGATGCAGTCCTGGGGGCCTTCCAGCGCGGCCTGGGCCGCCACCTGGGCGATGGAGGTCGGGTTGGAGGTGCTCTGGGACTGGATCTTGGTCATGGCCTTGATGACCTCGACCGGGCCGCCGGCATAGCCGATGCGCCAGCCGGTCATGGCGTAGGCCTTGGACACGCCGTTGAGCACCAGGGTGCGGGGGGCCAGATCCGGGCAGCAATTGAGGATGTTGACGAAGGGTGCCGAGTCCCAGCGGATGTGCTCGTACATGTCGTCGGTGGCGATGAGCGCCCGCGGGAAGTCGCGCAGCACCGCGCCCAGGGCCTTCAACTCGTCCGCGCTGTAGGACATCCCGGTGGGGTTGGACGGGCTGTTGATGACCACCATCCGGGTCTTGTCGTTCATGGCGGCCTTGAGTTGGGCCGGGGAGATCTTGAAGTGTTGTTCGGCCGACGCGTGCACCAGCACCGGGGCCCCGCCGGCCAAGAGCACGATGTCCGGGTAGGAGACCCAGTAGGGCGCCGGGATCACCACCTCGTCGCCCGGGTCGATGACCGCCAGCGCCAGGTTGAAGAAGCTCTGCTTGCCGCCGCAGGAGACCAGTACCTGCTCCGGGGCGTACTCCAGGGCATTCTCACGCTTGAACTTGGCGACGACCGCCGCTTTGAGGCTGGGCATCCCGTCCACCGCGGTGTACTTGGTGAAGCCCGCACGGATGGCGCCGACGGCCGCCTCTTTGATGTGTTCCGGGGTGTCGAAGTCCGGCTCGCCGGCACCCAGGCCGACGACATCCTTGCCTGCTGCTTTCAGGGCCTTGGCGCGGGCGTCGACGGCGAGGGTGGCGGAGGGCTTGACGGCCTGAACGCGGGCGGCGAGCTTGATGGTCATCGGCAAAGGTCTCGGGTGAACAGATCAGGGTGATCGGGGGAACCGGGTTGCGTTGCAGTGATGAACCGGGTTCGTAACCGCTTAGTATATCGGATCGTCGCGGCGCGGGCATCCGTGCTGAACCGCAGCCCGCGGGGCTCAGGTCTCCGGCAACTCCTTGGCATAGAGCACCGTCCACTCCGCCACCTCCCGCACGCAGTCGTCCGCCACCCGCTCGCCCAGCCGCAGGGTATCGAGCGACCAGGCGCCGGGGTCGTCGGCGGGCGGTGCCTGGGCGCGGTCCATGCGGTCCGCCAGGGCCTGGGCCTCCTGCCGACGCCCTTGCAGCGCCTGGGCCAGGGCCTGGGAGCGCTCGCCCAGGCGCGCGGCCTCGCTCTGAAAGCGCACGCCGTTGAGTGCCGCCACGGCCGCCGGGAGCACGGCGGCGAGCAACAAGAACCAGGGCGTGGCGCCGTGCAGGCCGTGCCCGATGGTGTGCAGGTCGTGGGACAGGCCCGCGGGCAGCCGGTCGCCGGCGGCGAGCCAGGGCGTGGCGAGGACCAGCGCCAGGATCAGGAGATCCAGGGCCACGACGCCCAGCACGGCCGCGTTGAGCCAGGTCACGGCCCGCTCGGCGCGGTGGTCCATGGCCTCGTGGGTATGGGCACTGCGCTCGTGGTAGGCGAGCTGTTCGGACAGCCAGGGGTCGCACACCAGGTCAAGGGTCGCGCGCGGGGCCAGGGCCAGGATCTTGACGTCGAGCGCGCCCGTGCCGTCGTGGCTCGGGAACCGCGTCGGCCGGGCCAGTGCGGCGGGGGAGACCGCGCGCAGCAGCGCCTCGAACAGCCAGTCCACCGCCGTCTGATGCTGGGCGCGCCGCACCTGATAGGGGCGCGCCGCCTCCGGGGGCTGAAAGCTGCCGAGCCGGGGCAGGTAGTGCAGTACCCGCAGGCGCTCGGCGAGATACCGGTAATCCACCGCGCGGGCGTTCCAGTTCCCGTCGTTGGCCCGATTGGTATTGCGCAGGATGAAATAGAGGATGCCGAGCTTGGCAAGCCCAAGCCCCAGCAGCGTCGGCTCCAGCCAGGGCGGCGCCCCATGGCCGCCGAAGACGGCCAGCAGGCTCAGACTCAGGGTCGCCAACAGCACCGCCAGGACCGCGAGCCCATAGTTGAGCACGAAGGCCCCGCGGTAGAGCCCGGAATAGTGATAGTTCAGATCCGTGGCGCGGCGGCGGCAGTCGATGTAAGGCGCGAGTTCGGCGTCCCGCTTCGGCGCCCGACCGCGGCGGAAGCGCCGGTCGAGCCAGGCCCAGACCCGCCCCCGCCAGGTCTCCCGGCGTGTTCCGTCGCGCCGCCGGGGCGGCAGCGCCGCGGCGTCGAAGTATTCGCGCAGCAGGTGCAGCCCGGCGGGCTCCGGCGCTGCCGGCCCCGGCTGCGGCGCCAACCGCGGGTCCGCCAACACCCAGGTCACCAGGTCCGCCAAATCCGCCGCCAGGTCCGGCGACGCCGCGCCTGTCAGCGGCTCATCCAGGGCGGCGTGGAGGTCGGCACCGGGCTCGATCACCCGCACCGCCCCGCTGCCGATGTCGATGAAGACCACCGGGAGCCCGAAGGCCATGGCCGCCTGGACCGTCTCCAGGGTGCCGCCGGCCTTAATCTCGGCCCGGGGGTCCGCCGCGGCGATCAGGAGGTCCGCCTGGCGCAGCAGCAGGGCCGACTGGGCGCGGTAGCCGCGGTTGCGGCGTCGCTGGGCGAGCGCCGTGTCCGGGTCCGGTTTGGCGTAGAGGCCATCCGCCACCAGGATGTAGGCACAGCGTTCGGCCTGGTGGTCGAAGTCGGCAAGGAAGTCCGGCGCCCGGCTGGCCCGGTAGGCCGGCAGGTCGAAGGGCAGCACCGCCGCCAACTCGGTCGCGATGCAGGTGTCGCCCGCCCCCGGCGACGGGGCCCCGTCTGCGGCGATGTGCAGGCGCGCAAGCACCTGCGCCGCCACCGCATCCGCCCCCTCGCACAACCCGGTCACCAGGCGCAGCAATGGCGGCTGGCGGGCGTAGAAGGCCGTCACCGGCGGTTCCCGACCGGCCTGCACCGGCACCCCCGGGGTCAGGGCCGCCAGCCGGTGGCCGAGCAGTCCGAGCACCTGCCCCAGGGCCGTGGCCAAGGTCGCTTCCTCGGCGGATGACAGCACCCGCCGCCCGGCAAAGCCCAGGCGCAGCACGGCGCGCGGGCGGGGCGGCAGGGGGTTCTGGGGTGCGGGGTGCGGCATGACGATCGTCCTTCGGGTCGGTGGCACTGGCGGGGATTATCCCGCAGGTGGCTTCACAAACATATCGGGTCGCGTCGGCCCTGACCGATCCATCAGGGCCCCGGCGATTCAGGCTCCCCAGCCAGCGACAACAGGGCGCGCCGCGCCGCAGGTGACAATCGAAAGCCCCGGTCCTCCAGTGTGTCGCAGATCGGCGCCAAGTCTTCCAGCAGATGCGCCCGCTTCGCTTTGAGCAGCACGCCCAGTGTTCCCGTGTAGACCACGCCAAGCAGCTCAGCGAAGCGACGTGCCCGGCGATCGTCGAGAAGGGCCAGGTGCCCGGCGGTTTCCTTGGCGAGCGCCATCACCTCAATCTCTCCCGCGCCGAGCCCGCTGGCCAGCGGCAACAGAACCCGGGTCTGGGGCTCGACGATCCGTATCCAAGGCAAGTCCGCCACCGTCGGCAGATGGACACCGAGCGCCCGACCCCGCTCCAACTCGTCGCGCACCGCGGGCGGCAGCAAGATACCCCCGTAGAGACGGGGCAACAGGTCCAGCAGGTTGAGCTGGAACAGGTATTGGATCGGCGAGGTATCAGCGATGACCTCAGGCATTGGCGAGATCGTGCGCCAGCTCGTCCGCGGTGAAATCGAACGCCGCAACACCGTAATCGCCCAGCCTCGCGAGGAACAGGGGTTGCGGCACGCCGGCCAGTTCCGCCGCGGCCCCGCAGGACAGCCGCCCCAGTTCAAAGAGCTTGACGGCGGCCATCATGCGCAACGCGATGCCGGCCTGACGGTCATCGGCACCCAGCTGCAGGGCGATTTCCGCGGGGATATCGAAGGCGACGCGGGACATGGTTGGAACCTCTGTTGGAGCCGGCGGGCATTTGCTGCGGCAATCCGCCGGGTGGATCAGGCGACGCTTGGGGCGTCCCGGTGCGGTGTTGGGCGGTGCCGGCCATGGGACTGCCGACCGCCCGGGGCGTCCCGCATGGGGGTGACGGCACCGTCACGCACGTCTGGATGGTAGGCGCACCGAGGTGTGGCGGCAAGACAATGAAAGTCCCCTGTGGGAGCGGCTTCAGCCGCGACGAGACCACGGCAGCCTGCGAGGTCCGGATGTTCGGGGCTACGCGCAGGCGCCCCAGCACCTTCGCCGCCACTGTATCCGCCCCCTCTTACAGCCCCGTGCGCAGGCGCAGGAACGGTGCCGCGGGTCACCTTGACCGCCGGCCAAGCGGCGCCTAGCATCGTTCAAAGAAGATCCTTACCCAGGCAGGTCCGGATGATCACCAGCAAGCTGACCAGCAAGGCACAAACCACCGTTCCTCAGCCCGTGTGCGTGGCGTTGGACCTGCATGAGGGAGACGAGATCGCCTACCGGTTTGAGGGGCAGCGCGTCGTCCTCACCAAGGTCGCGCCCGCGTCCGCGCGCCCGGTCGACGACCCCTTCCGGACCTTCGAGGAATGGTATTCGGAGGCGGACGCGCGGGCCTATGCCGACCTTTGAGACCGACTGCCTGCGAGGCCCCGTCACGGTCACAGAGACTTGCAACCACGGGGCGACGATGCGCCTTGCGCGGTCGGGCCTGAGGGTATTTAGTCGGTTGGCCACGGCACCGGTTGCTCAACCCTGCCGCCAAGGCTAAGCTCATGGCACTGCACTTGTCGGCAAGGTTGGTCTGATGCGTCGCCTCCTCGACCCCAAGAACGACTATGTCTTCAAGCGGCTGTTCGCCGATGCCCCGGCGCTGCTTGCCGCCCTGATCAACGCCGTGCGCGCGCACGCGCCACCCATCATGCGACTCACCGTCAAGAATCCGGCCATCGACGCCGAGGAACTGCGCGGCAAGTACATCATCCTGGACCTGCTGGCCGAGGATGCCGAAGGCGGCCAGTTCAATATCGAGATGCAGGTCCGCCGCTATGGCGCCTGGAGTGCCCGCAGCACTTACTACCTGGCCCGACTGCTCAGCAGCCAATTGATCGCCGGCGATGACTATGCCGCGCTCAAGTCGGCCATCGGCATCCACCTGCTCGACTTCGACCTGTTCCGGGAACCGGCCCAGTGCCGGCAGGCCCAATGGTGCTTCGAGATGCGCGATGCACAGAGCCCGGCGGTGACTCTCGGCCAGGAACTGCAACTGCACCTGATTGAACTGCGCAAGGCCGACCGACTCCGAGGGACAGCGGCGCAGACCACCGGCGCCCTCGCCGCCTGGATCGCACTCTTTAAACACTGGCAAGAGGATGACACCATGACCCAGATCGCCGACGAACCGGTCCGCGCCGTGCTCAACAAGCTCAAAGACTTGAGTGCCGACGCCGAGGCCCGGCGCCTTGCCTTCGTGCGCGAGCGCGCACTGCGCGACGAGCGCAGCCTGCTGCGGGACGCACGCGAGGAAGGCTTGGAAGTAGGCCGCAAGGAAGGGCGTCAGGAAGGTCAGAAGGCGCTGCACCAGACCGCGCTCAACCTGGTGCGCTCGACCAGTCTGGATGATGCAACGATTGCCGCGGTGACCGGACTCGGCGTCGATGTCGTTGCAGGGCTGCGGCAGGAGTGCGCAAGACCATAGCGAGCGACCAGGCGCCGGGGTCGCCTGCCGCCTGCGCCGCGGCCCGTGCGATGCGGCTCGCCAATTGAGCACCCGACGCCGGAGCGCCTGGCCGGGCTGCTGAATGCTCTTTGCTGCGTGTAGAATATACTTGCTATAGGCATAGGTTGCGGTATTATAAATAGCATTTTCCCTGCTGCCCGAGCAAGCTAGGGAGGTAGCCCCTCCCAATCTTTGAATTCTTATGGAGCCATGACATGTACAATTGCGAG
>Ga0247837_1004300_pt1 | contig 23086 bp, 15 predicted proteins | sample LaCtaG_2_FD_187115 | JGI IMG/M metagenome (GOLD analysis project Ga0247837, IMG submission 187115) | Freshwater microbial communities from meromictic Lake La Cruz, Castile-La Mancha, Spain - LaCruzMarch2015_14.5m | ecosystem: Environmental > Aquatic > Freshwater > Lake | place: Spain: Castile-La...
CACGTTCAAACGGACCGGAAAGTCCGTTCTCCCTTAAACGGAGCACGGGTTTTCCTACCCGTGTCTTTCCCACGTTCAAACGGACCGGAAAGTCCGTTCCACGTGGATTTACATTGCAGCTTTTCTGCATTACTGCATCTTCTTTTTGTGCAAAAAACCGTCTCAATCTCGGGTCGCGGCCTGGTCGCGATTCCTGCGAGCATGCGAAAGGCGGCGGGAATTCGCCCGCGCGATATGCTGATTGCGGAGACAACAGCCGAGGGGATTCTCCTGCGTCCCGCGATCACCCTACCGATCGAACTTTACACCGACGCCCGGGTGGCGGAGTTCGATGAGGGCGAAGCGGAGTTGGCCGTTGTTCTGGGGCGAGGATCAAAGTAAGGCACGGTGCGAGTGTTCCTGGATGCCAATATTCTCTTCTCTGCGGCCAAAAGCGACGGAGCGATGCGGCGGTTTTTGGAAATTCTCAAGAACGGAGGGCATACGCTCGTGGCGGATGGATTCGTAACGGCCGAGGCAACGCGAAACCTTCTGGCGAAGGCTCCCTTCGCAACGTCATGTTTCGAGGAGGTAATGAAGTCAGTTGAGAGTTCGACCGGAACCAGCACCCTCCTCTGCGAGGATATTGCGCCGAGCCTCGAGACGAAGGATCGACCCGTATTGGCTGCCGCGATCGAGCGGCGTTGCGACGTCCTCCTCACCGGAGACAAGGCTCACTTTGGAGAATTCTATGGGCAGGTGATAGAGGGTGTCGAGATCCACTCCCCATCGAGCCTGGCGATAAAACTCCAAAAGAGGTAAACGGACTGGAAAGTCCGTTCTCCCGTAAACGGAGCACGGGTTTTCCTACCCGTGTCTTTCGAAAACCCAAACGGACTGGAAAGTCCGTTCTCCGTTCCATCTCACGATCGGAACTGCTTCCCCGAAGGATACGATCCCAGCACGGTCAATTTCTCGCAAAACCTCCCCGCCCGCGCCAACGCGAGATCGATTGCCGACTCGCCCGCTGCCCCGTCGATTTCGATAAAGAAAACGTACGTTTCCGGCCGGCCTGGAACCGGCCGCGAGACGATGCGCTTCAGGTTGATCCCCCCGCGCGCAAAGGGTCCCAACAGCTTGTGCAGGATCCCGCACTGGTCAGTCTTTGGCATGGCAACCAGCGCGGTTTTGAAGGCTTTGCCCGCACCCACCCGCGACCCCGTCGCCTTGAGCACGTAGAAATGCGTGATGTTCACCCCGCCGGGCAGCAGCGGGAAGCGCAGGACGTCGAGCCCGTAAAGCTCCGCCGCGCCGGGTGCTGAGATCGCAGCGCCGGAGGGGTCCGATTGCGCGTCACGCGCGGCCTGAGCCGTACTGGAAACCGGTGCGATCTCCACGTCGGGAAAGGACTCGCGCAGCCAGTGTCGGAAATGCCTTAGAGGCGCGAAATGGGAATAAATCGTGCGAATTTCCCGATCCCGCTTGCCAATCAGCGCGGGCCGGACATCGAGCGCGAGTTCCTCGCACACCTGAATCTCCCCGGCGCTTTCGATCAGCAGGTCGATCGTGTCGGGAATCACCCCTCCCGACGAATTCTCCACCGGGACGAGCGCGCACGCGGTTTCCCCTCCGCGCAGGGCATCAAAAACGGCATCCAGGGACGGTTTCGGGACGAGCGTCGCGGGCTTCGGGAAACGGCTTCGCGCCAGCAGGTGCGAAAACGTGCCCTCCGGCCCGAGATATGCTACTCCGCCTGAAGATCGAACGCCCGCCACGTCAGCGTTTGCTCAGCTCCAACATGCGTCGCACGGATTTCTCCGCCTTCACGCGAACGTCCTCGGGAATGACAATCTCCGGCTGAAGATCGCGCAGGGCATCGTGGAGCTTTTCGAGCGTGTTCATTTTCATGAACCGACAATCCGCACACGCGCAGGCGTCGGTCGGACCCGGAATGAAAGTTTTCCCCGGCACCTCGCGGCGCAGGCGGTGCAGCATGCCGGATTCTGTGACGATGATGAACGCGGACGCTGGGGAGTCGCGACAATACGAAATCATCCGCTCGGTCGAACAAACCTCGTCCGCGAGAAGACGCACCGCAAACGTACACTCCGGATGCGCCACGACCTCCGCATCGGGATACTCGGTCTTGATCCGCTCGATGCTTTGACGCGTGAACTCGACGTGCACGTAGCAATTTCCCTTCCAGAGTTCCATCGGGCGACCGGTCTGTTCGATGACCCAGCTCCCGAGATTCTGATCGGGAACGAACAGGATATTGCGGTCGGCCGGGGCAGCTTCCACAATGCGGATCGCGTTGCCGCTGGTGACGATCACATCCGACAGGGCCTTCACTCCGGCGCTGCAGTTGATGTAGGCGATGACGTAGTAGTTCTTCTCGGCATTCGCCTGCAAAAAGGCGTCGAGTGCTTCGGCGGGACACGACTCCGAGAGCGAGCAACCGGCATCAAGGTCGGGGATGATGACTGTTTTTGACGGATTCAGAATCTTCGCCGTTTCGCCCATGAAGTGAACGCCGCAGAAGGCGATCACGTCCGCCTCGGTTTCGGCGGCGCGCTGGCTGAGGCCGAGCGAATCGCCGACAAAATCCGCGACCTCCTGGATCTCCGGCACCTGGTAGTTGTGCGCGAGGATCACGGCGTTGCGTGCCTTTTTGAGGGCAAGGATATCTTCCACGAGGTCCGTTGAACCAGCGATCATGCGGGGAGTATCTCTGCAAACTGACCCGGGCTCAAGGACGGAACCGAGGGGAACGCGGATCAACTCGCTCCTTCCCATCCGCGCGCAAGTGCTGTGTAGTGAATGAGATGGAGTTTGTAAGACTGACGCGGGACACCGAAATCGGTGCGAATTCATACGCGCTTCGACTGGGGGACCGCTTGGTCGTTCTCGATTCGGGCATGCATCCGAAAGCTCAGGGAGCCGCCGCGCTTCCCGATTTTTCCCGCATCTCCGGGCTACCCGTCGCCTGCGCCGTGCTCTCCCATGCGCATCAGGACCATGTCGGTTCGCTGCCCGTGCTCACCCGCGAGCACGACCGGATTCCGGTGTTCATGACGTCCCCCACCGCGCGAATTGCGGAGATCATGCTTCACAATTCGGTGAACGTGATGACCCGTCAGCGCGAGGAGCGGAAGCTGGACAACTATCCCATGTTCACGCACCGGGGAGTCGATCTCTGTGCGCAGCAGTGGCAGCAATGCCCGTTGCGACGCCGTTTTGCGCTCAACGGCGACCGCGCCACGGACGATGAGGAGACGAGCATCGAACTCTACGACGCCGGCCACATCCTCGGGTCCGCCGGGGTCATGGTGCGGCATGGCGGAAAGACGATCTTCTACACGGGCGACGTCAATTTTGACGACCAAACCCTCGCTCGTTGTGCGGATTTCCCGGAGGAGGGCGTCGACGTCCTCATCATGGAAACGACCCGCGGCGACTCTCCGAAACCGGCAGGCTGGACGAGAGTTTCCGAGGAAAAGCGGCTCCTCGAGGCGCTTCGTGAGGCGTTTCAAGCGGGCGGAGCGGTGACACTTCCCGTTTTTGCGCTGGGAAAAACCCAGGAAATCCTCGCCATGCTGTGGCGCTTCCGCGTCGAGGGACTCCTCGCGCACGTGCCCACGTACATTGGCGGGTTGAGCACGAAGATCACCACCGTCTACGATCATTTCGCGGAATCGGGACGGCGGGCCCTCCCGGAACTCCAGCTTTTGCAGGAAATGGCTCCCTACGTTCTTTCGGGGAACGAGGCGCTCTCAATCTCCCCACGCGCCCGCAGCATTTACGCGCTCTCAAGCGGGATGATGACGGAGAACACGATCTCGAATTTGTTTGCCCGCCGGATCCTGCCGGATGCGGGACAGTCGTTGTTTTTTGTGGGGTACTCAGACCCCGACTCACCCGCGGGTCGCGTGCGCGCCGCTTCACCAGGTCAGGACGTCATCCTCGATCCCTCGAAGCCCCCGGTCCCGCTCCGGTGTCGCACAAATGCGTTCAACTTCAGCGCGCACGCGACCCGGGAGTCACTTCTGGAATACGCCACGCGGCTTCGTCCGAAAAAAATCCTCTTGGTGCATGGGGATCGACCGGCCGTTGACTGGTTCCAGCGCGAACTATCTGTAACCCTTCCCGGGACGGCGGTTCTTTCGCCCGAACCCGGTGTTTGGATGGATCTTTAACCTACGCATTAACCTTATGTCCCTCGACGAATTTGAAACCAGTGTAACAGCGGACCAGCCTCCTTCCGGAATGGATGCGGCCCTGACGGCTCTATGGTGGGATGCGAAAGGCGATTGGGAAACGGCTCATCACACCGCGCAAAGTGTGGAAACGCCGGAAACCTCCTGGGTGCATGCGTATCTACATCGCAAGGAGGGAAATGCGGACAATGCTTCGTACTGGTACACCAAATGCGGAAGAAAGCCTTCGCAGGACGACTTGGAGTCCGAGTGGCAGGAGATCGCTTCGGCACTGCTTGCTGTTTGATACGGGGGTGGGCGCACACCATTATTGCGGGTGGACCGGCGAGGGTACGCTGTCGAACGCGAATACCAACTGAACCGCAGGAACTGGCACCTCTCGCGTCGGCAGAAGCAAGCGAAGAGAGTGACGGACCCAAGACGGGATGGCCGACTGAGGCACGACCGAAAGTGAAGCGACCGGTTCGAGCGACGGAACGAAACGGAGGCGACTGGCAACGCGGAGCGACGGGTTTTTAGTCATATAAACGAGTTTAACGAAGCGGAGGGACATCCGCTGTCCCTACCTCTTGACCTTCCCCTGATGTCCGCGTCAGTCATTCACCTGACTTGTCAGAATGCGAATTTGGAGGATTCTCATTCCTTTACATTCTCATTCTCCCCGCGCGGAAAGTTCGCCCGGGGAGTCATCCGAAAACCGGTACTTGCAACATGGAACTAAGCCATACAAAAGAAGCTGTGATCAAAACCAACGCCAAGCGCATCTTGATCATGGACGACCATCCGGTTTTCCGCCATGGCATGACGGAGTTGATCGAAGCTGACTGCAATGTGCGAACCACGTCGCCCGGTCGGTTTTTTGCATCCAAAACACACGTTCCGTCGTTTAGCCGACGTATTTTCGGGTTTGCCACCGCGGAAATTTACGGCAGGCGGGCGCGGAATGTATCAGGGGGTGAACACTTTAGCGCGGCAACTTTCTGAAAATGCTGCACAATCAAGATTGCGACTTTGGGATCGCTATGCTTTAACGACCACAACGCGCAGTGCTCAGAGCCCACCGGGGATAGCCTGCGAAAGAGATTCCCATGGCAAATCTGACAAAGCGCGATCTGGTGGTGCAAATCAGCAATGATACAGGGCTGGTTCAGCAGGATGTCTTCGCGGTCATCCAAAAAACGCTGGATTACGTCACAGATGCGCTCTCCGAGGGTCGCAACGTGGAATTGAGAAACTTTGGAGTATTTGAGGTGCGCCTCACAAAACCCCGGGTGGGTCGCAATCCGAACCGCCCGGAGAAAGATGTGGTCATTCCCGCCCGGGCGACCGTGAAATTCAAAGCCGGCAAGGTCATGCGCCAGCGCGTCCTCCTGCGCACCGATGGCATGCAGGTGGAAGACCTCGCCCTCGATCCCGAGGATTAAGCGCTTCGCCGCTTCGTCCTCCAGCTTCCACCCCAAACTCGGACGTCTCCCTGAGCGTTTTTCCCTCGATTTCCAACTTCCCGCGCATCGTGACCACCGCCCCCTTGCGTTGACGCGTATATTGATTCGTGGCTTCCCACTTTTTACGTCTTCGCGGTGTCCGTCAAAACAACCTCCGGGGGTTTGACCTCGATCTCCCTCTGGGGAAATTGATCGTCGTCACCGGCCCCAGCGGAAGCGGAAAATCCAGCCTCGCTTTCGACACCATCTACGCCGAGGGCCAACGCCGCTACGTCGAAACCTTCTCGCCGTACACCCGACAGTTCCTCGAACGAATGGACCGACCCGCCGTGGACTCGGTCGAGGGCATCCCTCCCGCCATCGCCATCGAGCAGTCCAATCGCGTTCGAACGACGCGATCCACCGTCGGAACCATCACGGAGATCAACGACTACATGAAGTTGTTCTTCGCCCGGATCGCCGCCGCGTTCTGCCCGTCCTGCGAACGAAGAGTGCGCCCGGAAACCGCCGCCGATATCGTCGATCACGCCCTGGAGGCCTTCCCCGGCGAGGCCATGCTGGTCGCATTCCAGGTTCCCGTGGGAGAAGACCGTTCCGACCCCGCCGCGTTCTTCGATTTCCTCAAAAGTCAGGGCTATCTGCGTGTGTGGTGGAACGGGAAGATCGAGCGAACCGACGAAGGCGTTCCCGCCGACAAGCTGCCGGCGATCGTTCAGGTGATTCAGGATCGCGTAAAGATCGCCGCATCCGAACGCACCCGCATTGTCGAATCGGTCGAAACCGCGCTGCATCTGGGCAAGGGCAAGGTGGTCTGGATCCATCCTAAAACCGGCGAGTGCCACCCGGCTTCACGAGGATGGCACTGCGCGCATTGCGATCTGGACATCCGTCCGCCATCACCGGGGCTCTTTACGTTCAACAATCCCCTCGGGGCCTGCCCGGACTGCCGGGGGTTTGGGAGGGTGATCGGAATCGACCTCGAGCGGGCACTTCCGGATCGCAGCCTGAGCATTTCCAGTGGCGTCGTGAAGGCGTTCAACGGAGCCCAATCCCAGGAGTGTCAACGTGATCTCCTGAAAGCCTGCGCGCGCCAGGACATCGATATCTATACGCCCTTTCAGGACCTCCCAAAGACCGATCAGGATTTCGTGCTGTACGGGGAGGGGTCCGGGCCGAATCTCTGGGAGAGCGGCCTGTGGTACGGCGTAAAGGGGTTTTTCGACTGGATGGAAACCAAGACGTACAAAATGCACGTCCGGGTCTTCCTGAGTCGCTATCGCAGCTACAACCCGTGCCCCACCTGCCACGGCGGCCGGTTTCAGCCCGCGACGTTGAATTTCCGTTTGCTCACCGATGGTTCGGACGCCGAATCCAAGACGCTTCCGCAGGTCGCCGCCACGCCGGTCGGGGAGCTGCGCTCCTTCATTGACCGGGTTCCCCTCCCGGAAGGTGACCCCGCCGCGCTCTTGTTGCGCGACCAGATTCGATCCCGCCTTGGTTACCTTCACGAGGTGGGCCTGGGGTACCTCACCCTGGATCGGCCCACCCGCTCGTTGTCTGGTGGAGAGATCCAGCGGGTGAACCTCACCACATGCCTCGGGGCATCGCTGGTCAATACGTTGTTCGTGATGGACGAACCGAGCGTGGGACTGCACCCGCGCGACGTGGGTCGTCTGCTGCACGTGATGGCGGCACTTCGTGACAAGGGCAACACCCTTCTCGTCGTGGAGCATGAGGAGGCCGTACTGCGGTCGGCGGACCATATCGTGGACATCGGTCCGGGCCGAGGAGAGCAAGGCGGGCGTCTGGTTTATTCGGGTCCGCTCGAGGGCCTTGCCGCAGCTCCAGACTCGCTCACGGCCGAGTATCTCTCGGGGGCAAAGGCGATCGCCGTCCCTTCCGTTCGCCGCCGATCCGAGCATTCCCTGCGAATCGAGGGTGCACGACATCACAACATCCGCAACCTCGACATCGAGATCCCACTGGGTGTTTTTTGCGTCGTCACGGGGGTCTCCGGCTCCGGAAAGAGCACGCTCGTTCGCGACATTCTCTACCGCAATCTCGTCCACGAACCTGGCAGTGAGGATGTCGAACCCGCCGGCCACTGCGACCGGATCGAAGGCGCGGAGCATTTCGACGAAGTCTTGATGGTAGACCAATCAAGCCTCGCACGCACGCCGCGATCGACCCCCGCCGTTTATCTGGGCGTGTTTGAAGCCATCCGCGAGATCTTCGGGTACCTTCCGGAGGCAAACTCTCAGGGAATGACTCCCGCCACGTTCTCCTTCAACGCGGGAACGGGTCGGTGCGAACGCTGTCACGGCCTGGGGTTTGAGAAGGTCGACATGCAGTTCCTCAGCGATTTGTTCCTACGCTGTCCGGAATGCGACGGGAAGCGGTACCAACCGCGGGTGCTCAAGATCCTTTTCGAGGGAAAATCCATCCACGACGTGCTGGAGATGACCGTTCGCGAGGCGATCGAGTTTTTCACCGGCCGGGAGAAAAAATCGGCCATTACCGGACCCCTTCGACTGCTCGCGGAGGTCGGGCTCGATTACCTCCGGCTTGGACAGCCGGTGAATGTGCTCAGCGGCGGGGAAAGCCAGCGGCTGAAGCTGGTTTCGCACCTCGCGGAAAAGCGCGGCAAGCGGGCGCTGCTGATTTTTGACGAACCAACCACCGGACTGCATTTTGACGACGTCGCGCAGCTCCTGGGGGTATTTCAGAAGCTCGTCGACGCGGGGAACAGCCTCGTCGTCATCGAGCATAATCTGGAAGTGCTCAAAACGGCGGACTGGGTGATTGATCTCGGTCCGGAGGCTGGTAGCGGAGGCGGAGAGATCGTAACGCAGGGCACGCCCGAGACCGTCGCGGCCCACCCCACGTCGCACACGGGTCGACACCTTCAACCGATCCTCAACGGCGAGCGCCGGTTGGTGGCGGAGGAGTTTGTGCTTCCGACCCCCGCTCTTGCCCCGCCGGATAACTGCATCCGCATCTCAGGCGCGCGCGAGCACAACCTCAAGAACATCAACGTCAGCGTCCCCAGGGAAAAGATGGTGGTCGTCACCGGTTTGAGCGGCTCCGGAAAATCGACCCTGGCGTTCGATATTCTCTTTGCCGAAGGCCAACGGCGCTTTCTGGACAGCATGTCCCCGTACGCGAGGCAGTTCGTAGAGCAGCTTGAGAAACCGGATGTGGACCTGATCGAAGGGCTTCCCCCCAGCGTGGCCATTGAACAGCGCATCACCCGCGGGGGGGGCAAATCCACGGTGGCGACCGTCACGGAAATCCATCATTTCCTGCGTCTGCTCTTTGCGAAACTTGGAGTCCAGCACTGCCCACAGTGCAACGTCCCCGTGGAATCCAACACCGTTTCCGCCATCGCATCGCTTGCCGCCGACGCCGCAAAAAAGGGCACCGTTCGCATCTTCGCACCGCTCATTCGCGGCCGCAAAGGCTACCATGCCGAGACCGCCGCGTGGGCAGTCCGAAACGGATATGCCACCATGCTTGTCGACGGCAAGCTGGTGAACTCCGATGCCTTCCCACGCCTGGAACGGTTCAAGGAGCACTCGATCGATGTCCTCATCGGGGAGATTTCCGCCAAAAACGCCGATCAGTCGCACGATATTGTCCAGCGGGCGGTCCGGGTGGGCAAGGGAACCGCCCGCCTGACCCGACCCCGCGGCGGCGACTTGGTCCTGAGCACGGAAATGAGTTGCCCGGGATGCGCACGATCGTTCGAACCGCTCGACCCGCGACTTTTTTCTTTTAATTCCCCTCACGGCTGGTGCCCCACATGCCGGGGGTTCGGCGAAGTTTGGGAAAAGCCCTGGGAGGGAGAGGGAGAATCTGAGATCGAAACGGAACTCGCCGAGGAGCGCGCGAGAGAGAACGAGGACGAACAAAGTTCCCGTCCCTGCTCCGAATGCCGGGGCGGACGGATCAACGAAGTCGCCCGGTTCGTCCGCGTGAAATCGCTCTCCCTACCCGACATCTGCGAATGCGGAGTCGCCGATGCCACCAAACTGCTCGGCAAACTCCGATTCACCGCCGCAGAGAATCGCATCGCCCGCGACATCCTCATCGAGGTCAATCAACGGCTCGAATTCCTGAAAACCGTCGGCCTCGACTACCTCGCCTTGGGCCGGTCAGCCCGAAGTCTGAGCGGTGGCGAAAGCCAGCGGATCCGGCTCGCGGCGCAACTGGGGTCGAATCTCCAAGGGGTCCTCTACGTCCTCGACGAACCCACGATCGGCCTGCACTCCCGCGACAATGCCCAACTGCTGCAGGCGCTCGACCGCCTCGTCTCCAACGGCAACACGCTCGTCGTCGTCGAACATGACGAGGATACCATGCGACGGGCGGATCACATTATCGACCTCGGCCCGCGCGCCGGATCCTTCGGCGGAGAAATTGTTGCCGAGGGCACACTCGCACAGATCGAGGCGAATCCGCGCTCGCTCACGGGTCGGTTTTTATCCCATCCCCTCAAGCATCCGATCTCGGGGAAACGGCGTTCGGTTGCGGATGCGCCTGCTTGGCTGGAGCTCGAGGGCGCGTCGCTTCGAAATCTGAAAAGCGTGAACCTGCGCATTCCCCTGCACCGGCTCAGTGTGGTGACGGGGGTGTCTGGCAGTGGCAAAAGCACGCTCTTGCGCGGAGTGCTCCTTCCGGCGTTACGCGATGCGGCGTCGACCCGTCACTCACGCAAAATCGTCGGCGGAAATTATCACACGCTCCGGGGGCATGAATCGATCGTCTCGGTTCAGGAGGTGGATCAATCCCCGATCGGCAAAACGTCGCGGTCCACTCCGGCCACATACATGAAGGTGCTCGACGAGATCCGCAAACACTTTGCCCAACTGCCGGCGGCGCGGATGCGGGGGTATACTGCGAGCCGGTTTTCCTTCAACAATGAGGGTGGGCGCTGCGAGATTTGTCAGGGTCAGGGCGTGATCAAGCTCGAGATGAGCTTTTTGCCGACGAGTTACATGCCCTGCGAGGCCTGCGGCGGATCGCGTTACAACGCGCAGACGCTTGAGGTGGAATACAACGGGCGGAGTATGGGGGAAGTCCTCGAGATGACTGCCGAGCAGGCGGGCGAGTTTTTTGCGGCGTACCCGAAGATCGCGCGTCCGCTCCGTCTTCTCATGGAAACCGGCCTGGGGTATCTGAAGCTTGGCCAACCGAGCCCCACGCTGAGCGGCGGTGAGGCGCAGCGGCTGAAGCTCGTCACCGAACTCTCCCGCCGCGGCGGGCAGAAGGGCAGCCAGACCGAGGCGAAAACGACGTTTTATCTGCTTGAAGAACCGACCATCGGTTTGCATCTCGCCGATGTGGAGCAGCTCCTGCATCTGCTCCATCGACTCGTCGACGAGGGCGCCACCGTGGTCGTCATCGAGCACAACATGGAACTCATTGCCGAGGCGGATTACATTATCGATGTGGGTCCTGAAGCCGGAGCGCAGGGTGGCGAGATCGTCGTTGAAAATACGCCGGAGATCGTCGCGAAATCCACACGCAGCCGGACGGCTCCCTTCCTCAAGGCTGTGCTGGAGCGGAAGTAAAATGTGGAAGGGACGGTGCGGGGTGCAAAAAAGCGTTTCATTCGCTCAGTTGGCCGGACACCTGTAGGATTGTGATCTTTTACCCTAAATGGGAAAATGAGACCTGTTTTTCGGAGTTGCCTTACCCAGTGTGAGGATATTACACGAAAAAAAACCCCAGCCACCTATTGGATGAAAACATCCTCGTCGACTTCCCTAAGCGAAGTTCCTCCAGTTCAATGTTGCATCTGTGTAAATCCTGTAAATCTGTGGTTCCCTTCCTGCTATTAGGTTTACAGACTAACCGGTGGGTTCGCCGGGAATCCAAAACGAGGTTTGCGGCGTAATCGCCTCGGGCTCGCCTTCTACTTGCAGGACGATTGTTGTGGCGATGGGGTTGGGTAAAGGAACAGGCAAGCCGCGCAGGAACAGACGGTTTGCGCTCTGCTCGAAGCGGACCGGCGCGCCGCCGTCGAGAAATCTAGCGGACAACACGCGGTTCTTCATTTCCGCGAAGCAGAGATCTGTTCCCGTGCTGTTCCAGATATGGAGATACACGTTGCCGCCACGCGTGGTGACCCGACCCCAATTGCTCCAGGTGAACGGGGAGCGCGAGGAACTGTAAATGGATTCCCCGTTTTTCTTCAGCCATGCTCCTGCCTCGCGAAGGATCGCGGCCGATTCCTCGGGAATCGTGCCATCGGATTTCGGCCCCACATTCAGCATCAGGTTGCCCGCTTTGGAGGCGGTTTCCGTCAGCATTTGAATCACTTGGCGTGAGCCTTTCCAATTGGCGTCTCCGGCATGGTAGGCCCAGTTGTCGTTGAGGGTCATGCAGGCTTCCCATGCGACTCCAGGTGCCGCAGGCTTAATAGCCTGTTCGCTCACTTGCACATGCCACGGCGGGCCATTGCGCGCATTGATAAGCAAATGCGGCTGGAGACGAAGCATCTCCTCGTTGGCCTCCATGCTTTGCAGATCATTAGGGATGCAGCCGTCATACCAGAGGTAATCGATTTTCCCATACTGGGTCATCAACTCGCGCAGTTGCTCGCGGTAATACGCGATGAAGCGTTGTCGGGCCTCCCTGCCCCTCCAATCGTCCACTCCCGGCCAGTCCCTGAAGTAGGGGCCCGGATAGTCCACATGAAACCAGTCCGCAGGCGAGTAATAGAACCCCACGCGAAGCCCTGCCTCGCGAAAGGCGGAAACGAATGCCGCGACAAGGTCGCGTTTCGGCCCGAGATTCCCCGCATGAAACCTGCTCGTCTTCGTGGGCCAGAGTGCAAACCCGTCATGGTGCCGGGTCGTTAGCACCGCGTATCCCATGCCGGATTCCTTGGCGAGCGTAGCCCATGATGCGGGATCATAGTTTTCAGCCCGAAAGTTCTCCGCGTACAGACTCGTGTATTCCTCCAGAGGGATCCGTTCGCGGTTAGCTGCCCATTCTCCACGCGCCGCCACCGAGTAGGCCCCCCAGTGGATGAACATTCCGTAACGCGCTTCCTCAAACCAGTCTGTGTTTCTCATGTCTTGGGACCATCCACTGATTCTTCGCTGCCCTCACACGCGGCGGACAAAGGGTCCGTTTCCTGCGGGCCGTTTTCGTGCTTTCTCTTCCAGTTGAAATAAACTTTCACGGTGATAAGCCCAGCGAACAAATCAAACAACGCTGGCTAAAGGTAAGCACCGCGATTGAACTGCAACCAGTCAAAAAACGGGGCGACAGCAAGCCGAACGCGGTAACCGCCGCAGATGCAACCCCTTGGATCCATCCGGTCTCGCCCAAGTCCATCCCGAGATCCTCGCGGCGATAGAGAAAGATGAAGTTATTCCCTGTGTTCCCCAACTGGTAAAAGGGTATGAACGAAAACATCCGGATCATCCGTAAAGTTCATGCTTATGCTTTGGTTTCCGACTTTTGCGAGGCTTTGTGCGCCGGAGGCGCAATGGACATTAAGCCCGACTTTCTCAACCGGGGCTGTTGGAAGACCGTAAAGGCTGCTGAAATCAATGTCATTGCCCAAAGGTCTTCACTACTGATGAGTCAAGCGTGGTTCCGGGGACGGGTGGGATGACCGCAGATTCCCAGGATTTGCGCAGATTTTCTCCCGGCTCAAAACCAGGCTCTTGTATGGCAACGAGGAGACGGCAAAGTTCGCGCTGCCCTTCCGTCGCGGCACCGAGCACGGCGTAGGCTAGGTCCTTTTTCATAAAATCGGCGAGCATCGGCGAAATTCTGTGGTCCTCGGCATGAACTTCTCGGAAGAACCAAACATCCACAGGTAAGAAGGCTTACTGTAGCAGTCCTTCACGTACTCCCGAACTGGCTCCTCGACGTTCTGTGTGCGCCGGAGAAGGCTTGATTGCGGGGCCCCTGCGCCCCGAAGGCTTGCCCAGACAGGCTTTTGAAGGGCTGTTTCGCAAGGCTTTACCCGAGGCGCGCCATTCGAGGGCCGACGGCCCGGCATTCCTTAGCCCAGCTCGTAAGGGCTGGGTTTTTTGCAGTGTCGGAAGCTGCGGCCTGAAAGTCCGCGACAGGGCTAGAGTAGGCCGCACGCCACGCCCCACCCATCCCGTCCCTTCAGGCCGGAGTCACCCTTTGGTTTCCCACCCAGCCCTGACGGGCTGGGCTAACGAATCGCACACCGGTGGTGCGCAGGATGCCGTTCGCCGCAAGGACCGCAACACTCAGCACCTGCAAAGGCCTCAACTCCCAAGCTCCGCAGCCTGCTGCTTTTACCCACTCGATTCAGCGAGGACGCAAAAGGAAAATGGGAGCTGTTTTTCGGAGTTAACCTGCTCAAGATTAGAACATTACACGATAAGTGAAAGTCACTTATTAGGTCAGCAACTGCCGGTGACCGTCCCGAAGAGAAGCTCCTCCAGTTCAATGCTTTATCTGTGTAAATCCTGTAACTCTGTGGTTCCATTCCTCTTTCTAGGTTAATCAGTTGGACCCTACGGTTCCATGCTCGATTCGCAGGAAGAGTCGGGCGGGGTAATCTCGAGTCGTGGGAGAAGTGTAAATTCGACTAATCACTGGGAAGCAATGCCTTCCCAGTTAGCAAAGCTCTGCGAACCAAAGCATACTCCACTTGGTTGGCAGGCAAGGATGTCGCAACGGCTGTGGCGGCCATAACGCCTGCTGCCTGGCCAATAGCCATCGCGATAGGGCTGACACGAATGGCAGCCATCGCTTCGTGTGTCGCACTTAGACAGCGCCCCGCCACAATAACGTTCTCCGGCTTTTCCATCAGCAGTGAACGCATCGGAATCTGGTAGCGAGTGTCTTCGGCTAGGTGATCGGATATCGTCTCCGCCTTGTCGGGGGAGTGAATGTCAATAGGGTAACCGCCCAAAGCAATGGGGTCCGGAAAGGCTTTCTCTTGGAGAAGGTCGTCCGCCGTCAAAGTATAAAGCCCCATAATGCGGCGCGTTTCGCGAACTCCAATTTGAGCGGCGCTGTCCACGCGGATGGCACGCTCGAATCCACGACAGTGGGTTTTCAGAAATCGAAAAATTTCCTGATTCTGGCGACGCCCTTCCATCTCCGCCTTAGTCAGGTCGTAAGGGTTCGTTCCATCCAACCCCTGGATGCGCGAGGTGTTAACAATCACTACCCCAGGCGTTGATGTTTCGAAGAAGAGCACAAACTCGCGCGGCACGTTCACTTCGCCACGCTCCTTGGCTTGCTTCCAAGTTCGCGTATAGGCCTTCAGGCTAACGCGTGGTGTTTCACGCAAACGCCGCAATCCCTCTTCGATGCCCAGGTCAAATTCGAAGTCGTCCGAACGATCAAACACGTCCTGACGGATTGCCTCCATGTCGACGCTACCGACCTTCATATTCATGGTCATCGGTTGCATCGCATGGTCCCCATCCCTTCCCTTGGCAAAGGGAGCCCCCAAGGCCACGCAAAGGTCCCCGTCGCCAGTGGCATCAATAAAAACCTCGGCCCGATAGTTGCGCAACCCAGCCTTATTGCACAGGGCGACGTGAGTTGCCCGGCACCCGGAGGCATCGGTTTCCGCAGCGGCCAGGTGTGTGTGGTAGAGGATGACACCCCCTGCCTCCGTGATCATTGACTCGAGTTCGACTTTGAGTGCCTCACTGTCGAAAGGAGTCACCGTGCTGCAATAGGTCACGCTGTCCGGAATGTGCCCCGGGCTCGCGTTCTTCGCCATGAGCCTCTGCACGAGTTCCTCGGCCTGCCCTGCGACCACCTGCGTTCCGGCAGGATTGTGAAAGCTCATCATCGGGCCGACGCCCATCGCCGTCAGGGAGCCTCCAAGAAAACCATGCTTCTCAACGAGGAGCACCTTGTTCCCGGCCCGAGATGCCGCCAGGGCGGCATGAGCTCCCGAGGGCCCGCCGCCCATGACAATGATGTCAAAGCAGTCGTCGTAGCCGATTTCCGAATTAGTCTGCGGATTTTTCATTCTAGTACCCTGTAACATGAGAGTCGTCGCATCTGCTGGCGACTCTTTTGGGATTCTCCAAAGCGCGGGCGATGCGAATACCCGATGTGGTCTGTAAGGAGCGCGTATCGCAACGAATACCCGACCTCGCTGCGCCTTGGCGACGGGCCATTTTGAACTCAACAGATGCGGCGACTCTCATGCTAGAGGGCACTATGCCTCGCGGTCTCCGATTGTCCCCTTAAGACCCCACCAAGGGACATACATTTCCTCCCAGGGAAAGTAGGAGGGAGTGGACGTCCATGGGTCGGTAATGATGGGAATGTCTTTGTCCACCAGTCCGTCGATGTGGACGCGAACGTCCTGCGAGACGCACCTCCCGTTGATGACAGCATAGCGCAGAAGGCGACTAGAAGCGCTGGTGGAGAGTTCCATCTCGAGTGCGGGGCGTCCAGGCATCTTCGGACGGCGGTAACGCATGCGCCGCGTGGTGAGGTGGAAGTCGGTAAACAGTGACTTCGATATCTCGCCCATGAATGCGGAGAGCGAGTGATATTCGTCGGTTCCCGCGTGTTCGATGACATAGCCTCCGAACACCAACTTAAGTTCGCCGCGTGTGAAGGTGCGTTCAGGACCTTCGTAGAACGTCGTGCGAATGACTTCGTAATTATTAATCTTCTCAAGCCTGACCACGGGTTTGCCGAGGGACTCCGTGTAGGCCATGGGACGGACGGCAACGAGGAGCTTCCCGATGCGGGCACCGATCCATTCGCCACACGCGGCTTCGCCCGCCCAGGAAGAAGCGGGGCGATTGCCAATCCGCACCTCGTCCGCGCCGGAGAAGTGCGCCGGGAAGACGAGCATTTCGTTGAGACGTCGGATGGGACGGGGCTTGGCAGCCTCGGCTTGGGCGGGGAGAACGATTGCAAGTTGGGAGACGTCAAGTCCGGCGAATCCGAGTGCCGGTTGCGTGTGAAGCATGACCGTACTGTCCGACTGAAGGGTCAGCATGTGACACCTGGAATCGAGATTATCCTGCTCGCCGAAGTTGGTGTAGGCATTGCCCGCGTTATCGGTTGCAAACTGAACCAAGCCGGGTGCCTCGTCATTCGCGGTAAACTTGTGAAAGATGGTCCCGATATCGCGGAAGGAATTGACCTCCGATTTCCTTTTAAAGGTGGCAAAGTACGTCATCGACTGTTCCCCACTTAGAAAGTGCGTGGAAGAAGTGCCGACCGTGTAGTCTTTCTGAAGGTAGGTTTCAATGCGCACGGGGCCAGCGGGGACATCGGGCCCGCCGTCGCCCGCCTCTGCGGTGGCGACGGCGCGGAAGGGGTAGGACTTCGACGCGAACATGCGCAGGGCTGCCGGAGGAACATGATAGTTGCCGGAGGCCGTCCAGCATCGGTTCATGATATTGTGGGGAAGATCGCCTTTTTGATGGAGGACGAACCCGTGTTCGGAGTTGAAGATTTCTAGAATCGATGGGCGGGAAAGATCGCCGAGGACGAACCAAATCAGGACCGAAACGCTGGAGAGGTGCGCGATCGTATCGCAGTTGTACGCGCGCGAATAGGGCCCGGAGACGATGCCGATTTCCGGGTGAAAGCGGGCGGCGAGGTCGAGCCACAGGCGGTGTTCGATTTTCAATGCGAGATCACGGGCTTCCTTGTTTCTGGCGTGGTGGGCGATTTCAGCCATCGCGTGTATCGTCAGCGGGGTGTAGGAAGGCGAGTTGTATTCACTGTTGATGCCCCGGCGGAAAAGCATATTGCGGAGACTTCGGAGGTTCCAGAGACCATGTTCGACGGCGTCGTGGTCGCCAAGCATTTCACCGCCGAGGATGATGCCCATCGTCGCCTTTGCCGGCATGTTGTCGTTGTAGCCGTGGAACTGGTAATCAGGCTGACGGTTTCCGGGGAGGAAGCAGAGCCCCTTGCGGACGACCTGTTCAAGCATTTCGACGACATCGGGAGCCATGCGACTGCGGTGTTTGATGAGCAACACGCAGGCGATGTTTGTGTGGAAGATGTCGAAGGAACGGTCCGCCATGCCGCCATGAGCAACACCATGCGTCCTGCCCGCACGGATGACGGCATCGGCCAAATTGGTTGCACCCTGCGCGTACAGCGCAAAGCAGAGCCAGTAACGATCTCGGGTGGAGGCTGGCGTGGAGAGAGGGAGCCACTGGCCCTCGGCGTCGAACCACGTGGTGGCGACTTTAGCGGTCCGACTGAAGAACTCCCCGGCGCGGTGTTCAAAGGACGTAAGATCCGGGGACTCGTTTCGGGTCCCAGCTTTCGGCGAAAGATTAGGCATCACGCAACGCTCCCGCCGTGGCGGCAACTCAGATACGGATGGTGGCAGTGGGGTCATGGACAGGCTTTGTAATTTCGATTCAGACACACCGTGGGGTCGTCCGCTTAGTATGGCTCTGGATAAATGTTCAGGCCGACGGAACGAACAACACCTCCGCGCGATTCGTCCCAGTGCCGCACGAGTTCGATCTCGTTCTCCTCGCCGAGGCGAATCCAGGGAGTCACGCTGAGTTGGAACCGGTCGGCCGTTATGCGATGGTAACGGCGCACGAAATTGCCGTTGACCAGTGCCCCGATGATTTCCCCCTGGGCGTCGATATCCAGATAAGTCTGGGGATCTTCCACGCCAGCAAAGGACGCGGGCACTGCCACCATCCGCTTCATGACGAAAGCATCCGTCTTACCGGGCAACCGGACGGACTTGCCCCAGCGCAGAGCGTCGGTACTCTCTTGCCAATCTCCCGCCAGATCGACGCGTGCTGCGGGCTCCGGCCAAAGCCACAACCACGCATTGCCTCGCACGCCGCACAGGGTTCTTGGCGAAGTGACCACCATCGCCAGGTCATGCGTGCTGCCCGGCTTGAGCGACTCCGCCGTGAAGCCGTCGATGCCCTCCTTGGATTTCGGAGCGATGCTTTTGCTATCCAGGTAGATTTGCCCTTCCCCGGCGAAGTAGGAGCCCGAACTGGACTCCATCGTGAGCGTGACGTCGCCTTTCCAATGTTCCGGGATGGTGAAGCGGCGCCGCAAAACGACCGTTTTGGGCTCCGGCCAGTCGGTTGTCGGCCATGAGGTCAAACGCACCCGGGGCCAGGCGGTATCGTCCACCGCCGGGGCCACGAGCGCACTTGGATTCTCTGCGGCTGAGAGGATATGGAAGGCCCAGCCTTCGGTCAGGTCGAGAACGTTGTCCACCTGAACGGGGACGGCCAGCGGTGCAGCACTTCGGGTTGTACCGCGCCACCAGTCACGCTGCAGGGAAAACCAAGCGGCAGGAGCTTTCGTGATCTCGTTGCGGGGGGTCATCAGCATCCGAGTTTGCATGGGTTGCAAATCCACCGTCACAGTGCCGCTCGCCATCGCCACGGGGGCATTGTCCAAGACATCAAGAGCCCAGGAGGTGGATTTTTCAGCAAGCTGCAGCTGTCCCTTGATCGGACGCGATTCGTTTTGGTTCCAGAGCGTCCAGATATCGTAGAGTCCGTTGTTTGAAACATAATGCCGCACCATCACGCCGTCGCCGTGGGCCTCCCAGCGGAAAGGCAGGGGCGCAATCCGCCGCCATTCCAGCAATTGCACCATGAGATTCGTCAGGGCGTCGGTGCTGTTAGCGGGGATCGCACGCAGGCTCGATGGACTGCGCTGCTCCGGGTCGATTCGATCCGGAATGGAATCTCCAGTGAATTTGCACCCGACCTGAACGATGTAGCCCTCGCCGAGGCGACGCACCCCGAGGGCGACGCTGCCGTCTTCCCAGAGCAGGACATTCTCGGCATCGGCAGCCACCTTTCGCAGATGCAGGCCGTTCGCGCGGACGCCGTCCCATGCACCCGAAAGCACCGTCTGTTCCGGAGCTAGGGAGAGCTTCCCTGACTGCAGGATGCCACCGTTAGGACGCAACGTATCGATCTTTTCGACCGAGTAACCGGTCAGTCGCGAGATCGGCCACACATCGGCCTCCACCGTGCTGTGGCGGCCAGTCTGTGCAAAGGTCACAAACGTACCGCCGTCACGCACATATTTCTCCACGGCGGAAACCATTTCCTCGCTCATGATGGAGGTGTTGGTGTCGAGGATCACCCGGTAGGCGGCTGCATCGCCATTTACAAAGGAGGACTCGCTCAAACCGTCGCTTGCATAATAGTCGCGTAGGTTGCCTCGGACATTCCATTTCCAGTAGCCGCTGGACAAGCCCTTGTTCGGATCAAGAACCCAGGGGAATCCATTGAGCCGCGTGTTTTCGGTTGAGTAAAGGGCAGCCACCTCGGCCTTTGGCTCATGGTATTTGCCCACCATGCGAAACAAGGGCAGGTTCTTCTCCAAGTGCTCCCGTATGTCGGCATTCCACATCAACGAACCGATATGGATGAAGTAGTCGATGGCCTGAATACCCTGCGTCATCCAAAGTCCCTGCTGCCGCTTGAAACTCTTGATGTCCGTGGCCGGACCTCCCGGCTCGACGGATGCCGGCAAGTTGGTTCCCCGCATCAGGGAGGGCAGATAGTCCGCCCAGAACGAGGACATATATCCGGTGTTGTGAAAATTGGAGCCGTATTGGCGCGCGAGTTCCTTGATATCGTCCACATAGGCGTCGGGTGCCATCTGCACGACCTGCTGGTCGGGGAGCACCTTGCGGATTGTTTCCAGCCCATGGCGCACCGACTCCTTGCGCAACCAGCGATGCCACATCGCGAAATCATACCACTGCGCGTTGAGCTCTTTATCAAAGTAAGGGTATCCGTGAGGGGCCTCTCCCGAGAGGTACACGCGGTAAGACAGCTTTCCCTTTGGAAGACGGAGCGCGAGGACATTATTCTCCGGTTGTAAAAGTTTGCTGACTTCAACTGCCGTCCAGTGCGGAACCATGGGCTCCATCGCGGATTCATCGATCAGCTTGTCGTTGAGAACCGCCTTGAACTTGTCGCCTGAGGAATAGTTCATGTCCCAGATATACAACCAGGCTTGTTTGTGGGCATTGAGCCAATCCTGCGGCACGGAAAAATGCTTTCTCAGGACGGCCGGGCGGCTCGGGATGATCAGGCTCTGATCGTTACCGGGTGCCAGCATCGCGGCCCACGCGGAATCGTCGAATGTGCTGGCGAACCACTCCTTCGGCGCGGGTTCCGTGGATATGACCTTCGCCCAGTTTGCGTCCGTAAAGTAGAGCAGGTCCTTTTCCTTGCCCGCGAGCGACGGTGCCAATTCCTCGTAGGCGACCTTCCATTCGCCAGTCAGATCAATGGCGTCTTTCCCCCATCCGGCAAATGCGGCGATTTCTGGAACGCGCACCTTGCTCCAGTCGACGTAGCTGGTCCCCCATGCCTCGTTCAAAGCTTTGACATCCGCGTAGCGGGTCTTCAGGTACGTTTGGAATCCGGCGTCCGCAACTGGCCCGTATTCCACGAAAATCGAATGTGCCACGTTCTTCAATTCGCCGTGCGGTTCAAGCACGGTGACGAGATTCGGTTGGTCTTTAAAGCGCCGAAGGAGCGTTTCGACCATATCCAACTGAACTTGATTGGCCTCTGTGGCGTTCCACGATGCGGTGCCGCGCCCACCGTGGAAGGGCGACCCGGTCTTGAAAAAGGTGCCTCCAAACTGGGGCATCGGCTCCATCATCTCATTCCGATAACGGTTTGTTAACCATGTTGCCTCGATGCCTTCGGCAACCTTAACATTCAAGCCGAGCGGCAGGCCATGCGCTTGGGTCAGGGGGACGATCCAGTCCCACCAAACATCATTGTTCAAACCACCGGCTGTATCGAGCGGATTGCTTGTTGTTTGGGTGAGGATGCCCATGCGGTTCATCCCTTCCGCGAACTGGAATTCTTTCAAAATGTCATAACCAGTCGCCGCTGAAGCGCCAGAAGAGCCTTTGGGCGGCTCTGCCCAACTGCGATAATACGCGCGGAACCCAAAGCGATCCCAACGGTCCAGATACATCGGCACCGCAACGTCAGTGGAGAAAGACCAGCCCGCCCAGTCTTTTCCGCTCAGTGCCGTTTCCAAGTTTGCCAACTCGACAGCAGCTACAATGCGAACCTCGCCACCTTTGCGCGCTGCCACAATGTAGCCTTGGCCCTCTGCCTTGCGGGCTGGCACCGTCTCGCCCGACCCGCCCAATACCACCTGCACCCCCGTCACTTTCGGTAGCAAGGTCAGGTCGGACAGGTATTTCGCCTGCAGCCGTTCCGCTTTGTCCGGCGACTCGCATTGAATGGTCAGCAAACTCGCACCGTTGGGCACCGTGCTTTCCTTACCGGAAACGCGTCCGTATCCGCGCAATTCGATTTCGGGAAACAGGACTTCATGGGCGACCGCGTCCGCGTGCGACCTTGCAAGGGATTCGAACTGAGCGAGGACCGCAGTTCCGCCCAAGAGAATGCCGACAAGCACCCTTTTCATTGGGGGGCCAAGGATTCTCCAAAAACATTAGCAAAGCCGACTTGCCAGGAGAGCGCACCGGGGTCGGGTTCTTCGAAATCGTCCCGGACGATCACATTCGCGTTTGCCCACGCACATACATTTGTAGTCGGGAATCCAACGATTCGTATCCTTTTCACAATGATAGGGCGTGGGGGTCAGAGCTAAGAGAAATCGTTGAGGCCGCTACTTTAGCCGGCCCTTTATCAGGACGGGAGGGCGCGGGTCGTCGGGGAGTTCCATCAGGGCTTCCAGTTCGGAAAACATGGCTTCGACTACCTCGTTGGAATCGAACTCAATGAGGATCAGTCGCTCAGCCCACTCCTCCAGGACATCGCAATCTTTATTGGCTATGACCACCAACTTGACATCGCTCCCGATGGCAGCTCCCAGGCTCTCTATTTCCGCGCACACGCCGCTTGCGAGCATGTCGTCAGCCACGATGAGCCCCCCCGGCAAGCGTCCGGCGTTTTTCTCGTAGAGCGATTTCATTAGTATCCGCCCCTTCGAATTATAGCTGTCAGGGGAGACCGTATCCGGCCCGGGCAGACAGGCGACCCAGTCCTTGTCCACGACAACCTTCTCGCGACGGGCGACTTTTTCAAAAACCTCACGGTGTCTGGGCGAAGCGCCCAAGAACCCCGCAGATCGGCAACTCTCCCTGCGCAGAGCCACGCAGGACTGCTCCAGGGAGTCCTCGATATCGAAATTTACCAACCCGAAACCAGCCGTATTCTCACTGAGAACCACCATGGGCAAACCGTATGACCGCAAAACCCGATCCTGCTCGGGGTTTCTCTTGTAGGCGAGGAGAATTCCGTCCAACCGCCCGCGCGTGAGGGCATCGGCGAGATCGCGGTGAATATCATTCTCTTCGTTCCGCCCGAGTAGCGGCGTATCCAAATAAAAGGAGAACGCTTCGTTGTGCTGCTGTGCCCGATGCTCACAACGCTGAAGCAGCAGCCGATAAAAGGGGGAGGAGCCCGAACTGAAGACATTTCGCCCGAAAAC
>Ga0247837_1004301_pt1 | contig 23079 bp, 26 predicted proteins | sample LaCtaG_2_FD_187115 | JGI IMG/M metagenome (GOLD analysis project Ga0247837, IMG submission 187115) | Freshwater microbial communities from meromictic Lake La Cruz, Castile-La Mancha, Spain - LaCruzMarch2015_14.5m | ecosystem: Environmental > Aquatic > Freshwater > Lake | place: Spain: Castile-La...
TTTCGACTGAAGCGTCTCGCGCAGCACCGGGGAGACATGGAGATCGATCTCCCCGTCCAGTCGCAGCACCACAATGCCTTCCACGATTTCTTCCTGAACTTCCATAGCCGAGGGTGGAATAACCTGCGGTGCCACCAATGGAAAGCCGATTCGCCGAAACGAGCCCCGGGGTCTCCCGGCCACAGCAGGACAAACAGCAGACGACTTCGGTTTTACGGGAGTGAGAGACGCGACTCCCAAACCGTGCGACCGGCGACGATCGTTCGCAGGGGCCGACCCCGCAGCTTCCAGCCGTGGAACGGCGTGTTGCGCGACTTGGATTCCGATTGGGATCGATCGAATATCCACTCATGGTCGGGATCACAAATTGTCACATCCGCAGGGGCACCGATTGCCAGTGTTCCCCGATTCAGCTTCAGCAGGCGGGCCGGTTGGATGGTGAGGAGGGCGATCAGGCGGGGCAGATCGATCGCCTTTTCTTTGTGAACCAAGATATCACAAAATAGCGCGAATTCTGTCTCCAGTCCGGTGATCCCGAAGGGTGCACGGTCAAACTCCACTTCCTTTTCAAACGACGCGTGCGGGGCATGGTCGCTGCAGAGCACATCGAGCGTGCCATCCGCAATCCCCGCGATGATGGCATCAATATCCGCCCGCGTTCGAAGCGGCGGGTTCATTTTATAATGGGTATCGAATCCCGCGAGCGAATCGTCGGTCAGCGCGATGTGATGCGGGCACACCTCGCCGGAGATCTTCACCCCGCGCGCCCGGGCCTCCCGCAACAACCGAACACTCCCGGCGGAACTGATGTGCTGGCAATGGATGGGGTGATCGCACAACTCGGCCAACAGGATGTTGCGGGCGACAATCACCTGCTCGCCGATCCCTGGCCATCCCGGCAGGCCCAGGCGCAGGCTCCATTCGCCTTCATTCATGACCCCGTCGCCGACAAGCTCGTAGTCCTGGCAATGATCGAGCACGGGCAGACCAAACATCTTCGCGTACTCCACCGCGCGACGCATCACTTCATGGTTCTGAATGCAATGCCCGTCGTCCGTAATTGCAACGATCCCGGCCGAAGCCATCGAACCGATCGATGCAAGCTCCTCGCCCGCGATTCCCCGGGTGATCGCTCCGGCCACAAACACGTTGACGCACGCAGTCGCCTTCGCCTTCTCATGGATCCAAGCCACCGTTGTCGCAGAATCCGCCGTGGGCGACGTGTTGGGCATGCAGACCACGCTGGTGAATCCCCCCGCCGCCGCGGCCCGCGAACCCGTCGCGATGGTTTCCTTCCCGGTCTGGCCCGGTTCCCGGAAATGAACGTGAAGATCGATCCAACCGGGCGTCACCACGAGACCTGTGGCGTCGATGACCTCGGCACCATCGGAAACCGTCTCGCAGAATACGCCGTCGGCGATGCAGACGTCGCGCACTTCATCGATTCCCTGCGAGGGATCGATGACCCGCCCCCCGGTGATCCGCACGGCGCTCATTCTCGGGGCGTGCCTCCCGCGCACAGGTAAAGGACCGCCATTCGGACCGCGAGCCCGTTGTTCACTTGATCCAGAATCACGCTGCGCGAGCCGTCGGCAACGTCGCTATCGATTTCGACCCCGCGGTTGATGGGCCCCGGGTGCATGATCAGGCAGTCGGGCTTCAACCGGGCGGCGCGCTCGCGGGTGAGCCCGAACAGCGAAATGTATTCACCCAGTCCCGGGAAGTACTCCTTGCGCTGACGTTCGTGCTGGATGCGCAGCAGGTTGATCACGTCTGCGGATTCGAGCACATCGTCGAGACGGTGGCAAATGCGCACCCCAAGAGCTTCGAACCCACGGGGCACCAACGTCGTGGGTCCCGCCAGCGTCACGCGGGCCCCGAGCTTGAGCAGGGCGAACACATTCGAGCGCGCGACGCGGCTGAACAGAATGTCGCCCACAATCACGACGTGGAGACCCTCCACTCCGCCGCGTTTCTCACGGATGGTGAAGACATCGAGAAGGCCCTGAGTGGGATGTTCGTGCGCGCCATCTCCGGCGTTGATGATCGAGGAGGTCAGTCTTTCCGCAAGAAATTGCGCCGCTCCGGCTGCCGTATGGCGAAGAACGATGATGTCCGCCCGCAGCGCTTGCAGGTTTAACGCCGTATCCAGAAGCGTCTCTCCCTTGGTCAGACTGGACGCCGACGCGCTGATGTTAATGATGTCCGCGCTCAAACGCTGGGCGGCCAACTCAAACGACGTCCGGGTTCGCGTGCTGGGTTCGACAAAAAAGTTCACCATCGTGCGACCCCGCAGCGCCGGCACCTTTTTCAGGCTGCGGTCCCCCACCCCCTTGAAGGCACGGGCGGTATCGAGAATGACAGAAATTTCCTCCGCAGACAGATCGGAGAGCGCGGTGAGATCCTTTCGATTCCAAGCGCTCATGGGTTGACCAAACGGACCGAATCCTCCACGCCGTCGAGATTATCGAATCGCACGCGAATCCGCTGCTCGCGGCGGGTGGTGAGTTGCCGACCAACGTAATTGGGAGCGATGGGCAGTTCCCGATGACCCCGGTCCACCAACACGCCGTACTCAATGCGGGCCGGCCGGCCAAACGAAAGCATCGCGTCCAGTGCCGCCCGACAACTTCGCCCGGTAAAGACCACGTCATCGACCAAAATCACCGTTCGCCCCTCAATATCCAACGGCAGGTCGGTCGTCTCCATCGCGGTCAATTGGCGTCGCGTCGCGAGGTCGTCACGGTGCATCGAGATATCCAGCGTCCCCAGATCCGGTCGGATGTGATCGCGACGCTCGATCTCCGCGACGATGCGGCGGGCGACTTCCACCCCTCGCGTCGGAATTCCGACAATGAGGAGTCGTTCAAGACATTGGTGCGCGTCGGAGATACTTTCCGCAAGGCGCACGATGGCCGCCCGCACAGAGGCCGCGTCCATGACAAGCGGTTCGGAGGCGGACGCGTTCTCTTTCAATCAGCGCGAGTCCCGGAGGTCCGCCCGTTCCTGTCTCCAACCGGAGCGGTGTTTGACAATCCAGTCCAAAAGGGCGCGTTCGAATCCGATATCATGCCCGAGTTTTTCGCTCTCGATCCACTTATGCCTCAAAATTTCTTCTCTCTCGGCGAGAAACTCCCGGTAGAGAACGGAATTCTTCACGAACTCGGTACCTTCGGACTTGGAGGGATCCATCGGGGAAATGGTTGTCACAGAAAAGGGTACGCGTCAACGCGCGAGAAGGATGACTACTTTGCATTGACCGCTGTGCGCAAGGACGAAGCGATTTTTTGAAAAATTCGGGCCTGTTCGCTCTCGGGCTGATGCTCTGAAATCGGGCAACCGATGTCGCCCGCCTCGCGCGTGGGGATATCGAGGGGCAATTCCCCGAGTAGCGTGGTGCGCAATCGCGCCGCCTCGCGGGCCCCGCCTCCCGCACCGAAGACGTCGTGCCGCACGCCGTCGCCCGGGCTGACGAAGTAACTCATGTTTTCGACGATCCCGAGAACGGGCACGTTCGTCTTCGCAAACATCGCGGCCGCTTTGCGGACGTCAATGAGCGCGACCTCCTGGGGGGTCGTGACCAGCACGGCTCCGGAAAGCGCGACGGTTTGTACGATGGTGAGCTGGATGTCGCCGGTGCCCGGCGGAAGATCCAACAGGAGGTAGTCGAGTTCCCCCCACGCTACCTGACGCAGGAATTGCTGAGTATACCGGGTCACCATCGGCCCGCGCAGCACGGCGGGGGAGTCGTCATCAAGGAGAAATCCCATGGACATGAGTTTCACCCCGAAGCGTTCGATCGGGAGGATACGCTCCTGTTCGTCCGCCAGGGGGCGCTCACGGGAGCCGAACATCATGGCGATGCTGGGTCCGTACAGGTCGCAGTCGCACAGTCCCACGCGGGCCCCTCCGCGGGCAAGAGACACGGCGAGATTCGCCGCGACCGTCGATTTGCCCACGCCGCCTTTTCCGCTGGCAATCGCGATCACGTGACGAATGCCTTCAATCTTTGTTCCCCCCACCGCCGCCGTTTGCACGGGCGCTTGGATGTCGATTCGCACCGCGGCGGAATTCACGCCCGGGAGCGAGCGAAGGAGCGCTTCGGATTGCTCGCGGATTTGGCGGGGGATGGCGGTGTCGTTCGTGGACAGCGTCATTTGGACCGTCACATCGCCACCCTCAATATCGATCCCCCGCAGGAGTCCAAACGAAACGACGTCGCGGCTGAATCCCGGGTATTTAACCTGTTTGAGAGCGTCGCGGATTTGATCTTCGGTGAGAGGCATCAGGGGATGGGTTCGGAGAATTCAGGATTCGAGGAGGTGTGTCAGCGCGGCATTGACGGTTCGCAAGGCACGGATGCGGGCATACCACTTGTAATTCGCAGGAATAATCGTCCACGGCGCAATCTCCGTCGAAGTTTTTTCAAACATGTCCTCCGCCGCAGCGTTGTGCTGCTCCCAATGGCGGCGGTTGCGCCAGTCCTCGTCACTGATTTTCCAGTGCTTATAGGGGTCGGCCTCACGACGCCGGAACCGCTGCAACTGCTCGTCCTTCGTAATCTGCAGGTACAGTTTCACGATGACCGAACCGTCGTCGATCAACTGCTGCTCGAATTCGTTAATCTCGCGGTAGGCCCGCTTCCACTCGGCGTCCGTGGCAAAACCTTCGACGCGCTCGACCAACACGCGTCCATACCAGGAGCGGTCGAAAATCGCGATCGTCCCGTAGGCAGGCAGCTTGTTCCAAAACCGCCACATGTAATGATGCTGATACTCCTCGGGGGTCGGCTTGATGATGGAATAAACACGCATCAGCCGCGGATCGAGGTTCTCCGTGATGCGTTTGATCGCCCCACCCTTGCCGGCGGCATCCGGACCCTCCAGCACGATGATCAGCGACCCCTTGCGCTCGCGCAGCACGAGTTGGCGCTTGAGCAGTTCGAGTTGCTGCTGCTTGAGCCGCGTTTTGTACTCGTCCTGCTCAATCGATTTCTCCTGGTCCAGCAGATCGAGTTTTATCCGGTTCATCTCCGGAGATGAACTAGGCAGCTTACGGGACGGAGGGAAGAACGAAGTGTTCGGAACCCGCAGCGACGACGTCCCTTCATCCGGCACCCGGGCGGATTTCACCATGAAGAGCATGAAGGTCATGAAGGAAAAGGGGGTGATCCATTGCGTGCTTTCACCCCTTCCATGATCGAAATCGACCCAGGTCAGAACATGCAACTCATTCATATTCATTCTCTTCATGGTTCAATGAACTTCTATTTTTAAGGTCAATAGGCCAGCCGCGAGCATAAAGACTGCCGGGGGTTGGTTGCTTCCTCCCATGCGATGGTCCGTGCATCCTTCCCGTCCCCTACGAAAGGCTTGATTGGCTCGACCGGCCGGTGAAGATGGGGGCGGCATGGAATTCGAACCGTTGCATCCCATTCAGGTCGAGCGCTTCCGCCTCATGAGCTTCCAGGAAAAAATGGCCGTATCGCAGGGGTTGTTCCGAATGGCGCGGAGGGCAAGGTACGAGGCTTTCCGCAAAACCCGACCCGGCCTGAGTCAGATCGAATACGATCGGTTGGTTGCCAAGGAATTCGCCGGAGCCAGAACGTAGCCGTCCCGATGTCATCATCCCCATATCCGCCGGAAGGCAATCTGCTGGATCTCTTTGTTCGCCCGGTCCATAACGCGGGGTTGCGCTACGTCGTGGCAGGGTCGGTAGCTTCCATGTACTTCAGCGAACCTCGCCTAACGATCGATGTGGATATTCCGATCTTTCTTGGCCAGCGGGATCTGGCACTTATCGAGTCCCTTTTTGGTGTCCCCGATTATTATTGCCCTCCAACAGAAGTTCTTAAGGTGGAATCCGACCGCGAATGCCGTGGACATTTCAACGTCATCCACGTCGCCACCGGGCTGAAGGCCGATTTTTATCCGGGGAATCGGGACGAATCCTTTGCCTGGGCCTTGCAGAACAAGGTCGTGGTGGAATCGGATTCCGGCCCGATTTGCTTGGCTCCGGCGGAATACGTCATCCTTTGGAAACTCATTTTTTATCGTGAAGGAAGAAGCGAAAAACACCTTCGCGATATCTCCCGAATTCTGGCGGTGCAATCCGACCTGCCGCACAAGAGTTATTTGCTTGCGCAAATTCGGAGCCGCGGACTGCAGGACTCCTGGGCGGAAGCCCAACCGATCTGAACCGGGTTTGGCAATCTGGCACCGGAAACGGAGCACGGGTTTTCCTACCCGTGTCGTTCGAACTCGCCCCCAAAAGGGCAATCTGGTACCCGCAACCCGCTTCTCGTTGTCCGAGAGCGAGTTGCGGTCACCATATCTTCACGAATTTCTCCAGATCCCGCAGGCGCTCGGCGGATTCAAGAACTTCCGATAGGACGATCTGCGCGTTCCATGTCGTTTCATCCATAGGCAGCAGACGAATATCCCCGGGCATCCCCCGGGAAACGCGGCGCATGTGACGAACGACGCGCTCGCATTCGTGCGCTTCACCCTTGAAGAGATAAATGCTGTATTGAACGCGAACGCCACCGATGGCCTCAAATTCCTTACGCAGCAGATTTTGATACCTTTGCTCGGGGGTGTCATATGCAAGCATCACGAGCATGGAGAGAGAATGGAGTAAACGACTGGCCTCCCAAGGCTGCGACGAAACATTCGACCATGAGTCTGATAATCGTTCGGAGACGAAATGAACCGGTTTTGTAGCGCCTTTTGGATTCCAGCATTTCCGCGAAATGACCAGCCATGCGATGAGGTTCAACGAGATCATCCAAGTGGCGAGCCACAGTTAGTTCTACACAGCATCGGAGTGGTTCGATGAGGTCGCACGCCAAGCTTGGGCGGTTGCGCCGGAGTCGGTTAACGATTCCAACGGCTGGGTCAAGACCGGATGCAAGACACTGCCATTCGATGGCATGATACAGGAAACCATATCCATAATTGAGCGCGACGTTTAGGGGGTGCTGAGGTTTCCGTTTTTCACGCTCAAAGAGGTCCTGCGTCAGCGCTGCAAAACAGCGCGGCCAAAAATAGCGCGCGTAGAATGCCTCCAACCGAAGTATTCGGTTGATAGAGTTCTCCTGCAAACGGGGTTTGTCGGGAGTTTCAGGCGAGAAGGTGTGAAGCATGAGATGCTGGTTGCAAACCTTGCTCCAAATGAGTGCGCTGGCCAGTGTTGTGGCGGAACGCGGGGTGAGACGACACAGTTTCCACTGCGCGGTCGGGTTGACATATCGGGCGCGCGGCGCCAGAGAAAAGGTCCGCCATTTTTTATCTGGGTTAGGATCACACCCGGAAGACAGCACTCGCTGCGGCATGAAGATCCCAAAGCAAAAAGCCTTGGCGGAGACGACCGTTTCCCGACGCCGACGCGCCCTTTCCGCTACTCCGACCCGTTATTCCGACCCGTTCGCTGCCCGGCCGACAGGTCCCCGGCCGCCACGCCCTGGAGGACAAGCTCCACCGCATGATCCACCGCCGCAGCGAGTACCAACCGGTCGGACAAATCCACCCCCACACTCGCCGTCAGCGTGAGACGATTCGACACGTAAACCTGCGCGAGACCGATGAGGTCGATCAACAAATGCCGCGCATTGAGGTTGGGACGGAACTGCCCGCGGCGAACCCCGTCGTCAATGATGCGCTGGAGCGCCGCCAGCATCCCCGCCTTAAAAATCCGAGTGCGTATCTGCGGAAGCGCCCGCCCGCCCTGCAGGTTTTCCCAAAGGAGAAGCGCGGAAAAATCGCGGTTCTGCTGCAAAAACGCAAAGTAACCGCGGACAATCCGTTCGACGGCCTGAAAAGGTTCATCGCCTTCGGACACCAACTCGGATTCCAGAAGGGCCAGTTCCCCGTACGCCGCCTCCAGACACGCGGCGTACAATCCCGCTTTGCTCCCGAAATAGTGGTAAACCATCCGCTTGTTCACCCGTGCGCGCGCCACCAGGGCATCGACACTGAGACCGTCAAATCCATGCCGCGCAAACAATCGGATCGCAGTTCGCAGCAGACGCTCACGCGTGCGCTCCGCCCGGAGACTCCGCGTGGAAGCCGCCTTGACAGCCCCGGCATTGTTGGTAACTAATTGGTTACTTTCTGACATGAAAACCGAGCCCTGTCTGCCATGCGATCCCCATGAATGCGATGCTTTTCTTGCGCGTCCGACGGAAGGGGCTCGTGCGGCGTTGGGTCGATTGGCTGGCGATGTGATGTTGGTGGGGGCGGGCGGGAAGATGGGGCCGACTCTTGCGTTGATGGCGGCGGAGGTTTTGCGGGATTTGGGGACGGGGCGGCGGGTGCGGGCGGTGTCGAGGTTTTCGGATCCGCGGGCTCGCGCGTTGCTGGAGGCGGGAGGGGTGGAGACGATTGCGTGCGATCTTCTGGACCGCCGCGCGGTGGCGGCGCTTCCCGATGCCGAGAACGTGCTGTTTCTGGCGGGACAGAAGTTTGGGACATCGGAGGGGCCGGAGCGGACTTGGGCGATGAACACGATTGTTCCGGACATCGTGGCGGAGCGGTTTGCAGCGTCCCGGATTGTGGCGTTCTCCACCGGATGCGTGTACTCGTTTGCTTCGGTGTTTTCCGGGGGGAGCCGGGAGGATGCGCCGACCAGTCCGGCGGGTGACTATGCCAATTCGTGCCTGGGGCGCGAGCGGATCTTCCAGTTTGCCTCTCGCACGCGGCGCACGCGCGTCTGCCTGTTTCGGCTCAACTATGCCATCGATTTTCGCTACGGCGTGCTGCTGGATGTGGCGCAACGCGTTCGTCGGGGAGAGGCCATTGATCTGACGACTGGCTTTGCAAATGTCATCTGGCAGGGGGATGCGAATGCGCGGGCGCTGCAGTGTTTGGAACTCGCCGACACTCCCGCGCTGGCGGTGAATGTGACCGGACCGGAAACCCTTTCGATTCGGGAGATTGCGGAAGACTTTGGACGGCGTTTTGGGGTGCAACCGCAGTTCACCGGCACGGAGGCCCCGACGGCGTGGCTGAGCAACGCGGGCCGATCGTTCCAGCTCTTCGGTTATCCCACGGTGAGCGTGGACCAGATGATCGACTGGACGGAGGCCTGGATTCACGCGGGCGCGGACACACTCGGGAAGCCGACGCATTTTGAAACCCGCGACGGGAGCTTTTAATCGATGAACGCAGAAACCATTCGCACCTTTTTGAACGCGGGGCAGGTCATCCCTGCGCAACCGCTGGCACTCGACGCGGGCGGACGATTGTCCGAGCGGCATCAGACGGCGATCACTCGGTATTACTTCGACGCGGGTGCGGGGGGGTTGGCCGTGGGCGTTCATTCCACGCAGTTTGAAATTCGCGAGCCGCAGCATGGGCTGTTCCGCCCGGTTCTGGAGTTGGCGGCTTCTGCGATTGACGAGCGGGTGGCGACGACCGGGCGGCCGTTTGTGCGGATTGCGGGCATCTGCGGTGCCACGCCGCAGGCCATCGGGGAGGCGGAACTGGTTCGGGAGCTGGGGTACCACGCGGGACTGTTGAGCCTTGCCGCGCTTCGGGATGCGACGGAGGACGACCTCGTTGCACACGCGCGGCGGGTGGCCGATGTCCTGCCCGTGATCGGATTTTATCTCCAGCCTGCTGTCGGCGGGCGGGTGTTGAGTTATGCGTTCTGGCGGGCCTTCGCGGAGATCCCTGGGGTGGTCGCCATCAAGATCGCCCCCTTCAATCGCTATCAGACGCTCGACGTCATCCGCGCGGTTTGCGATGCGGGGCGCGACGACGTGATCCTGTATACGGGAAATGACGATACGATTGTCACCGATCTCCTCACTCCGTTTCCCGTTTTGAAAGACGGGGAACGGGCGACGCGATGGATTGCCGGCGGATTGTTGGGACACTGGGGGGTTTGGACGCGGCGGGCGGTGGAGCTTTTGGAAAGCATCAAACAAGCCCGGACCATGCGCTCGATCACGCTGCAATGGCTCTCCATAGCGGCTGCCGTGACGGACATGAACGCGGCGGTGTTTGATTCGGCCAACCGCTTCCACGGCTGCATTCCCGGGATTTTGGAAGTCCTGCGACGCCAGGGCCTCACCCCATCGAACCGGTGTTTGAATCCTCACGAACAACTTTCCCCGGGTCAGGCGGAAGAACTCGACCGCGTTTGCGCGAGCTATCCCGAATGGACAGACGACGCCTTTGTCGCCGCGAACCTGGAGCGTTGGTTGGGTTAGGGAACTAACCATGGCTACCTCTGTTTTTGAGATCATTGGTCCGACCATGATTGGCCCGTCCAGCTCGCATACGGCGGGTGCGTGTCGCATCGGTTGGGCAGCACGCCAGATCCTCGATGAAGAGGTCGTGTCCGCAACGATCCACCTGCATGGCTCCTTTCTTGCGACCGGTGAAGGGCATGGAACGCCTCAGGCGCTTGTTGCCGGGCTGCTCGGGATGCATCCCGACGACGGGCGGCTGCCATCGGCCCGTGAGATCGCAGTAGACCGAGGGGTGGCAGTCCGCTTTGAAGAGATCGATCTCGGCCCACAGGCCCACCCGAACTCCGTTCAGATCGCGATCGGTGGGGCAAAATCTTCTCTGACGCTCACGGCTTCGTCCGTTGGCGGGGGATCGATTGAAATCGGGGAGATCGACGGCATTCGCGTGCATGTGTGCGGCACGCTCGAGACCCTGTTGCTGTGGCACCGTGACACGCCGGGCTTCCTTGCCCGCGTGACCGCCGTTCTGGCCTGCGCAGAAATCAATGTGGCGGCGATACGCACGAGCCGCGTCGAGAGGGGACTCGATGCCCTGACGGCGGTGGAAATCGATGGAACGTTTCCGCCGGAGGTTCCCGCCCTTCTTCGACTTGCTCCTTCGGTTCACCGGATTTCGTTGTTGCCTGTGCTCCCGGGATTCTAAACATGAGCCTCTTTCGAACCGCCGTGGACTTGCTGGAGCAATGTCACGCGAATGAACTTTCCGTGGCGGACGTCACCCTGCGGGATGAGGTCGAAATGACGGGCCAGCCGGAATCTGCGATCCGCGGTCGCATGCTCGACTACTACGGAAGCATGAAGGAATCCGTTCGGCGCGGATTGGAAATCACCGAACGCAGTCGCAGCGGCCTGAGTGGCGGCGATTCGAGGAAAGTGCTCGCGCACAGTCGGGGCGAGCGATGCAGCGCGCTGGGTTCCGTTTTCGAGCGCAGCATTGCCTATGGGCTGGCGGTACTGGAGACAAACGCCGCGTTTGGGAGGATTGTGGCGACGCCCACCGCGGGGAGCGCGGGGGTGTGCCCGGCGTGTTTGCTGACGTGGCAGGAGCAGCGCGGGGCGAGCGACGAGGAAACCGCGAAGGGACTGTTCACGGCGGGGGGCATCGGCCGGATCATCGGCTACGGCGCCTGTTTTTCCGGTGCGCAGGGAGGATGTCAGGCGGAGATTGGCAGCGCATGCGCGATGGCGGCGGCGGCGATCTGCGAACTCGACGGGGGATCGCCCGACGATGTCGTTCACGCGGCGGCACTGGCGCTGCAAAATACCCTCGGACTCATCTGCGATCCCATCGGGGGCTTTGTGGAGGCCCCTTGCATGATGCGCAACGGACTCTACGGAATTCACGCATTCGGAGCAGCCGCCGTGGCGCTCAGCGGCGTTCGCAGCATTGTGCCTTTCGACGAAGTCGTTGGCGCTCTCCGTGAGGTGGGAAACAAAATGCCGCGCATCTATAAGGAAACGTCCCTAGGGGGACTCGCCGCGACGCCGACGGGTCAGGGCTTCCAGCCCCGTCGCGGACCGATTCCGGATTCACAAAAAAACTTACCATGAAGGACATGGAGAGCATGAAGGTGGATGAGTTTCATGTTCTGATTTCGTTACCCGAACGGGTGCACGCGTGAATGCATCTTTTCAGGCCTTTTTAGAGCCATCGTTCGTAACCGATCCGATTGGCACTAAGTTAAGCGCCGCCCTGGGTATTGGGTGAAACGCGTAACTGCCCTGAAGGGGCAGCATCCGATTCGCGCTTAACTTAGCGCCATTCGTGCCCAACCCTTTTATCTTTTCCCTCCATTGCTCCGTATCCATTTCGCTCACTTCACACTTTCTTCACGCTCGGGCTAAACAGTTCGCGCTCACAAAAATATTCCTTTCTCGGAATGCCGATGGAGATTCTTGCAAATAGATCATTCTCAGGCCATGAGTGGTCGCTCCAAAGTACGGTAGCTTTAGTGCCCGGCGAGGTTGCTTTATCCATGCGGGCCGGACAAAGCCATTGATTCGGCAAAGGTGATCGCAGACCGCAGCAAGGTAAGCATCAGCGAACCCATCATCGTTTAAGGCGTCACAGAGAACAGCGGGTTCTTCAACAAACTTTTCCCGATCCGGATTGGCATAGAAGCCGTCCAGAAAATCTCTTAAAGGATAGCTGACGCTTCCATCAATCGCTGCCGATTCAGCCACTTCTTTAAGACTGTATACTCGTTGTGCGCTCACATGCCTTTTGCTTTGCCCATCTCCGATACTACCTAACTCACAAAGTAGCGCGTCTTGATGTGAAGGCGCTCCACCGGATAGAATTGCTCAACGATTTCCATTACTTCCTCTTCGCTTCTTAATCCAAGAGAGCGTACAAGCAACTCGACATCGCCTCGGTCTTCAGACGTTTCCTCTGATCTCGCAGATATGCACTTCATCGCGAGCAGATATTCGGCGGTTGGATACAGGATCCGCAGGTTGGAAAGTTTTTCGAGGTCGGCTATCGGCTCCGCGCTCAGTTCTTCGTTGTGGGAAAGAAACCCTTTCACCCCATCGTTCATCCACTCTTCCGGGAGATCCAGTTCATGGGCGACAGAGCAAGCCGCAGCCATGATTTCCGTCTTTGGACGAAAAACGGCATCGACATCGCGAGTAGCGGTTCGTGCATCAAAGACCAGCACCATTTGCGCCCCCCCATAGATGCAGATTTCTCCGCTGATGCCTCTTCGCGCACACTCTGCATCTAGGGCTCGAAGCGCTTCGATGATTTGCTCGCGTGAGAGTTTCAACGTTTCGCCTTTCTGACTGTTCGGGCCGAACCGGTTGCCGGGACCGGAATGAGTTCCAAGCCGCAAAGCTCCGCCGCCTTGCGCTGCCGTTCATCGAAGGAGGCAAACGCCGTGCAACCGGCTTCCAGAGCCGCCGCAACGTGCAGGAGGTCCGCAGAACGTGCGAGGGTTGCCGCCGCATGTCTTGCGGAAATGGTTTCCGCCCGCAGGAAAACGGTTTCCAGGTCATAATCGGGCCGGGCAAGGATGCCTTTCGCAAGGTCACTTTCGAGAGCTTGCAACGCGCCGCGCATGGCTCCTTCGCTGGTATCCCCGCGCCCTTGCTTTACCCGGATCGCCGTCCGCAATTCGATTTCCAGAATGTGCGAAAACGGGACGGGGCCTGGGGTGTCATGGAGGATTTCCAATGCCGCATCCGTACCCGGCTCCGGGAGGTAGGTTGCCAACAAAAGTGAAGTGTCAAAGTAGGTTTTCACGGGGTCGGGTTTCAGTAATCGCCGCGCAAGTAGTCGACCATTTCCGCCGCCGTTGCGCCTTTGAATCCCTCCGGGCAATAACGCTTCATCCGGGCTTCATAGTCGGGCCATTCCACGGGCTTCTTGCGCTTCTTCTCGACTGGGGTGAGGATCGCAAAGGGTTTCCCGCGCTTCTGGATGGTCACGGCCTCCCCCTCGTAAATCCAACGTGACACGGTGGCAAAGTTGTTTCGCAGATCTGCAACGGAAGCCGTTTTCATGATACTTTCAATATCACGATAATCCCGCACTGGTCAACGACGACCGCCGCGAGCTCATGGGCACCTACCGGTTCTCGGCTCTTTTCAGAGCCATGCCCTTCATGCCCTTCATGGTGAAATCTTCTGCTCTTACAATGGAACTGCGGGATTTTAGACCAGTGCATGCGTCCTCCACGCCTTCGCCGCTAAAAGCGGCAAACAAGCGAGAAATTTCACTTCCGGATGGAGTCCGGAGCATTCCTGCGAGACGTTTGGAGAATATGCGCATTGCTGTGATTGGAGCGGGTCTGGCGGGATTATCCTGTGCGAGCAGCCTTGCCGACGGTGGAACGAAGACCGTCGTCTTTGAAAAGTCTCGCAGCCTCGCAGGCCGGTGTGCCACCCGGAAATGGGGGGCGCACATCGTGGATCATGGCGCGCAGTTCTTTACGATCCACTCGGAGGAATTCCGCCGCGCTTGCTCGACGCTGCCGTCCGGTAGCCTGTGTACCCTGCGGGCGCCGGTGGTCGGGCCCGCGGGGGAGATCGTTCCGGGATCCGGCGAACGGCACTATCTCCGGGAGGGAAACAATCGGTTCGGACGCCATCTTGCCGCAAACTTGGACGTTCGCCTTGAGGCACCTGTCACTTCGGTCGTGCCGCTAGACGCGGGTTGGGAGGTGAGCGGAGAGCGTTTCGACGGGGTCGTCCTCACGGCGCCGTGGCCGCAATCTGCCGCGCTGCTGGGACTGCCGGCGGCCCCAGATCCCTTTACGCGGTGCCTGACCGCTTTTTTTTCGTACCTAGTGCCGTTTGATGCTGCGCAGATGCCATACGCCATTGCAGACGAATCGGGCGATCCCCTCGCCTGGTCAGCCTGCGAGAATCACAAAGACGGGCGGGTGGCGGGAGAAGAAACCGTCTTTGTCGTCCAGGCATCGCCTGCCTTCAGCGCGGAGCAGTTTGATCGCCCCCCCGCCGCGTGGCTCGGCCAACTGCAGCCCATGCTGGAAGCGCGGTGGAAGCTTCCATCGAGGCAACGTCTCGAGTCTTTTGCCCACCGTTGGCGTTATTCCAAGGCGGCCGGAGGAATGGCTAAGCCGGACCTGCCCGCGAACCTGTGGGTGGCAGGAGATGGGTTCGGGACGTCCCGAGTCGAATCGGCTTGGCTGAGCGGGCGTGAAACCGCGCTTTCGATCCTCGCCGGGAAAGGCTGAGCCGCAACGGGACGGAGGGATCTCGCGCAGCGCCGCAGCGGCGCGGCGGGCGTTGTGTCAGTGCGAGATCAACTCTGAGAGGGCTTTGGGAAGCATGATGCTGCCGGAGCCGTTGAGCGAGGCGTCGATTTGTTCGAGTTGTTGAATGAGTGGGGCGACGGATTTTCTCGGGAACGGACCGCCCGCGGCCCGGCAGAAATGCGTCCGACACGCGAAGGGACGGTCGGCGTAAATCAGACAACGTCCTGTTTTCGAGAGCATCGGGCAGGCACCGTCGGGCGCGGGGGGCGGAAGGGATCGGCGGCCGGTGGCCCGATAGGCCCGCGCGGCAACAAGGGCTTCGCCTCGAGTGACATAGGGGACTTCGCCGGTTAGACGGAAGCGACAGCATTCCGTGCGACCAATGCAGGCGCGTTCGATCTCGATCGTTGCAAGCGACGCATACACCTCCCGAACGGCCTGGCAGGCGGTGTTTTCCCTCCGATTTCGTTCATCCTCCCGCGACATGCGCGAAGATCCACGCGGGTTCGCGGAATGTCCAATGCCGATCCCCGGAAATTCCCTTTGTCCCGGTGCGGTTCCTGTGTTCGTGTGGGCACGTGAACGACTCTCAACGCCCAGTAGACGCCGTGGTGATCGGCGGCGGTGCTGCCGGGCTGTTCTGCGCAGCCACGGCCGGCGCCCGGGGCAAAAGCATTATCGTGCTGGAACATCAGGATCGCGTGGGGAAAAAAATCGCCATCTCCGGCGGCGGGCGCTGCAATTTCACCAATGTTAACGCCGGACCGGAAAATTACCTCTCCTCGCAGCCGGACTTCTGTAAGTCCGCGCTCGCCCGCTACACGCCCTGGGATTTTCTGGAACTCGTCGAACGCCACGGAATCGCATACCACGAGAAAAAACTCGGCCAGCAATTCTGCGATGGCAGCGCACGCGACATCATCGATATGCTCCTCCAAGAATGCGACGCCGCGGGGGTCAACGTTCGCACATCGGTTCGCATCGACTCGGTGTCCAAACCCGACCGCTTCCGCATTGAAACGTCGGCAGGAACGATCGAAGCGCTGGCCGTCATCGTGGCCTCGGGGGGGCGATCGTTTCCAAAGCTCGGAGCAACAGACCTCGGTTATCGCATCGCGGCGAATTTCGGGATCCGCGTTTTGGAATGCCGACCCGGACTGGTTCCCTTCGCCCTCGACCCTGCGAGTTTGGAAGAACTTGGCGCCCTGAGCGGTGTGGCTTTGCCCGTTGCGATTGCCCATCGGGGGACCCGCTTCGAGGAAGCCATGCTTTTCACCCACCGAGGCATCAGCGGTCCGGCGGTTTTGCAGATCTCGTCGTTCTGGAACCCGGGTGAACCCATCGCGGTCGATCTGCTCCCCCACCTGCCAGGCGATGGATGGATGCGCGGACAGGAGCGATCCGTTTCCACGCCTGCGGCTCTCCTGGCGTCACACTGGCCGCGACGCTTCGCGGACACCTGGACCGCGAGGCATGGAACCGAACGACCGATTTCCCAAACCAGCGCACGCGATTTGGAGGCGCTCACGCGAACCGTTCACGCATGGACCCTGACACCGGCGTCAACGGAAGGTTACCCCAAAGCCGAAGTCACGGTCGGTGGGATCGATCCATTGGCGCTGTCGTCGCGGACCATGGAGGCGCGGTCTGTTCCGGGCTTGTACTTTATCGGAGAGGTCGTCGACGTCACCGGATGGCTCGGGGGCTACAACTTCCAGTGGGCATGGGCCAGCGCGCATGCGGCCGGGGAGTCCCTGTGAGCCTCAGCGCGGCTCCGCGCGGTAGGCGTCGGCGAGGAGGGACACGGGATGTCTCACCCCTGTCTCCAATCCCATCTGTCGCGCTCCGGTTTGCAACTGGAGGTGACAACCGGGATTGGCCGTTGCGACGCACGTGGTTTTCGTCGCGGCGATGTGACCCATTTTCCTCTGCTGAAGTTTCGCGGCCATTTCGGGCTGGGTGATGTTGTAGATGCCGGCGCTCCCGCAACACCAGGTACTCTCGGCGAGTTCGACGAGTTTGAGCCCGGGAATGGAACGAAGCACCTCCCGTGGCTGGCGCGTGATTTTTTGTCCGTGGCAAAGGTGGCAGGCCTCGTGGTAGGTGACCGACGTCGCTCCGGCGGACGCGGTGGGTTTGCGGAAGCCGATCTCCACGAGCCATTCGCTGATATCGCGCACTTTGCGGGACCATTCCGCCGCACGTGGGGCGTACGCGGGGTCTTCCCCGAGCAAGTGATCGTAATGTTTGAGGTGGGAACCACAACCCGCCGCGTTTGTGATGATGGCGTCGAACTGGAAGGGATCGATCGTGTCAATCTGCAGCCGCGCGAGGGTTCGGGCGGCTTCGATTTCCCCGTTGTGACCGTGGAGCGAGCCGCAGCAGTACTGCGAAGCGGGGGTGTGAACCTCGCACCCGTTCGCCATCAACACATCGGCCGTGTCCCGGTTGACATTCGCGAGGATCAGATCCTGCACACAACCGGTGAGCAGGGCGACCCGGTGGCGGATCTCGCCGGTGGGACGTTCGATGGGGGCGATCAGGTCGCAGGAAAACTTCGCCTGCACCTCCGGAGTTTGTGGTTCCAGTGTGCGAAGATTTGCCGGAAGCAGCCGGACGAGTCCCGCCTTGCGAAAGAGCGCTTGGGCACCGGAGACCTGGTACCACCAGAGCAGGCGACCCACGGCGCGGAGCACCGGGGGGTGCATGAACAGACCCTTTAACGTCAGCGAGCGAATCCACGAGCGGGTCGGTTTTTCGAGCACGCCGGACTGCTCCGCCTCCGCCCGGGCGGTTTCAAAGAGTTCCGTGTAATTGACACCGGCCGGGCACGCCGTCTCGCAGGCGAGACATCCCAGGCAGAAATACATCTCGTCGGCAAACGTTTTGGTCGCCTCCATGCGCCCGTCCGCAATCGCGCGCATCAACGAAATCCGCCCACGGGGGCTGTTGCGTTCGAGTTTCGTTTCATCGTAGGTCGGGCAGGTCGGCAGGCACATGCCGCAATGCATGCACTGCTGAACGACCCCGTAGTCCAGAGCCTTCAACGGGGAGAGTGACGAAGGGACACTCATGATTGCGGCGCGGCGGGGTCGAAGATTTTTCCCGGGTTAAGAATGCCGTGAGGGTCGAAGACCGAGCGCATGGTCCGCATGACGGCGAGGTTGGATTCGCCGATGGCCCGGGGGAGGAATTCCTTCTTGGCGAGGCCGACTCCGTGTTCGCCGGTGATGGTGCCTCCGATCGAAATTGCGAAGTCAAAAATCTCGCGCATGGCGAGTTCCACGCGGTGCATTTCGTCGGCGTTGCGTTCGTCTGTGAGGAAAGTGGGGTGCAGATTGCCATCGCCCATGTGCCCGAACGTGCCGATTTTCAGATTGTGGCGGGTACCGACTTCCTGAATGTGCGAAACCATCCGGGCGAGTTCGCTTCGCGGAACGGTGGCGTCCTCGAGGATGGTTGTGGGAGCAACGCGCGCGAGGGCGGAGAACGCACTGCGGCGTGCGGTCGCAAGTTGTGCCGCCTCCTCAGCGGTGGTCGCAATGCGGACGCTGGTCGCCCCGTGCTGGCGGGCGATCTCTTCCATGAGACGTGACTCGTCCTCGACCGCCGCGGGGTGTCCATCGGTTTCCATGAGCAGGATGGCCTCCGCGTCCAGGGGCAGACCCATGTGCATGTAGTCCTCCACGCACCGGATGGTGACCCGATCGAGAAACTCCAAGGTGCAGGGGATCACCTTGCGGGCGATGATGGCGGATACCGTTTCCGCGGCGGCTTCCATTCGGGCAAACGTCGCGAGCAGCGTCCGGCGGGCGGCGGGTTTGGGGATCAGTTTGAGGAGGACCTCGGTGACGATGCCGAGCGTGCCTTCGGAACCGATGAACAGATCCCGCAGCGAGTAGCCGGCGACGTCCTTCACGCATTTATTGCCGGTGAAGATGACGGTCGAATCGGGAAGAACGACTTCCAATCCCATGACGTAGTCGCGAGTGATTCCGTATTTGAGGCCGCGAAGTCCGCCGCTGTTTTCGGCGACGTTGCCACCGATCGTCGAAATCTTCATCGACCCCGGATCTGGCGGATAAAACAGCCCCTGAGCCTCCGCCGCCTCGGCGATCGAAATCGTGGTCGCTCCGGCCTGTGCGCGGAGGGTGAGGTTGGCGGAGTCCACTTCGAGAACACGGTTCATCCGTGCGAGGCAAAGGACCACGCCACCAGGCGACGGAATACTGCCGCCGCTCAAACCGGTGCCCGAGCCCCGAGTAATGACGGGGAACTTATGCTCGGTGGCGAGTTTCAGGGTCGCCGCGACGTCGTCACGACTTTCGGCGAAGACCACTACTTCGGGCATCTGCCGCATCGCGGCCGTGCCGTCGCGCGCGTACGGAATCAAATCCTCGACCTCGGACAGAAGCCGGTCGGGGGGGAAAATCTGCGAAAGAGCGTCGAGGGCGGAAAACGTCATAAGAGAAGGCAAAATCATGCGCACGGAGTGCCGCTGCGGGCAACGCGGGAATCACCCTCGGCACGAAGAAGCCGCGTCTGAGCCATCGTCAAACGGTCTCAGAGCGCGGCGAGATTTCGACTAACCCATCGGCGGAAAACCGCCGTTCCGGATTCTAGGGGTTTCCCCCCGGCGTTACGACTGGGTCGTCGGAGCGGTTGGCGTCGTGGGCTTCGTTCCACCATCCTTGACGGTGGAATCCTTGCAGCCACCGCAGGTACCGGCTTGCACGGAAACAGTGGCGAGAGAAACGAGGGCGACGAGAGCGAGGAGTATTTTCATTACGAGGAAGAACGTCCGTCGCTTTCAAACGGATGTCAACTTTCGGATCGAGGACTTTCGACGCATCCGGAAAAGTCACGCTTAACTGGCCTATTCCACCCGCCTCCAACCGTTCAATAGGAATTGACCGACCGCAGCTTTTTGAACCCTCGATGCGCCCTTCAGCCTGTTTGTGACGAAAATCAACTGCGTGGGGCTCCATCCGTATTCAAAAATCTTCGAGGAATGACCCTCGTCCAGCCAATGCGCGATGTTCTGAGGTTCATCCTTGAGCATGCGCAAAAACTCGCCCACCGGATTCTTCAGCACTGGCGCATCATCGCCCACCAACATCAGGTAGTGCTCGCGCAGTTCACGCCTCGTCAGTTGGAGGATCGTTTCGATTTTGTCCGCGGTATCCAGGGAGGACCAGTCAATGCCGGGCTTCTGCAAATTGGACGTTTCCGCGGCCGTGCGGTCTATCCATTCGAACCAGATCGGGATCTCGTCGATGTTATATGAGATCAGCGTGTTCGCGGAATAGGCTGCGATCTCTCGAACGCGAATGGGGCTGACTCCATGTTCGAGGTAGTGCGACACCGCGATTTCGTGACGCATCTCACGCGCAGCGGACCCGGGGACACAAATCCGTGTCGCGATCTTCGCGACCGTCTGACGAAGGGACTCCATTCCCGTTTGGCAACAGGCAATGGCGCGGTCAATTTCGTAAACATCGATCATTCGCGAATCAACCAATGAATGGGCGGATGAATGGTTCATGGGACGTAAGATCGTCGACCGCGATTTGTCCGCTTAGGAAAAGAATGTACCCAATTGCCCGCGCGTAGCTAATCCCTTGTGATTCGCAAATCACGACGCTGTACTCGCTCAAACATGGCTTGGAATTTGGAATTGGATCTTCGGAGGCTCGACACACTCGCCTACCATCGGCGCGAATACTGTGAGGAGGACATTCGTCGTTTTCATCAAATCGTGACGAAACGCGGTGATGACTCGGTCGAACCGCTTGCAAGGATCCACGAGTGGATGCTCAGCCCGGTCACACTTTGGCCATTCGACATTCATGGAGTCTTCAAGACCGCCCTGGATCGCATCGAAAACAACCAACCTCTCGACACCGAGTTGCTCGGTGTACTGGAACTGTTGCCAGAATGTCCAACCTCTCCGGTTTCCGCCGTGGTTTCCCGTCATGAGCACGACGTTCAGAACGGAGTCTACGAGGGATTCATAAAGGCGGAAGCGAAGTTCGAAATGTCCGAAAAGGCGCTCCTTCGTAACGACGATTTTACCCGCGACTGGGACCGCGTTCGGGCAACCTGGAATGTTGCGCAGTTTCAGGATGATAAGGGAGTCATCCGCCGGACAATCGGAGCGGAACGCAACTTGCGCCCGCAGTTTCAAGTCGATTGGAATGAACCGTCCCACCGGTTTCAGGCTGCGTTTGATGCGTTCTGTACCCGATGGAATCTCTACCCCATCTTCTACAGTTTCTGAAAACGATGCGTTGATAATGAAAGGGTTATGGGCGTCACAAAATCGTTGGCACTACATTTCCGGCTCTTGAAGTCTCAGGCGATTTCCTGAATGACCGGCGGCATAGCGACCTCGGCGGCGCGGATGGCTTGGGAGGCATGTCCTTTGATTTCGCTACGCATCAGGAAGCGGCTACCTTGGAGCAGGAGTTCCACCTGTTGGAGATGGTCGAGTCCGCGGATGATTTGCGCCCACTCGGCAACCAAGCCCTTTTGCTCCAAGCGGAGTTCGAGTTCGCGCTTTAAGCACAGAGCGAGGAAGGAGCAGAAGACGTGGCCGCGAATGGTCTCATCGCACTTGTGGTAGATTGGGCGTGTCTCCAGGATGCTCTTGGCAGTTCGGAAGGTGTCCTCAACCATCCAAAGCGACTTGTAAATTCTGGCAATGGTTTCGGCGTCGTGATCGGTGTCGGTACGCAGAACAAAGAGCCCGTCATAGCGCTCGTCCTCACGGATTTGCTTTTCATCAATGGCGAAGTGGTCGTGGCCTGCTGTTTTGAGGAAACGGCGGAAGCCTTTGTTGCCCACCAGTTGCTTGTCGCCGCCTTTGAGTGCCTTGCGCAGGGACTCGATGATGGCCTCCCTGTCGTGGGCATCCTTGCGCTTTTCCTCCTCGTTCAGACACACCACATACCGGCGGCCTCCGACTTTGAGATCCTTAACCTTGAGCGGAGCTGGGTCTTTGGCAGAGATCCTCTCGGGCGTCACTTCCTGCCAGGGCGAGCGATTCTTCAAAACCACCTCTCCCACTTCCTTGCTCCGGCGCATTCTCACCCCAATCACATAATGAACCGGGGGATCCATTGTTTCCAAGGCTGCGAGGGTTGCTTCGCTGACAAAGCCTCGGTCAGCCACGACACAGACATCGCGGACGCGGAACTTCGCCCTCATGCGTTCAATCACTGGCACCAAGCTTTTGACATCGGTTGTGTTGCCGGGCCACATCTCGCAGCAAAGCGGGCGGCCTTGCACATCAAGGGCAATGCCCACGATCATCTGCCGGAGGTCGGGTCGATGGTCCTTGCTATGACCGTGACGCCCCATCTCCTGCCCTCCTTGGCCTTCGAAGTAAATGGAAGTCGTGTCGAAGAACACCAAACCCACTTCGCTAAAAAGATCGCGGCCCCGGTCAAAAAGCGCCTCCTCTATCACATCCTTCGTGCACCGGGGAGAGCCCATCAAACCCACCCCGATCACCTCTCCCAGCCAGCCCATGGCCCGGTAAAGTTGGTGCAGGCAGAGCTTCTCCGATCCAGGGATACGTTGGTTTTCTTTCCAGCTTTCCGCTGCACGGTCGCTACCGCTGGAAAAAAGTCGGTGCAACACCGTCAAATACACCGCTCTCTCCAAGTCAAATCCATGCCGGCGGCCCTGCGCCAAATCCCGCAGGATTTCCTCAAACCCCCAAGCTCTTCCACAACCGACCAAACACCAGATTCGCTCCAATCTTTAAGATGGAAACCGGCTCCGTTGTCCCGGCCGCGTGTGCATCAAGCACCTTAACCTTCTGAGAAAACCGAAGCCCGCTTCTGAGCAGACTATCGAGTTGCCCGCTCTCCTGCAAAACATCGAGTCGCCCCAGGCTGGCGATGATTTCCTGACGCACCGTCTTGCCACGCCGAACACTGCGCGCAATCTGCAAATAGCGGTATCCTTTGGCGGGCTTGACTCGGAAAAACATCGAAAACTCAGTGGACTCCACAAATCAAAAGCCCGGATCCCACCCCGTCTCAACATAAAATCAGCAACCTATCTCAAAAGTTGCACTACATTTCCGACTTCAAG
>Ga0247837_1004303_pt1 | contig 23073 bp, 23 predicted proteins | sample LaCtaG_2_FD_187115 | JGI IMG/M metagenome (GOLD analysis project Ga0247837, IMG submission 187115) | Freshwater microbial communities from meromictic Lake La Cruz, Castile-La Mancha, Spain - LaCruzMarch2015_14.5m | ecosystem: Environmental > Aquatic > Freshwater > Lake | place: Spain: Castile-La...
CTATCAAACGGGTACGTTAGCAACTGCGGGTCTCCTTCAGAATAGCCGCAAAGTGCCACTCCGTAGAGAATACAGAGACAGTGCTTTGTATTCTGGGTCCAATCAGCAACTATATGTTAGATCATTGATATTGGTACAGAGTAAGGCTACCATTAGAGAAGGTCAATGGTTTCATACAAGTCTAGGTGAAACCGCAGTTAATGCTGAAAAGGGTTCAAACTGCCACTTTGCATGGCTATTAACAGCTCTGCGGCGCTTTACTCTCACTCGAACGACCCAAAGTTACTGTATTTGCCCAGCTCTCTATTTGGTATATCCTTTTGTATGGAATATCGCTTACTAAGGCTTCGGAATCACTCATTTCCACATGAGCTTTGATACCACTTCCCAGTCACTGTGTCTTTCTGCCATATTCCGTGTGGGTCTCTATACAGCCTGAGACACAGACTTTAGGAATTAGCTTCAGTGGTAGAAGGTATAGAAGGCTTTTACTCTTCTCTGGCTGGTCCAACACATTGAAGCCTCTCCACAGACTCATTGAAGAAAACCACTTATGACTGAACAGGAATCTCCACACACACTTTGTGCATCTCACCAAACCCTGAAATAAACAACTGTTGTTTATATCAAATGAGTGTGGTGGACCAGGTGGAAGTATTGAAGTTTAGATACAGGCGTTCCAGTTAGGTAGGAAACAGTAGACACTAGTTGGAATGGGCGATTGAATTAGACTTCCAAAGGTAGTATGCACTCCTAGCAGTGTGCTAAAGACACCCTCTAGCAGCACTCCACACAGACCTGCACTATTGCAAGGAGGACAGACATTCACGAGTCCACATGTCAGAACATGCTCTTCAGTAAAACTGTATGCACTCTGCAAAGACCCTCTATGCACTTCGAAGTAATGTGTCTTCCCTCATGAGGGAAAGAACTGGCTGCTTTGTGCAACTGGGAGAAGTGGAATTTCCACTGGAGGAGTCCATTGGGCCTGGGAAGGAGGCAAATAATAGGGATATCTTTCTGCTTATATCGAAATCATCGTTTCTGGGGTAATTTGAGAGATTTCCTTGGGTATTTCTGTAAGTTCCTTCCCTGCGTCAATTAGCTCTTTCACACTTCTCGAAAACCGGAATAGTGGCATTGTGGGCTATGTCTAAAGCCCGAAACAGCAATTTTGAGTCTTATGTCAGTACTAACTCAACCAGGTTTCCTGACTTTCGCTGGAAATAGACCTGTGCAAGCGGAAAAGAGGTAAAATGGGCGAGCAGGAGATGCGGGTGAAGCCTGCCCCTAACAAATAGTGAGTCCTACCCAGCGACTCTGTGCTCAAGATACTGACTATTGGGAACTCAGGGGTAGGAAAGACGTGCCTCATTATGCGGTTTACAGTAAAGCCAAGTCAGGACAACTCCTTCACAAATCGCTTCATCAGCACCATCGGAGTCGAATGCGTACTTTTCACCTAGAAAAGCAAAACAGTGCCCATCGGCGACAAAAGCGTGCGCGTGCAGCTGTGGGACACCGCAGGACAAGAGCGTACTCCCCACCCAGGCTTCCGCCGCATGACCAGCAACTACTACCGCGGCTCCCAAGCCGTCGCCATCGTCTACGACATCACAGACCGCCAGTCCTTCACCAACGTCAGCTCCTGGATCCAAGAAATCGACCAGTGAGGTCTACATGCAGAAACACCACTGAAGCAGTTGTGAAGGTGATAATCGCGAATAAGAGCGATTTGGAGGATAGGAGGGCGGTGGCCGTGGAGGAGGGCAGGGCTCTGGCGGCTGCCAACAAGGTGGAGTTCTTTGAGACTTCGGCGAAGGATGGGAAGGAGGTGAGTGAGACTTTCTTGAGACTGGTGGCGATTACGCTGGCTGGAGCGCCTGCGAGGACGGAGGTGGAGCAGGTGAGGGGCTCTTTCGCTCTGAGTGTGCATGATAGTGACAAAGCCCCACAGCTGCCGAAGTCCCTCCCCTCCTCAGGCTCTAAGTGCTGCAAATAGCACAGCTAATGCTAGAAAGGCCAATGGCGGGTTATTGTAGACCTGCTCCCTCCATCCATCGCTTATAAAGATGACGGACGCACCCCCAGCCTCCGATTCTGCGGCAGAGGAGGACGATGGTGAGCTGCTAGAGGCCTATATGGACTCTGACAAAGGCGTGGTCAAGGACCGTTGGGGCGACCCTCTCACCGGGTCAGTTTGGTACATCCTCAGTGGGAAGTGGCTGAAACAGTGGAAGATCTACAAGGAAAAGGTCGACCTGACCGGCGAAAACGTGGACAGGCGAGCGCCCGGGCCAGTCGACAATTCCGACATTCTGATGGACCCTGGCACTTACTACACCACTGAAGAAGGCACCCAGTATGACCGCATGCTGAAGGCCGGGATTTCGCTGAACGTGGACTACGCCATTCTGCCGCCTGCTGCCTGGGAGCTGCTAAAGCGGAAATACGGCGTTTTGCCAGGCTCGGAAATCCCCAGATTCAGCATACAGCAGACCGCAGTTCGCACATTTGTTGAATTGGTGTTGAGGGAGTTTCGACTGGTTGTGGTACTGCCGGACTATACAGTGGTCGACCCGAAGCCGCTCTTTGTCTCGAGAAAGCAGAAAGTCAGGGAGTTGACTGCTCGCATTGCGAAAGTCGCAGCGCCGTTGACGGCCTTGAAAACGCTGTTTCCAGGCGATTTGACGCTTTGGGAGTTGGACTACAGCAGCGGCCTAGACACCTTAAGGGAGAGAATCACTCACCGAGAAGCCGGGAAAGTGGTGGAACTACTGGGCAAGCGCTTAGTGTCGCAGGAAGAAACCATGGACGAAGCCGACATCCCAATGTTCGCCATCATCGTCGCCGAAGTCCGCCTCCCCGACTCCAACTGGCTGTTTTCCCGGGAAGTCAACCAATTCCGCTGCGAAGGCTGTCGCAAGATCTCCTTCGGAGTCCCTTTAAAATGCGAGTGTGGGAAGGTAAGGGCTATGTAGTACTCATATTGCTCGCAAAGCTGCCAGTCGCGGGACCGCAGTTTCCACCAATGTCGCACCTACCAACTTCGCAACCCTGTAGTGGAGAACCGAGCCTTAGCCCGGGCCGCAAATAGCAAAATGGGAATTTGTGGTCTGCAGAACCTCGGAAATACCTGCTTTATGAACAGTGGCCTGCAGTGTCTTTCCAACACCTTCGCTTTGACTGATATTTTCCTCAGTGACCAGTACGAAGCGGACCTCAACCCCACCAACACTATCGGCACTTCCTGCAAACTGGTCAAGGCCTATGCTGCACTGGTCAAGGAAATGTGGTACGGGACCAATTCCAGCGTCTCCCCGTGGTACTTCAAGCGGGAGTTGGGCGACTTCGTCCCTCAGTTTTACGGCTACTCCCAACAAGACTCCCACGAATTGGTGAATTACGTCCTCGACCTGCTCCACGAAGACCTGAACAGGGTCAAAATCAAGCCTGTGCCTGAGGAAGTCAAGCAGGAAGGACTATCAGAAGAAGCGGTTTCGAACCTCTTTTGGCAGAACCATATCAGCAGGAACCAGTCCTTTGTGGTGGATTTGATGCATGGGCAGTACAGGTCGGAGGTCACTTGTCCGAAATGCAGCAAATCCAGCCTGGCGTTTGACCCGTTTTTGTCGCTTTCGGTGTCTTTTCCGAAAAAAGACGTGAAATCGATGGATTTGGTGTGCGTTTTCGGTGAAATCGGCAGACCAGTTACCAGAATCAAGGTCCAACTCCCTCGAAAAGGCACCATCTCCGCCGTCAAAGCCGAAACCGGCCGCCTCTTCTCCATCAACCCCGACCACCTGCAAGCCGCCAAGGTCTACAGCTACTCCGCCACCGAGTTTTTCCCCGACGACCTCGACCTCTCCCAAGTCCCCTCCACCTCCACCCTCGTAATGTACGAAGTCCCCCACATCGAGTCCAAACTCCCTGTAATCCTCAACTTCTTCAAAGACCCAGAAAGCCAGTACTACAGCAAAACCTCTTTCGCCTACTCCCGGGTCATAATGGTGGATAGCAGATTCACCTCTTCTCAAGTCCATTTGAAGGTCTACCAGTACCTCACCCGGGCGAGGACCAGCAGAAGGTCGGACTCGCAGGATGCGGAAATGACGGATGATGAGACTGGGGAACTGGGCGCTTTGGAGGAGGCGTACCACAGGGATATGACCGGGAAGGACTATAGCAAGCACTTTAAAATCAATATGGTCAACTTGCAGAGGGAAAAGGCGCAGGGCGGGTCGACTTATTACTACTCTTCCTACTACAGTGGGCCGCAGTGTGACTATTGTGAGCGGAAAGAGTGCAGAAACTGCCCTTTGCCGGACTCGTCGGATACCAATTTCAGCGATATTGTGGGCAAAAACAGGTCTGGAAGGCCGTTTCGCCTGGAAATCGTGGTGCCTTACCAAGGAGTCGACCAGCTAAAAGTTCTGACTGAGACTTTCATACATGAATCCGTCAATAAATTCCACGAGGACCAGCGGAAATTGACGGAAATGCAGTACTCTTTGGAAGAATGCATCGAGTTTTCCTCACAAGCTGAGACTTTGGACGAGCAAAATGAGGTTTTCTGCTCCACTTGTAAGGAACACGTCCAAGCCTCGAAGCAAATGACCATTTTCCGACTCCCGAAAATACTGATAATCCACCTAAAACGCTTCAAAGAAAAGGGATATCACAAGGATAAGGACGGGAGACTGATTAGTTTCCCTGTGGAAGGACTGGATATGACTCGGTTTTGCCATATTTCCAGTGGGCCGCCGATGTATGACCTGTATGCGGTGTCGAATCACTTCGGAGGACTGGGGGGAGGACACTATACAGCGTATGCGAAGAATCAGGAGAATGGGAGGTGGTACAACTTTGATGATTCCTCTGTGAGAGAAGTGGGCAGCGCAGGCAGCGTAGTGTCCCCTGCAGCCTATGTGCTTTTCTACAAGGCCAGAGATGAACCAGCCGCTCAGAGTTAGGGGTAAAACAGAGATAGGAAAGGGAATTCACCTGCGTTTTAGGCTGTTTTAGCAGTGTTTGGGAAGATATACTGGTACTTTCCTGCCTTTTCCAGGGATTTCTGTAGATTCGGTAGCAGGGTATTGTCTTGTTTCTCAATATCGGCTGTTGATAGACTCTACTGTGATTCGCTTAACCTAGCATTGAGCATAACTAATATGAGGACCTCGTCCGTCTCCAAGCGACAAGGTCACCCTGTCTCTCCCGGCCCTCGCCACCCTTTCTTTTCCACCCGCACATCCCAGCCCACAAGTCCCACCTTCAAGCCAGACCCGAAGAAGCCGGTTTTCAACCAAATCCTGCAAGGGACCTTTACGACAATTTCACAGCTGGCGAGTGCTCCTGTGCCGACGGCGGGGTCGAGAAGGGTGAGTATACTCAATACTGTGGAGAACCTTACGTCCTTAAATCTCCTCGAAGAAAGCCTCCAAAAGGACAAAAGCTCCATCGGGTCCAAATCCATGTCGCCCAATAGTTCCCCCGACCAATTCCACTCCACCGCCGAATCCAGCTCCGTCGCTCAGTACACCTCCCAAGAAACCCGCGGCCTGCACTTCCCCACCACCCCCTCCGCCGCCCTCTCCACCTTCGGCAAGTACCTAACTCTCATGGAGTCCACGGAGATATTCGGGTACGAGACCATTTATTTCCTTGGAATCCGGGCTGAGAAGATACAGGGGAACCCGGCGATACCGAATTGTGGGTATGACGATGAAAGAGACGACTACAGGGAAGTCATAAGCGACCACTTGGCCTACCGGTACGAGGTTTTGGACCACTTGGGCAAAGGCGCATTCGGAAAGGTCCTAAAGTGCTTCGACCACAAGGAAAACGTCGAAGTCGCTATCAAAGTCGTCCGAAACGCTCGCCGCTTCCACAAGCAAGCCGCAGTGGAAGTGCGCGTTTTACAACTCCTCAAAGCCCAAAGCCTGCCCGACACAGTCACTTTCCTCGACCACTTCACCTTCCGCGAGCATGTCTGCCTGGTGTTCGAACTGCTCGGGTCGAACTTGTTCGAGTATTTGCGACTGAATAAGTTCAAAGGGTTTCCGCTGCAGTGGGTTCGGTCAATTGCCTATAGACTGGTGAATGTGATGGTTGCGTTGCAGGGGTATGAGATAATTCACTGCGATTTGAAGCCTGAAAACGTGCTGTTCACTGATAGCACTAAAGCCGCAATTAAGTTGATCGACTTCGGCTCTTCCTGCTTCAACTCGGAGCAGATTTATACATACATCCAAAGCCGGTTTTACAGAGCGCCGGAGATAATCCTAGGAGCGCCCTACTCCACACCTATTGATATGTGGTCTTTAGGCTGCTTACTAGCGGAGTTATACACTGGAAGGCCACTTTTCCCTGGAGAAAGTGAAACTGACCAGTTGCTGAGTATCATGCAGGTGCTGAATTTGCCTCCGGCCGATTTATTATCCCAATCCACCAAAAAGTCGCAGTTCTTCCGGCAATCCGGCGAGCCGAAAATCGTCCCCAATAGTCGCGGAATGAAGCGGATTCCAGGGACTTCGACCCTGCAGAAACTAGTGCCCTGTCCAGACCCTCTGTTTCTAGACTTTGTGTCGAGTACTTGATATCCAGACTGCATCAAGTGGAGGGCTGCGGACAGACTGACGCCTGTGCAAGCGAGTGAACATGCGTTTTTGAGGACTCCGCCGTCACCGTGGACTTAGCGATTTGTATGTAATGGTAGCTTATATATGAGAATTGGGCTATTGGGTGTGCTGGGTGCATTGTCTGAAGGAGCTGTTTGGAGAGGGTTGGAGGTGGATGGAGGGTGCACACCCACTTGCAATGCTACAGTGTGCAATGAGTGGTGCGAGTATGAGTGTGCGGCTTTCTGCAGGTACTCCATGATCGGTGACTCAGTGTGCGACTCCAGCTGCGACAACCCCAACTGCCAATATGACGGCGGAGACTGCAGTCCTGTGGAAGACTCCCTCTATCGCACAATCACAATAGTCGGCTTTTGCCTGATCGCCTCAATCTTTGTATGGTATTCCCCAATCAGCCTTTGCCTAATTCTGTTCCTATACGTCCGCAGACGTAACTTCAGAGTCGATTTGGAGGACGAAAACGCTCGCGAGCTAAGTTCCAACTCCAACCGACCCATAACCCTCGACCTAATCGACCACAATTTCCCCAAACTGCCCTACTCCCCCTCTCTCATGGACTTCGCAGAGCCGGTCTTTGTCATATGTCTCGAGGAGTAACTGCTACTTTAGACTGGTGCAAGGAGTGGAGGTGAGGAAAATGAGGTGTGGACATATGTATCATCAGGTGTGCATTGATGACTGGCTGATGAGCAGAGTGGCGAATCCGCAGTGCCCGCAGTGCAAGGGGAACCCGTTTGTGGACTGTGAGGAGCAGACGCCCATAATACTGGCTTCGCCAGCGTCGCAGGCTACTTAGAGGCTGGATGTAGTTAATAGTAGGGGCTGTTTTCCTGCTAATTGGACAGGGTAAAGCGTGGGAAATATAGAGAAAATAGGGAAAATGTGGGAGGAAAATCGAGTGATTTATAGCGATTTCTGATAAATTTGCGAGATCGAAGTCAATTTCTTGCATAAAAGTCCTCAATGTTTTCTATAGACAGAACCGATTTTTTTTCACAAGTATCAATACTTCCATTTCTCCTTTTCTCGATATGTATGTGTCTATCTGCCTCTATTGCACAGATGAATTGTAGGCTAATTTACCGAATTGTATGGAAGTTAGCATGAGACTAAAGGCAGACCAATGAAGCCATTAAAACTCAAAAATGATATAAAATTCGGATATCGCTACCGACGAAAAATCCAAATATATCAAAATTTTCCTAAACCCCACACTGAAAAACCCGCAAAATCGACCAATTCCCCTCACAACTCCAATTCAAGCTCTTTCCCTAGTCGCAACAAAAGTGCATGCGGCGAGATTTGAACTCGCGCGTACTTGCGTACATTAGAACTTGAGTCTAACGCCTTAGACCGCTCGGCCACACATGCAGCTCTTCCTCTCTCCTCCCAGTCCCTTATATATCAATGGCGAAAGACTTCGATAGTGTGGTCAGTGGCCTGTCTTTTTTCAACTCGGAAAGTCCCCTGCAGCCGCAGAAAAAGGAGTCGAATTGGAGACGGTGGCTGCCTGCATGGGGCCGGTCTACCCCTCAAACAGCAGAACCGGAGGCGAAATCGCTGATTAGCACTATCGCTACAAGCATCAAATCAGGCACTGGAAGCAGCTTTTCAGCACTAAGAAACGCATATGAAGGAACTGCGACTGCGGGCAGAAGGCTGAAGTACTTCTTTTTGTTCCTGTTCCTCGCTGTGCTGTTCCTCGGTGGGTCGACGCTTTTCCTGCCGATGGTGCTGCTCATGCCGCAGAAGTTCGGACTGATGTTCTCTCTGGGCGGAGTGTGTGTGCATGTGGCACTCAGCTATTTGAAGGCAAGTCAATGGGAGTATATCAAGCAACTGTGCAGTACGACAGATAGTGCACTTCTGAGCACTGCCTATTTCGGCTCCTTGATAGGGACGATTTGGTCTGCAGTGGTGAAAGGCAGCTATGTAGGGGTCCTTTGCTGCACTGTAATCCAAGGAGGCGCAATCATATGGTTCTTTTTCTCTCTCTTCCCCGGCGGAACCACCGGTCTCAAGAAAGTGATGGGCTACGGACTCCGCCTGTGCTGTCCATTCGGCAGCACAGACCTGTCCCTCCCCATCTAATAACCACTAGTTTACCTACATAGACAGTCACACCGAGTCCTCCTCCCGCACCAACGGCAGGTTCTTGTACTCATTCCTCCTTGCAATTCTATTGTTCTGCAGGGCTATCAGTGTCCGAATCGGGTACGTGGTGCTGGTCGCTGCCATTATACTGTGGGTCTTGATGCGCAGGAAAGGGTTGTAGCTGCGCTCTTCGCTCAGTGTACTGGGGACTGTGCAGAAGTACTTGGAACGGCGCATGGCCACCCAGTGGGCTTTGGCGCGCAGTTCTTCGTTGGCGGGCTCCATGAGAAGGCCGAAACGGAGGGTGGTGTCGGAGTACTCGTGTCCAGGGAATACCAGTGTTTCCTCTGGTAGATTTAGCAGTTTCTCTATGGTGAGCAGAATAGTGGGCGCTGTGCCTTCAAAAAAAGCGCCCATTCCCCCTAAGAATAGTGTGTCCCCTGTAAACAGTAACGGTGGTCCTTTGCTTTGCTGCACGAAAAAGCACACTGAGCCTTCCGTGTGCCCCGGGGTATGCAGCACTCGAATAGTCACGCTGCCCAACTGAATCGTATCCCCATCCCCCACCCTGTCTGTGACTTCCTCCACCTTCTCACAGTGGTACGCAAAGCTGCGTGCCTCTGGGTACCTCTTAAAGAGCTGCGTCATCCCCGCTGCATGGTCCCAGTGCTTGTGCGTAATCAACATCTTCGCAATGTCCTGGCCCATTTCACTGCCCGCCACATGACTCAGGTAGTCCGCATCTCCAGGGTCGATGACCGCTACTTCGTTAGTGGCTTTGTCCTGTATCAGATAGCTGTAGTTGGTCCGGGCGAGGGGCACGATTCGGACCCGGACGTCTTCGAAATCGAGGATAAAGTCGTCGAGGTGGGAATGTTCCAGGCCTTGGTGACTGCGCAGACGGCGGTAGTGGCGGTTGTGGGTCATGCAATTGTGCAGCCACTGGCCCAGACGACTGTTGTAGATGTGGTAGAAGCAGCGGAAGCACTCACGAATGACCATTTACTAGGGGATTGAGGAAGGAATGAGAGGAAGAAAACTGAGGAAAGCAGCTTAAATCGGGGAAATAACAGTATAAAGGGGGTGAAACTGCGTATTTTGTCATATTTCTCCCTGTATACAATTGCAGTGGCAGCCTTTAGTCTAGTTTCATGTCTGAACTACTTTCCAAATCGCTCCAAAGCGACTTTTCCCCTTTAACAAGTGTCCTTTCCCTACCAATAAGCCAGCTAAGTCGCCTTTTAACCTAGGAAAAGCCCAGCAGCTAGCAGCAAAGCTCTGGCTCCACTCAGTTCATTCGAAGCAATCGTGAACTGCGCGAACTCCCACAGTGTTTCCTTGCAGTCTGGCAAGTCCACGGTGTCGTAGTACACCGCGTACTGCTGCTTTAGGTACCAGTAGAAGCCTTCGTACTGCCCTTCGATGATGTTGCCGGAGGAAGTGCAGAGGTCCCAGTAGGAGCTGTAGTAGGTGGAACTGAGGTTTGGCTTGCAGAAGCCCGACGTGCTACCCGTCCTCGGTGTGCACACACACTCATTAGTCGTCCCATCCTGCAGCGCACAGTCACTATCCGTCAAGCAAGTCTTCGGATAACTGCCAGCCACCAAGTCCTTCGAAGCCGCCCGATTCGGACAAGTCCACGTAGTCGTCAAGGAAATGCCCTGCGCATCTACACACCCATAAGTGGGCAGTCTCACCGTAGGGTCCAGGGAAAACCACGTAAGGACCAGGTCGTAACTGCACTGGCGGGTCTCGTCGCACGGGTTCGAGTTGAGTGCGATGGAGTTGTCGCTCAGCAGACTAGCGCAGGTGTTGGTGCCGAGGCTTTGGCAGGTGATGGTGGGACAGCTCAGCCAGCCAAGCGCAGTGCCTAGCAGAGCTAGAGAAAACAGGCAGCGGAGCATATTTTTTACCATGTATGGTGAAGCCTGTTCTATCCTGCTTAGGGGGTTTCCTTGTGGGGACGGGGTTTCCTCGTGGGATTGGCGATTTTGGACCTAATTAGTTCAATTGTATGGGAGGGTTGCCATAATCTTATCAGCGGAGTCTCTGCTTACGGCTTTGGCCATATGACACTAAGCTGTTCCTGCGAGATTTACCTTTCCTAGGCCTGGCATTCAGTCCTTTGGATTTTTTGAACAGGTCTATAAGTCTCTACTCAGTCACAGCTTCGATGGTCGGTGTAGTATAGTGGCTAGTACTTCACGTTGTGGCCGTGATAACCTGGGCTCGATTCCCAGCACCGACACTTTTTATATAGAAGTAATGAAGAGAAACGATGGGAGCGAGCGGCTGCAACGAGAAAAAGCGCAAATCGCAGTAATTTGGGCCAAAGCCTCCAAAATGCCTTTCCGCCTCCTCAGTCGCAACATAGTGCGCGAAATCTGCAGCTACCTCGGCCGCTGCCAATACCTCTACATGCTCGCAGAGCGGAAACTGCTGGGATTCGACGTGAACAACCAGAAGTGGACAGTCCTCAAGCCGATTTCCTCAGCTTTGGAGGACACTTATAGGACCGCATACGCATTTATCCTCATTTCTCCTGCAGTGTTTTTGCTGTGTGGCGGGTTAACAGCTCCCAACAAGTCCTGTGCGCATTTAATCGCAAGTGATGGGGCGGTACTGGAGCTAGAGCCTATGCGGACTGGGAGATACGCGCATGCAGCGATATATTTAGAAGCAGTGAACACTGTGTATGTATTCGGAGGAGCGAATAGCGGGAGATTGCAGGAAACTGAGCGGTTTTCCCTCGTATCTCAGCACTGGAAAGAAGGGAATTTGCTCAAAGTCGCTAGAGCCGGTATAAACCCCTATCTTTACTGTGGCTTGGTGTACCTGTGTGCAGGGGACTCGGAAGGCACTATCGAAACCTTCAACTGGAGGACGGAGTCGACGGCTGTTCTGCCTATTCGTCTACCTTTCTCCTTCACCTGTATCACTGTCCGCCAAGTCGACTCCTGGGTGACCATCTCCGAAAGCCAAATCTGCCACTGGCAATTAGACGGCAGCCAACAGACCAAGGCAAGGTATGGAGCACTGGTGACTTCCACCTCGCCTCCCATCGTGCACAATGAGGTGCTCTATTTGGTGTGTATGGAGTGCGCGGTCACTGTGGACTTGGAGTCTGGGGCGGAAGTGGCTCGTTCGTCTTATTTAATAGGGAAGGGGGTCTGAATTGGTCTTTTGATAGGGAAAGTAGGGCTGCTTCCGTCAAAAGCAGCCTCTTTTCCCTAGTGCAAACTCCACTTTCCCCATTAAGCAATTGTATCCCTTCTAATGCACCTAATCCCTTCCAAGCCCTTATTCCCGGCCCAGGAGCCGCAACTCAAAGCAGACCAAAGGCCTTTCAAGCACTTCCGGTTCTCCGGCCACTCCAGCCACCGCAGTCTGCCCACCTCCCCGACCCGCAGTTCCCTGCGCAGCTCACTACGCTCCCCGGGCGCCAGCCCCTGTCCCAAGAAAATCGTAAGTTTCAAGGTGCCCACCAAAACTGACGATTTGAAGTGGAAAAAAGACCTTATCTCGGAGTTTAACTTCGAAATCCCGAAGAAATTCGACTACAGGGTTAGCTATGTGCGGCCGATTGGGGAGTTGGCGACTGCTAGAGACCATATCACCACTGCGGATTTCTGGCCTTTTCGCCAAAAGCTGCAATTTGTGAAGAATTACAACCTCGGTCCTTTGCTAAAGCGCAAAAGAGAGAGAAACCCGGCCTACGAACTGCGACTAATAGCAAGGCTGTCGCAGCCTTTAGCGCCTTACCAGATGGACAGCCGCCTGCAGCGCTACATGCAGGAAAGAAAAACGGTAAAAGACCTAAAACTGATGAATAACAATGAAGACCCGTGGGGCTATATAAAGCCACAACTCCCTGTTTATGCACCTGCCAAACCCACTATTGACGAATGGGCGAATCACCCGATGTACAGACCTGCCAGTTCCGCGGAGACCAGGGCGAGACAGGGCGAAAACAGGAAAAGAGAGGAGCAGTTGGAGGCGTTTATAGAGGCTATTGACCTGGCAGAGAAGATGGAAGGAGAGTAGGTACATTTCATAGTGACTTCCGCCCATATGGGCAGATATAGTGATATATAATGCATATCCGACCAACTTCAACTCAAGCCATTTCGACTGCTTCTGCGGGTTCCAGGCCTATGCGCTTCTCGACGCCTCCGATAGGACACCGAAAATCGACTGAAAGTAGCGACGAAATGACGCTGGTTTATAGTGAGGACCAGAGGCAACAGGGCTTGGGAGCGCACTGTCAGACGGCTGGTCCGTTTGAGGTCAGGAAAGGCAGGGCGGAGTCTCCAGTGCTGGGGAGAAGGAGTAGTCCGCCCACCCGACTGCCCTCTCAAGTCCAGACCTCCCCTCCACCCAAGCGCCCTTCCTCCCCTCTGCGTATCTCCACAGATGTGAGCATTTGCCCCCACTCCCAAGGCCTGGAAATCGTGAGTCTGGAGGATACGCCTGCAGCCACCACCCAAAAAGACACCTTCGGCTCTCATACAATCTACACCTTCCGAGTAAGGCTACAGCCAGGGCAGTGACTCTGCGGGGCCCTTTGCAGCGGTACGCAGATTCAGAGAGTTCGTATCTCTGCGGAAAGAACTGCTAGAGCACTGGCCAGGCATTTACATCCCTCCCCTGCCCCCTAAGCAAGCCTTCGTACCCTCCAAACAGGGCAAAATGCTGCCCATTTTAGTGGAAATGCGGAAAATGCAGCTTTTCACATTCATGCAAAGCGTCGTTTCCCACCCTTTCCTGTACACCTCAGAGGAATACCAGCAATTCCTTAGAGGCGGAGGCGACTATAAGCGCTGTGCCGCTGCCTTGCCCCCTGCCACCAGCCGCAGGGTCCTATTTCGCTATGAACGCTACTTTGGCAGGCCAGAAAGTGACGATGAGGAGTCCTTAGATGCGCGAATTCGTCATTTTGAGCAGGAATTTGAGTGGCAATTGGAGGCTTTGAGGGAAATTAGGGACAAAACGAAGGATTTGATGGAAAGTTACTTTGAGTTTCGCAGGAATTTGATGGGTTTTGCGGAAAATGTGAAGGAAATTGAGCCTTTTTTGCGGCAGGAAGACGGGGAAATGAACTTTTGGTTCGAATACCCTGCGAAAACATGCGAAAACCCCTATTTGCGACTCCACAGCTGGTTTGTAATGGAAAAACAAGAATGTTCCGCTATCTATCATACCATTAAAGCGCGCAATATACTTATTACCAGGCGAAAAGCCGCCATTTCAGAAAAAGACACCTGCGAACGGAAGCTCCAAGGCCTTTGTGAAGGGGAAATGGTGCTGCCCTGGCAGTCCCGCAACCGACTAAAGGTGAAATACGAGGAAAGGATTGACACTGTAAGGACAAAGTAGCTGGGGGAGGAGGTGGAGAACTTGCTGGTTATTGGGAAAATCGTGTCGAGGAGACTGGTGAAGACGGAGTTGCCGAGGTTTTTAGAGAGGAGAGCGCAGAGATACGCCCAATTCACCCAAGACTTCGGAGCCTCTGCAGCCTCCGAGTTCGAAGCGGTACCCTCTACCTAGATGCTAAAAAACGCACTGAGCCTCGGGACCATGCAGCCTAAGTAATATCGACTAAAGGCGGAAACTGGCCACCATTTCGCTCTCCATAGGGTGCAAATCCGCAGGAATGACTAAGGAGTGCAGGGGCGGACCGAGGTCCAGTCCACACATGTCACTCAGCCTTGCAGCTCGGATGCACTGGGTGGCAGTGCCCACGCGCACAGCCGCAATGACCTCCGTCTCCCCACTAACTGCGCCTAACTGCAGCTTGTCCTCCGCCTCCAGTATCTGTGCTGCAGCCTCAGCAGCTGTCATGAACCTAGGCGGGTCGTATTCAGTCCTGCCCTGCACCATTGCTTCCAGGTTAGGCTCCTTTACCTTGATGTCCAGCAAAGCGAGTGTGTGCAGACCCAAGTCTCTGTTCCTTTTCACCTTCTCATAGAAGCTGTACGGCCGCCAGGTAGCGGTGAAGAGGGGAATCGACACAGTTTCCCCGAAGCGGTAGACCTGCAGGCCGGTAGCGCCTATAGCACTGATGATAGAGGCGTTGTGGATGACTTGAACTGGTATGTGTAGGGCCTGGGCGCGCAGGTATATGTCGGAGTGGGTGGTTGCACAGAAGGGGTCCCCAACCACCAAAATCCCAATTTCCTCAGTTTTCGCTCGATTTAGGGCCTCTCCGCAGCCGCTTTCCATGAATTCTCGATCCGCTTCCACCACTTCGCGGCCGTAGAAGAGCTCCAGGTCTTGTTTGCTGACTGAGAGCACGGCTGTGTAGCACTCTAAGTAGACCACGGCACAGCGCCGCACTGCCTCCAGGCCTTTCACTGTGATGTCTTTGGCGTCTCCGAGGCCGAGGCCGACTAGGTACAGCACCATTTTGCTAGTGAAGTACCACTCAGCACAGTTTCTGCCTATCAATCAGTACTAATGGTACACAGTCCTACTCACTCCCTCTTGACTCCAAGTCTCCTCCCCTGCACTTTCCTCGCCCCTGCCGCCTCTTCCCCTTGTGCACTTTTCCTACTCCTCCACCCTTCACCCTGCTCCCCTCCCCTGCACCTCATCACACTCCCCACTCTAATCGGTCCCTTCCCTCTCCCCAGCCTATTCAGACTCCCTAGGCTGCGAATCCCCGGGTCAGTCGCAATCACCAAAGGCTCAAAGCAGCTGCTGAGCAGTGTGGAGGAGCTGCTGGGGGAGGGAGTTGTCAGGTTTTCTGCCCTGCGTCTGCCCTGGGTTTCGCCGTACTGGTGGAGGCGGAGAGGGGTGCGGCTGCTGGAAAGCAGGGGAGAGCGGTCGGAGCGGTATACCTTGGGAGGGGTTATCAGCGGACTAAGGCGATTTAGAGGCTTTTCGCGGTCTTTTGAGGGTAAATCCGGACTACTTCTCAATGGCAATTTCCGCTCAATAGCCTTATTTCCCCCCCTTTTCCCCACTTTTAGTAGTAAAGCCTCCTTCCTTTCCTCCTCCCCTCCCTCCGACCCTGAGGAGTCACTGTCTTCACAAGCATTCCCAGTCTCAATTTTCCCCTCGTACTCCAAAACCACCTCCCAAAGTCGCTTTTCCGTCAGTTCTGAGGCAATTTCCTCACTTTCCTTGCTTTCTCCGATGGAAAGCCGAGTGGGAGAAGCCTTATCAGAGCGAATAATTGTGGCGCTTTTGCACTTTTCCAATTGCTGCGAAGCCTCTAAAGTCCGCAACAAATCGCGAATATGCGTCAAATTGCGGAAAAAGGCGGCTTTATTGGCTAAGCCAGCACTCACAAGCATCAAATCCTTCCCAATTTTCTCATAATCAGACACGGAGAACTGCAAATCCAGCCTCGTAGTGCAGTCCGGCCCATAGAAACTGGCTTCCAGGGTGTAGCTGTGGACTACTTTGAACTCGTTGTAGACTACTAGGCGGGCTGTGGCTTCCTTCAAACGGTCCTGTCGGAAGCTGCAGTGGCTCCAGGCGAGGGCAGGATTGCGCTCACTTAGCAGCAAAGGGACCATTTTCGCCATTAAATTCGCCTTTCTGTCTGCTAGCTGCATAAAGGACTGCGTGCATCCATACATAAACGCGTTTCTGCGGTAAGAGTGTCCGTGAAAGTCGCAAAAGAGCGCAATTTCATGCGACTCCCCGAAGATCTGTATCATTCTTTTGGTGAAGTAGATCGTAGGGTGCATGTATCTGCTCGGATTCCTCCACCTGCGGTTTAAATCCACTCCCAGTAAGGAACAGCGGTTGTTTCCGTATCGCACTCCGTCGGGGTTGAGCATTGGCACCACTTTTATGACATATTGACTGCGGAGGAAGGCGGCTTCGGGCTGGGGACTGAGGAGGAAGTCGACTGCGCCCTGGAGCATGAAGGAGCCTGCGGTTTCCCCGGGGTGGACTCGGGCAGTGAGGACTAGGCCTTTTTTCTTGGTGTGAATAGGGTCGAAGTCAGTCCTCGCCCGCATCAACTTCCGTCCCGCAGCCGTCATACTCCCCTCCACACTTTCCATCTGGAAGGACTTATACGTGGCAATGGCCTGAGTGATAGTCAGAATAGGACATATATTCCCTGCCAGGGTCTGACATAGAGGGTTTATCCGCGCAATATCGCTGTTTCTGTCCTGTATTTGGCTTAGCCAGGAGTTCAGGTCGGTGTAGGTGTGTGGGACTGCGTGTGCGAAGGAGACGATTTCGTGTTCATATATGAATTCATAGGAAAAACTGAGAGAATAGGCTTTTCGGTTGGGCTGATTAGGCCACTGAAAGGCGTTTTCTTCGTATTTTACGTCGATTCCCCCTCGTCCCCAGCCCAGTCCCAGCCGTTCACTCTTCACTGCAGGCTGCATGCCGTCTGTATACAAGGACCGGGCTTTGGACAAGTTGGCGATTTGGAAGCGGTAAGTGCCTGGCTTCCTGCAAGTCACAGTGAAAAAGAACCACTGAGTATGTCCCTTGGTCTCCGTGTCTTCCTGCAGCAGCATCAAGTACTCCCTCTCCTGTCTGCGTATCGCTCGCTTGAGATTCCCGCTTTCAAAGCGAGAGTCAAAGCGAAGGGCGTCCACAGGGACTGTAAGTGTGAAAGCAGGGGAAAAGACAGGTATGGGCGGGTAGTTCGGCATAGATAGGAATTTCCTCTTATCAGCTTCAGGGGTCAAATCCAACCCCCTTTTCCGCAATTCCGGCTTAGAGCAGGGATTGGGAGACATTGGGAAGTCCTCCTGCCCTGTGCTTGCCTTGGAGTCGTAGACAACTACTCCTCCGCAGTCGTGCAAGTAGAGTGCTTCCGTCCTATCCACTGCAGGCACGGACACAAAAGGGCCGGCTGCTCCCACTGCTATTTGCTTTTCGTAGATTGACCCTCGGGACCACATTTCTTCTGATATACTACTGGCCTTGGACTGGAGAGGACGTAGAGTCGGCTCGGGAGAGACTGGTACAGCCCGGGAGTCTGTGGAGACAGGCAAAGGCTGCATTTTTGTCAAAGTCCATTTCAATTAAAGCCGAAAGGCACTGTATTTGGACTTGTTCATACTTCCGTTATAGGCTGAATTGGGGATAATTCATGTAAATAAGCTGCCCAGTTTGAGTGCATCCTCCACTTTCACATCGGTTGTATATAGGAAAAGGTGCATTTCAGGGTGGTAATTAGCACTAATCTACGCATTTAAGCATAGGCAACCCCTCTAGCAGCTAATTCCCCACTGACTCTATCGAAGTACGTCTCATCCGGATACCCATACTTTGTGGCTCCGCCACTCAAGTTGGTCTTGTGGTGCACAGCCCACACCACTGTATTGGCCGCACCAGTAGTCACACTAGTGCCTACAGTGAAGCTTTGTCGTCTGTAAAAGGCGCAAATCAGCAGTCTCAGCACTTCCCGCCCCCCTGCACTGTTAGGCAAAAAGGCCCTGCGCTGAGTACCTGTGAATGCAGTTCCCCCTAGTTGTCCACTAGGGAAGGAATACAGCAGTACCCAAGTACCACAACGGGGGTGTCCTTCACAGTGAACCCGGGGTTCTAGTGTGACCTGCATGCTTCCATCTGGCATTGAGCCTGTCAAGTCTCCATAGATCTGCCCACACACTGGACACTTCACGCTTTCCGCACTCGTAAAGGCCTGGGATATGCAGGACTTGTGGAAGAAGTGGCCTTTGCACTTGCGCAGTTTCACGATTTCGCCTTGGTCGGATGGGGCGAATTCCGTAAGGCAGATAATGCACTTTTCCTGCTCGTTGGGCTGCAGGTTGCCGGCTTTGCGTTCGTTCTGGGTGGTCCGTTCGATAGTTGTCCAGGACTGTTCTTCCCATTCCTTGCGCTCTTCTGATCTGTTGGGTCGCGTGAGGGATTTGGGGGGTGCTTTCTCAGTCCGTACAGTCAAAGTGAACCTTGGACTCAGCAGCAACTCCCTTCGAAACATTTCCTCATATGCGCGCGGTCGAATGCCTGTGAGACTCCAGTGCACGTAGAGAGCGTCTTCCAGCACATTGTTGACGCAAAGCAGCAACTGGCGGGCTTGCAAGTCCGAATAGCCTGTCACAATAGTCACCAAGTCTACAACTTGCCGACTGTCCATAATTTTATAGAAGGAAGACTCCCAGCTACCAAACAGCTGCGACTGAGAAAGCCTGCTGTGCTAGTTGTTGGGACACATCTATATGCAGCGGAAGTGAGGAGGAGCACTCCAGGGTTGGTGGTGTAGTGGTATCACATCTGCTTTGCATGCAGAAGGCCTCGGGTTCAATCCCCGACCAATCCATTTTTTCCCTCATCTCCAACAGCACTTCTCCCAAGCCCACAGTGAGAAATGCGGAAAGACGACGATGGCACCTACGAGAAAGCGGCCTTTTTATGCCTTTTAACAGTCACTGGGACTCTCCTCCTCTTTTCCCTGTTCCGCCTCACCAAGCACTTCCAAGCCGCCCAGGCGTATCGCCCTTTGCAGGTCTTTTACGCAGTTTTGTGCCTGTTCCTCACTCGTAGAGCCTACTCAGTGCGAGTCTTCTACTACCTCAGTCCCTACCTGGCCTACCCCACCTTGCTCTACTACACGCTCGATATCCCCCCTGTGGCTTTGATATACTGCGTAAGTGGCATTGTGTGCTACATTTGGTACCATATAAGCAGGCAGGAACTGAGTGTGTCCTTCCACCCGGACTTCGTGGAGGACCCGGGTAAGCAGGAAGTGGCTGCGAGGTGGAACTTTGCACTCACTGCAGGCCTCATTTCGGTCTGTTTGGCCACTTTTTGGCTGTCTTTCCTGCTTTTGTACCTGCTTCGCCCGGATTTCCTAGTCGAGTAAGTCTCTATTTAGCGTAATTCGCTTGGAAGACATCGTTTTTTGCCTAATTACCGCCGGCTGCATGCAGAAAACCGGCCACAGTGTCTCAATCCTCATAAAAGAAGTGATGAATCGCAAGGCGCCTAAGCGCGTAATGTCCATTCAGCTCATAATCGTGCGTCAAATCAGCGTTTTCGCCCTTCTAATCCGCGCAACAGTCAACATCGCCTTCTACATCCTCACAAAACTAAGGACAAACATACAAAAAGACAATATGGAGTGGAGCTTTGTCACCTTTTTCTTCTATTTCCTGCTGGAAGACGTGCCGTTGATGGTGCTAATGACGCTTGTGTACGCTCAGACCGGGGAAAAGGAGCAGATAAGGCGGGAAACGCTGCTGACTCGGGGAAGTATGCTGAACCCCAGCGAAGCCTCAGACACTCCCTCCATTTAAAGGCTCTTTCATGCTACTTAGCTAGGCTAGGGAAGGCGGAGAGGTCCGCAAGGTTGGGAGCGGGGGTGGACTTGGCGGATTGGAAGGGAATTGAGGGCTGGAAGCCGCCTCTTTGGCCTCCTCTGCCGCCTCTACCGCCTCTGCCGCCTCTGTTGCCTCTGTTGCCTCTGTTGCTTTCTCTGTTTCCCTCTCTGTTGCCAGTGGCAGAGGCGGACAGGAAGCCAGTACTGGGAATCAGGTCTTTGGCGCCCTGTGCAGGGTCTGATTGGTCGGACGGAGCCCCGGCGGCGATGAATTCTTGGTAGGTTTTGAACTGCTTGGCTTCCTCGGCCGCCCGCGACTCCAGCTCCCGCTCCCGCTTGATTCTTTCGTCTCTGTCGAGCAGGTCCGGGTCTTCCTTCTTCCCCTTGCGACTCGGCTTTTTGTCTTTCTTTTCCTCGGCAGGGACTTTGGCCTCTTCCACTGTCGGTTTGTCGGTAGAAGTGGGTTCCGACACAGTCTGAGTAGGAACTGAAGGAATGGGGACTGTAGGGACTACAGAGGGCACAGGCTGAGGGACTGCTTCAGGGACTGGATGTGGCTTTTTGGCTTCGACGGGCTTAGCTGGTTCCACGGCTTTCACTTCTTCAGGCTTTGCGCTTGGCTTTTTCTCCTTCTTGGGCTTTGGGAGGTCGGGCTTGGCTGCCTGCGGGGCTGCAGGCTCTGCCTTAGCCTGGGGCTTTTCGGGCGCTTCTGCTTTCTTTGGCAGCGATTTGACGACTGGGAGAGCGGGCGGCAGGTCCTCCTCCTCTTGGTCATCCAGCAGAGTGAAGATATTAGTGCCGCGGATAGCCATTATAATGCGGCTCAGAGTAGTTCTCCCGGGGGAGGAAAGAGACTTGGAGGCGGACTTAGCAGAGCCCCTGGAAGTCCTGAAAAACCAGGTTTTCTCCCTTATCGACCTGCCAGAGGAAGACTTGGTGCTTATCCTCGAAGGAGTGGGGGTTTTGAAGGATGACCAAAGTCTGGCGAAGGCTGTGGAAGGTGCGAAGTTGTATGTGCGGAAGCGGGTGAAAGAGCTGCCTTCCACCTGGAAAGACGCTTGCTCTGCGCAATACATTGACGAACCGGCACTTCAGCCGACTTATCGGAGTGAGGGGTTGCTGGTCTGCGGCGGCTGTGTCACGCTGTGTAGGGACGGATTGGCGAATGAAGTGGAAATCCATAGTGGACCGATGAGGTGTGAGTGTATGGATAAGAACCCAGGGTGCTTGTTTGGGTGTCGGAAGGAGGAGTGGTACCCACCTGCATTGCAGCAGGAAGCGAGAAGTAAGCTGGAGGAGGAGTGCAAAGGACTATGGAAGCAGTACTATGCAGTGCAGATACAGGAAATGACGGTTGCTATAAGAAGGCTGAGACATGTGGTGCTCAAGTACGAGGAAGAAGCAATTAAGGAGGAAGCTCTCAGGGTGTTACCCGAGGAAATCAAGTCTGCACAGGACAAGGCTGAGAAGGTGCTAAAGTGGTTCAAGGCGGACTTCTTCCAATGGTCCAATGCTCCTCTGTGTACCTTCTGCAGCTCTTCAACTCAATTGACAGGCACAGCGGCTCCTAGTGAGACAGAGCTCCTAGGCCTGGCCAGTTCCGTTGACATATACACCTGTCCCTTCGGCCACCAAACCCGCTTCCCCCGATTTCACCACCCAGGGAAACTGTTGCAGACTAAGAAAGGGAAGCGGGAGGAGTGGGCCATTTGCTGTGGCTTACTACTCAAGGCAGCAGGCTTGGAAGTCAGGGTCGTCACCGACTGCGAACAGGGCATGTGGAATGAGGTGTGGTCGACTGAGAAGGGGAGGTGGCTGCACTGTGACAGTGTAGAGGGCAAAATAGACACTCCGTTGCTGTATGAACAAGTGCAGGGCAGGGGGATTGGGTATGTCTTTGCTGTCTCAGTGGGAGGGGTGAGGGATGTCACAAAGAGGTATACGGGGCGGTATTTGGGGGAACAGAGGGGGAAAGTGCCGGAGCCTTGGGTGGAGTTGCACCTCGCAGAGCTTAATTTGCAGGCGAAATCAGCCCTTGACCAAGACTTAGTGCAGTTCTTCGAGAAGCGGGATAAGGAGGAAAGTGTGGAACTAACCCAGGGTATGAAGGACCCTGCAGAAACCCCTCAGGAACAGTCTCCAATCGAAGCAATGATAGTGGAGCCCTCTCCTTTGTCCTCACTGCTTAGTCCCCAAACCACCCCAGTGGAACTGCCCACTTCTCCCAAGGAAGAAAGCAAAGCTGTCAGTTCCCCCTCCCGAGAAGCAGTGAAGCAGTGCTTCGAAGCAGCCTTCAAGCAACTTACACAGGGCTGTGGACAGTCCTCCTGCACTAACACCCTCTGTGCTTCTTGTCCCACTGCCCCCAAACTCACTCCCAATCAAGCAGCGGCCACTGCTCTGAAGCGGATCCAGTCGAAGGAGTTTCATTTCTGCACTCATTTAGGATAAAGAGCGATAAGGACACTAATCGAGGGAAATAGCCCTGTAAGCCAACTATTTGGGAGTATACCCTTTCCACAGATCTTAATTGAAGCAGCATTTCCCTTCAAATATGAGTAGCACTGAGAAATAGCAGGGCTACTGCCCAGCTTAAATGCGACTACCTGCAGTAGATAAGGACTGGAGAACTCACTTGATCTAAGCTATTGCCTAACTAACCCTGTCTTCATGTCAAACTTCACACACTTGCCCAGTACAACCATGTACACACACCCACTTACCTGCTCCACCACTGGCTGAGAACTCTGCCCCACATACATCTCAGCTACCTGAGTTCTTTGAGTCTCACCCAGTTGTCCTCCTGCTCCTCCTGCATACTTCACTAAGTAATTCACTGACCGCACCACTAGGAAGTCCCCGTCCACATATAAACAACAGTATTTGCTTTCAGGAAAGGTGGTGGTGAGACACACAAACTTCTCTGTGTGTGGAGAGAAGGCTTCAATGGAGGTGGAGTAGCCACACAGGTAGATATAGTCCTGGAACAGGCAGGGATTGAAGCCCCATCTGGCTGCATTCATAGGGTCCAAGTTAGTCCAAATGCGGCCGTTTAGGTCGAACTTTTCGCATGAG
>Ga0247837_1004304_pt1 | contig 23069 bp, 21 predicted proteins | sample LaCtaG_2_FD_187115 | JGI IMG/M metagenome (GOLD analysis project Ga0247837, IMG submission 187115) | Freshwater microbial communities from meromictic Lake La Cruz, Castile-La Mancha, Spain - LaCruzMarch2015_14.5m | ecosystem: Environmental > Aquatic > Freshwater > Lake | place: Spain: Castile-La...
TTTTCATTGGCGGTAATTTTCTGTGGCACTATTCCCGCGGATTGCTCCGGGTGGGCGTTACCCACCACTTCGCTCTTTGGAGTCCGGACTTTCCTCGGTGTCTTGCGACAACGCGGTGATCCGGGCGACTCTTCTTAGTTAAGGATACGGCCAATCAGATCAACAAGGAAATTATTTTTCCTCGTTCGCTCGCTTACGGTCGGGCTTCGCATTTGATATTCGTCCTGCGTGAGCCTGCGCGCTAGGGTCCCGCTTGACCTTAATTGCGCTGGCGATTGTAGAGATAATCAAAATCGAGGCAATTACGGACAGACTCACAACAATAGGAATCTTTGGTACTTCATACCAAATCTCGTGGAGGTAAGTCATGATCAGCTTCACGCCGATAAACATCAAGATAACCGATAGGCCAAGTGATAGGTAGACCAGCTTGTCGAGCAAGCCCTTGAGTAAGAAGTAGAGAGCTCGAAGACCAAGGAGGGCGAAGGCGTTTGCAGCGAAAACTAAGAATGGTTCTTGAGTAACGCCGAATGTCGCAGGGATTGAGTCCAGTGCGAACAAGAGATCTGTGGTTGCAATGGCAATCATGACCAAGAACATCGGTGTTGCAAGGCGCTTCCCATTGAGGCGGGTAAACATCTTTGAACCATCGTATTCATCAGTCATCGCAATGCGTTTTCTTACTTGCTTCACGAGGGCGTTATCGTCAGCTGAAGGATCTTCATCCCAATGCTTAAAGAGACCGACACCAGTCCAGATCAGGATTGCGCCGAAGATTACGAAAGTGAAGCTAAATGCAGCTAGAGCTGCAGCACCGACAGCAATAAAGATTGCGCGCAAGACGAGTGCGAGCATTACGCCGAACATGAGAATGCGCTGGTGGAAGATAGAAGGAACTTTGAATTGAGCCAAAATAATAATGAAGACGAAGAGGTTATCTACCGAAAGTGATTTCTCAACCAAGTAGGCGGCAAAGTATTCGGTTCCAAATTGTGATCCAGCGGTCTGCCAGACCCACACACCGAAGCCAACTGCTAGTGCGATGTAGAAGACAGACATTGCGGCTGCTTCTTTAAACAACACATCGTGAGGTTTACGGCTGATGGTTAACAAGTCGACGGCAACGAGTGCAAGAATTGCAACGACAACAAGGGACCAAGTTAAAAGGGTTACATCCATTAATACACCAATTTCGTTAAAGGGGCCTGGTGCCAAGGTCTCCCTCAACCACTATGTGGTCGCAGCTCCGGGATATTTCTATCCGTGTTGACGAAGATGCTGAACGAGGTACTCCCCTTAACGTGTCTCTATATTATGTGGTGGCTGTACTAGTTGCAAACTCAAACGAGGTAAGAAACTAGATTTTCGGTGAGCGTGCAGTTAAGCGCGAAATTAACGAAAGTGTCCACGCTCGGAGAAACTCCGCAGGGCACGTAAGCCATCCGAAGGCCACATTGAAATCGAGGTTATAGAACATGGTGTTGCATCCATGTGAAAGACCGCATCGTGGGGTGCGTGTAGTGCGATGCTCACTGCACTCTTGATAACGCCATTATGTGTGACTACGCAGACTTTTTGTCCAGGATACTCTGCAAGCAACTTCTCCATTGCAGCTTCGACGCGAATACGTGCCTGATCGTAGGACTCTCCCCCGCCAGGTGTGTAGGCAGATGAGTTGAGCCAACCTTGATATTCATCAGGAAACTTTTCACGCACCTCATCGTTGGTCAGGCCATCCCAATTTCCGAATGAGAGTTCGTACCAAATTTCATCAAAGACTATTGGTAGCCCTGTGGTCGCGGCAATTGCCTCTGCTGTTTGGCGTGTGCGCTGTAACGGTGAGGCAATTAGAATATCGGGCTTAATCTTTGCAATCTCTTGTGCAACGGTGGCTGCTTGCGCCAAACCTTCTTCGGTGAGCTCTGGATTGAGAGGACCAGTGCCAGAGAATTTACGAAGTGGAGTAAGAATTGTCTCTCCGTGACGTACAAAGTAGATCATCGTTGGATCTTCATTGCTACGAAGGCGATCTGTCAGGTAATTCTCTTGGATGGCTATTACTGGTGAATCTGCCTGACCGCCATCAAGGGCTTTATTGGCCAATCGATCAGCATGTGAGTTTTCATCGCGGGGAATCCATGAATACTTTACTAATGATGCAGGATGAGCATCGCGACACTGCTTTGCAAGAACTCGCATATCTGCATGCTTGATCTGCCAACGTCCTGACATCTGCTCGACTACTAACTTTGAATCCATCGCAACTTCAACCACAGCCGCTGGATCAAGTGAGTGAATATGTGTCAGTCCTGCTAACAAACCGCTGTATTCGGCAACGTTATTAGTCGCGATTCCAATTACATCAAAGAGTTCTGCAACGATCTTGCCATTTTCAGTGACAACTGCGCCGTAACCGGCAGGACCTGGATTTCCACGTGAACCACCATCGGCGGTGAGCTTAAATGTGCGTGCCATCTTTAAAGGCCTCGCACCAGAATGCACCGACATTCTTCACAGCGAACCACTTCATCTTCAGCTAACCCTGCAATGCGCTGAAGTTCAACGTTGTTAACTGTGAGGTGACACCCTTTGCACTGGTTTCCAATGAGAGCTGCAGCACCTGTGCCGTTATTTGCGGCACGGATTTTTTCGTAGAGCGCGACAAGTTCAGGATTAGTTGAAGCAACTACTGACGCTCTCTCAGAAGTAATCGCTTCTAGATCCGCTGAGATGACTGCCAATTCATTAGCCTTCTTAATCTCAAGCTCTGTGATCTCGGCAGTCAGCGAGCGCTCTTGCTCTGATTGTTCTGCGATGCGCTCTTTAATAACATCGATGCGCATCATGATCTCAAGCTCAATCTCTTCTAGCTCTGCTCGACGTGCTGCAAGTGATCCCAGTTCGTGTTGAAGTTGCTCGAGCTCTTTTGGGGCACCTGTGCCCGAGGCAAGGCGAGTTTCATCCCTCGTTATACGTGTGACGATCTGCTCAACATCGCCCTCTGCTCGCAACAATTCGCGCTTTACATCGCTGAGTTCGGTCTCGGCTGCGATACGCAAATCGCGAGCATTGTTGGCCTTAATCGTCAGAGAGTGGATAGCTGCAATCTCAGGAAGATTGACTGCCTTGTTATTGAGAGTTGCTTGGGTGAAATCAAAGTTCTGAATATCTAGAATTGCGCGTTGATCGCTGAGCGTGGCCTTCATGATGCCTCCTCGCGAAAGTGTGCATATATGTATTTGTGAAACTGGTGGGCGGTGAGGGTTTCGAACCCCCGACATCCTCGGTGTAAACGAGGCGCTCTACCACTGAGCTAACCACCCGGGCCGTGCTTTCGTACTCGCGAATACTACTTTATATAGGCGAAAGTACGAAAACGAGGCTTGATTAGAGGCGCGATTAGAGACTTGCCAGCGCGCTCTTGTACTCAACAAGATTGCGGGCATCGCCGAGACCATTAACGATCTGCCATACCAATGTGCCGTTCTTATCAACGATGAAAGTTCCACGGACTGCACAACCACGCTCTTCATTGAAAACGCCGTAAGCCTTTGCAGCTCCGCCATGTGGCCAGAAGTCTGCAAGAACTGGGAACTTGTATCCCTCTTGTTCTGCAAATGCGCGCTGTGCATACATTGGATCGCAAGAGATTGCTAACAATTGCACATCATCATTTTGAAAGGCAGCAAGATCATCGCGCAAAGCGCAGAGTTCGCCAGTGCAGATTCCAGAGAATGCAAATGGGTAGAAGAGAATTACAACGTTCTTCTCGCCCTTAAATGAAGAGAGTGTGACTGGTGAACCATGTTGGTCCATGAGTGTGAAATCAGGTGCTGGTGTTCCGATTGTTAAAGTCATGCGAGAAACTTACCGCTTGCCTACCTTGCGTGCCACTAGACGAGTGCCGGCCCAATCTTGTGCGAGTGCGATCGTTGAAGTTTGGCTTAGGCCCGCAATCGGTGCTGCATCTTGAATATCACTTGACTCAACATGGCCATCTCGACCTAGCTTTGGAGTCAGGACCCAGATCGGACCTGTCTCTGTGAGATATGTCAGGGCATCCATTAATTCATCGACAAGATCGCCATCACCATCACGCCACCAAAGGATCACAGCATCTACGACTTCAGTGGTCTCACCTTCAAGTAACTGTGTGCCAGTGATCGCAACAATCTCACTACGCAAGACGTCATCACAATCTGGACCGTATCCCACTTCGAGAACGAGCTCTCCGGCTGCAAATCCCATTCGAATTGACACAGGCTAAGTCCATCCCACATGTGACCACTTTGACAAGGGTTTGAGCGAGATTTACTAGCCAGTTAGCCCTCGCAGATTTCCCCTGTGAGCGATTTCGCGCGAGAATATGCCCATGAGTGGAATTTTCGATACGCCAGATCAGAATGTTGACCAGCTTGTAGATATCGATCCAACAGAAACGGCCGAATGGCAAGCATCCTTTGATGCCGCTCTCGAGCACGCCGGTCCTGTTCGTGCTCGTTATTTGATGCTCAAGCTTCTACAGCGCGCTCACGAAAAGCAGATCGGTCTATCGTCACTTCGCAACACTGATTACATCAACACGATTTCACCAGAACATGAACCTGAATTTCCTGGCGACGAAGCGATCGAACGTCGCATCCGCACATACATCCGTTGGAATGCGGCGATGTTGGTCCATCGCGCTCAGCGTCCTGGCGTCGGAGTTGGCGGACACATTTCAACCTACGCTTCTTCTGCCTCACTCTATGAGGTTGGTTTCAACCACTTCTTCCGCGGCATGGATCATCCCGGCGGCGGAGATCAAATCTTCTTCCAAGGACATGCCAGCCCAGGAATGTATGCCCGTGCATTTCTTGAAGGACGACTTTCAGAAAATCAACTTGATGGTTTCCGTCAAGAAGTTTCACATCCGGGTGGAGGACTTTCTTCTTATCCGCATCCACGTTTAATGCCAGATTTTTGGCAATTCCCAACAGTGTCTATGGGTATCGGCCCAATCAACGCGATCTACCAAGCGCGCTTTAATCGTTATCTACATAACCGTGGAATTAAAGATACGAGCCAGCAGCATGTGTGGGCTTTTCTTGGAGATGGTGAAGTCGATGAGGTTGATACTCTCGGTGCGATTGGTCTAGCTTCTCGCGAAGGCCTTGATAACCTCACATTTGTCGTCAACTGTAATTTGCAACGCCTTGATGGTCCTGTGCGCGGTAACGGCAAAATTATTCAAGAGCTCGAATCAACATTTATTGGCGCGGGCTGGAATGTAATTAAGGTTGTATGGGGCCGCGAGTGGGATCCACTACTCGCACAAGATCGCGAAGGCGCACTTGTTAACCTCATGAACACAACTCTTGATGGTGATTATCAGACCTACAAAGCCGAATCGGGTCAATACGTACGCGATAACTTCTTTGGTCGCGATCCACGTACTGCAGCGATGGTTGCAAGTTGGTCAAATGATCAAGTGTGGGGACTTAAGCGCGGTGGACATGATTACCGCAAGCTATTTGCAGCATATACCGCTGCCATGCAGGCTAATGGAAAGCCAACTGTCATCCTCGCAAAAACAGTTAAGGGTTGGACTCTTGGTTCCACATTCGAAGGACGTAACTCAACGCATCAGATGAAGAAGATGTCATTTGAAGATATCGTCACTTTCCGTGATCGCCTAGGAATTCCAATTCCAGATTCACAACTAGATAAGTACACGCCTGCGTATTACAAGCCAGCCGATGACTCTGAAGAGGCTAAGTACATGGCAGAACGCCGTGCTGCACTCGGTGGCTCAATTCCTCGCCGTCGAGCGAAGTCAAAGCCGCTTCCAATGCCAGCCGACTCTGTCTACGAAAGCGTTAAGCGTGGATCTGGCCATCAAGAGATTGCCACAACAATGGCATTTGTTCGGATGCTTAAAGATTTAGTGAAGGATCCAGGACTTGGCTCACGCATCGTTCCAATTATTCCTGATGAGGCCCGTACCTTCGGAATGGATTCACTCTTCCCAACGATGAAGATCTACTCACCGCACGGCCAGAAGTACACAGCCGTAGACCGTGAACTGATGCTCTCCTACAAGGAGTCAACATCAGGAGTGATCCTTCACGAAGGTATTAATGAGGCTGGATCAACAGCATCATTTACCGCAGTAGGTACCTCATATTCAACTCACGATGAACCAATGATTCCTATCTACATCTTCTACTCAATGTTTGGTTTCCAGCGCACAGGCGATGCATTCTGGGCAGCTGCCGATCAACTCGCACGTGGGTTCGTTCTCGGCGCAACTGCAGGTCGTACAACTCTTAACGGAGAAGGTCTCCAGCATGAAGACGGTCATTCACATCTGCTTGCATCAACTAACCCTGCAGTTGTCTGTTATGACCCAGCATTTGCCTACGAAGTCGGACATATCTTTAAAGATGGTCTCCGCCGTATGTATGGTGAAAATAGCGAAAACATTTATTACTACATCACCGTTTACAACGAGCCATACCTGCATCCAGAAGAGCCAGCAAACCTTGATGTTGAAGGCCTCTTAAAGGGTATTTACCTCTTCCGTTCAGGTGAGAGTCAACGTAAGAAGAAGAATGCACAGATCTTGGCATCTGGCGTTGCAGTTAACTGGGCTACCAGAGCTCAAGAGCTTCTACAGAATGACTGGGGCGTAAGCGCCGATGTCTGGTCTGTTACTTCATGGAATGAACTTCGCCGCGATGGATTGGCAGTTGACCGCCATAACCTTCTCAATCCTTCGAATATGAAGAGTGCATACCTCACCGATCGTATGAAGGATGCACAAGGTCCAGTCATTGCAGTCAGCGATTACATGCGGACTGTGCAGGATCAGATTGCTCCATGGATTCCACAGCAATTTGCATCCCTTGGTACTGATGGATTTGGTCTTTCAGATACACGCGGTGCACTTCGTCGCCACTTCAAGGTTGATGCTGAATCAATCGTCGTTGCAACACTTGCTCAGCTCGCTAAATCTGGCGATGTGAAAGAGTCAGTTGTGCAAAAGGCGCTGAACAAGTATCGCCTGGATGACATCTCCGCTGCAGATCCTGGAAATACCGAAGGATCTGGCTGATTCATCAGCTGATAGCGCCGTGATCAATCGCATCCCCGTTACCGATATCTCCCCATCGGTATTTTTCGGTGGTGAATTGGTCCCGGTTAAGGCAATTGCAGGTGAAGAGATTGAAATTACTGCCACGATCTTTCGTGAAGGACATGACGCACTGGGTGCGGATGTTCTGCTCTTTGATCACAAAGGTGTAGGGGTTTCGCGCACTCGTATGCGTGATCATGCTGATGGCAGTGATCGGTTTAGTACCTGGATTCGAATACCAGCTCGTGGAGATTTTACTTTTCAGATTGAATCATTTGATGATTCATTTGCGACCTGGCTCCACGATAGTGAGATCAAAATTCCAGCAGATATTGATACTGAACTCTGCTGCACCATAGGCTTAATGATATTTGAAGAAAAACTCGCACAGGATCCAGCAGCCAAGAAGATACTCGCCCCTGCTATTAAGGCACTTTCAGATAAGAAACTTGCGCCCGCTAATCGTTTTTCACAGTCTTCAACCACTGAGATAAAAGAGTATTTCAGCGCAGATCCCCTGCGGCGTTTACAGTCTCGATCTCATTCGGTCCCTGTCCGTGCAGACCGCGATAAGGCTCTAGTTGGTGCTTGGTATGAATTCTTCCCACGTAGCGAGGGTGCAACGCTCAGCGCTAAAGGCGAGATCACATCAGGAACCTTTAAAACTGCAGCTCTTCGTATTCCTGCCGTTGCAGCAATGGGGTTTGACGTTCTCTATCTTCCACCTATTCATCCAATAGGAAAGGCCTTCCGTAAAGGAAAGAACAACTCTCTAACTCCGATTGAATCTGATCCTGGAGTTCCCTGGGCAATTGGCGGCAGCGCAGGTGGCCACGATGCAATAAATCCTGAGCTTGGCACGATGCAAGACTTTGAGAATTTTGTTGCAGTAGCAAGAGAAAAGAAAATTGATATTGCGATGGATCTTGCGCTACAAGCCTCCCCTGATCATCCATGGGTTGCGAGCAATCCCGAATGGTTTACTACCCGCCCCGATGGGAGTATCGCTTACGCTGAGAACCCACCGAAAAAGTATCAAGATATTTACCCAATTAATTTTGATAACGATTACCAAGGCATTCTCAATGAAGTACTTCGCGTCATAAGATTCTGGGTCTCAAAGGGCGTTCTTATCTTTCGCGTGGATAATCCACACACAAAACCCGTAGCCTTTTGGCAGGATGTTATGTCTGTGATGAATTCTGAAAATCCTGATGTCATCTTTTTAGCAGAAGCATTTACTCGCCCATCAATGATGCATGCACTCGGTAAAGCTGGTTTCCATCAGTCCTATACATATTTCACATGGCGCACAAGCAAAGCTGAGTTAACAGATTATGCAACCGAAGTTTCTCGACATACTTCAGCATTCTTTAGGCCGAATTTCTGGGTCAATACTCCAGATATTTTGCCCTTCCATCTGCAATCTGGAAATCCTGCAATCTTTGCCCTACGTGCAGTATTGGCAAGCACCTTGTCACCATCGTGGGGAATGTATGCAGGATACGAACTCTACGAACATCGCCGCTTTAAAGAAGGTGGTGAGGAGTACATGGATTCAGAGAAGTACGAGATCAAAGTCCGTGATTGGGAAGGTGCTGCCAAGATGCAGGTCACTTTGGCTCCATTTATCACCAAACTCAATGAGATTCGCAAGGGCCACATCGCATTAGCGCGACTTCGTAATCTTGTTTTTCATCAGAGCGATAACGATTCGATTATTGCTTACAGTAAACGTGAGGGAAACGATCTCATTTTGGTAACAGTTAACCTTGATCCACTCAATGCACAGGAAACAACAGTGCATTGGAATCTCGCTGCGTTAGGGATTAAAGATTCTCGCTTTAAAGTCACCGATCTCATTGACGGGGCACAATACGAATGGGATCCTCATTCATTCGTACGACTAGATCCCAGCCGCCCGGTTGGAAAAGTCGCTCACATCATGGCGGTGAATCTCTAGTGTCTCTCTTCTCGAAGTTCTTTAAGAAGAACCAAGAGAGCGCCCCTGCCGAATACATCTCTCCTGTTACCTTTCTTAATCCTTACTCAACGCTTGGAGAGTTAGATTTTCACCTGATCGCAGAAGGTCGCCATGAAAGATTGTGGGATGTTCTTGGTGCTCACCTTATTCGCGACACCGAAGGAAACGTTCTCGGTACCGCCTTCTCAGTCTGGGCTCCTAATGCACGGGCAGTAAGTCTGATTTGTGATCACAATTTCTGGGATAAAAACACCCACCCTATGGTTCGCCTAGGATCGACTGGAATCTGGGAAATATTCATTCCAGGTATCGGCGTTGATACTCGATATAAGTTTGCAATCTGCACAATTGACGGTGCTTGGGTTGATCATGCAGATCCACTGGCGCAAGCTACAGAAATTCCACCACTAACCGCATCCATCGTTACTGAATCTACCTATACGTGGGCAGACCAGAATTGGATTACAGCTCGCGGTAATTTCCAACCGTGGCGTGCGCCGATGAGTGTTTATGAAGTTCACCTTGGGTCATGGAAGTTAGGCCTTAACTATCGAGATCTTGCCATCGAACTTGTTGATTATGTAAGTAAGCAAGGATTTACTCACATCGAATTTCTCCCTGTGACAGAACATCCCTACGGACCTTCATGGGGTTATCAAGTGACTTCATTCTTTGCACCTACTTCTCGCTTTGGCTCCCCCGACGAGTTCAGATACTTAGTTGATGCTCTTCATCAAGCAGGAATTGGTGTAATCCTCGATTGGGTTCCAGCACATTTTCCAAAAGATGAGTGGGCGCTAGCTCGTTTTGATGGCACCGCACTCTATGAACATGCAGATCCCCGCTTAGGTGAACACCCTGACTGGGGCACCTACATCTTTAACTTTGGCCGCAATGAAGTGCGCAACTTCCTTGTTGCTAGCGCTCTCTATTGGCTTACTGAATTCCATATCGATGGATTACGCGTGGATGCCGTTGCATCAATGCTCTACCTTGATTATTCACGTGAGGACGGTGAGTGGCTTCCAAATAAATTAGGTGGTCGCGAGAATCTCGAAGCTGTAGCGCTATTACAAGAAGCAACTGCAACTGCTTATCGGACACATCCTGGAATTATGATGATTGCTGAAGAGTCAACAGCTTGGCCAGGCGTTACTCGAGAGACTGCATCAGGTGGACTTGGCTTTGGATTCAAGTGGAATATGGGCTGGATGCATGACACTCTGCAATATCTCTCTCATGAACCTATCCATCGCATGTATCACCACAACGAAGTTACTTTCTCAATTCTCTATGCGTGGTCTGAAAACTTCATGCTTCCGCTCTCCCATGATGAAGTTGTTCATGGCAAAGGCCAACTTGTAAATAAATTCCCAGGTGATCGCTGGCAGAAGGTTGCCACACTGCGTGCGCTCTATGGATATATGTGGGCGCACCCAGGCAAGAAACTTCTCTTTATGGGAAGTGAGTTTGCCCAAAATGATGAGTGGAGTGAGAGCGCGGGATTGCAGTGGTATCTCACCGAATATGACGAGCATCGCCAGGTTCAAGAATTAGTTTCTCGAATTAATCAGGAATATAAAGGACATCCTGCGCTGTGGGAGAAGGATACAAACCCAGAAGGCTTTAGCTGGATAGTAAATGATGATGGAGCGGCAAATACATTGGCATTTACCCGATGGTCAGATAATCAAACACCGCTTGTCTGCATCACTAACTTTTCACCTGTCCCCCATGAGCGCTATCGACTTCGCATGCCAACCCCTGGAGTGTGGCGCGAGGTTCTCAATACAGATGATCTTTCCTATGGTGGCAGTGGAGTTAGTAATCAATCTTTTGCAGTCGATGTCGACACAGATCTCTATATAGAGCTTCGAATTCCGCCTCTTGCAACAGTCTGGTTTGAGCGCGTTTAAAGGTCTTTCGCTACACGTGACATGAAAGCCACTGATATCAACATCAGTCCAGGAATGATCATTGCAATTGCGATTGAACCAGAAAATTGAGCAGTCCAAGCAATTATTGTCTTCACAATGAGAGTAAGAATTGCGTTGATGACACCCATTTGGCCAACTACAACGGCACTTGGTTGAGCGGAACGTTTATTCGCTGCAGTGAAGAAGGTGGGTGAAAGAACTGCGGAAAAGAAACCACCGATGGAGAAACCTATGAGCGTGCAGATATATGCCGCCGTCTTTGAGTGATCCACCAAAAGTGATGATGCGCAGATGAATCCGATAAACCCAACTCCACCTATGACGCTGCCAAACTTAATCTGTTTTTCAAGAGAAACATAAGGAGTAATCCGGTGCTGGCCTAAGCGGCCAACAATCATGGCGGTAAAGGTGAGAATGTATGGAATTGTTGCAAGTGATCCACGTACACCGATAGTTTCCTTTGCATAAATTGTGGACCAGTCGGCGGTAGAGAACTCGACCATAATTCCACAGATCAAGGCAGCAGCGACTAAATAATCAATGCGGAACGAGGTAAAGAGATCCCTGAATCCGAAGTCGCTATCATCTTCCTCACTCGCCTTTATCATTTCAGGTTCGAGCTTTTTGATGATGATTAGAATTAAAAGGAAGACAGCAGCGCTCAAAACATTTATGTGAAGTGCAATTCCAACAAACTCAACCATGAAACCTGAAAATATCGCGGTAGCGACTGCGCCCATAGTCCAATAACCGTGTTGGCGACTCAGAATCAATTCTCCCGCTCGATCTTGGGCATGAAATGCTTGAGCATTGAGCGCTATGTTAAATGCTGAAATGGAAGCTCCATTGATCATATTTACAATAATGAAAATTGGCGCAGATTGTAGATGGGCAATTACGGCGATGGAAAGACACATGCTCAGGGCCGCAATGATTAAAACCTTCTTCGCCCCAAGTTTATGAACAAAGTGACCGCTGGAAAGCATTGCGATCACAGCTCCGACTGAACCTAAACTCAGGTAAGTGCCAAATTCACCGTTAGATAAATCGAGATTTGCCTTGATCTCCGGAAAACGAGGTACCCAGCTCATAATTTGAACGGCGAAGAGGAAGAAGAGTATGCCTACATACTTCTTCTCTTCTGAAACACTTAAACTTGATTTAGAAGAGTGCATTAGCAAGATCCGCTCTCGCTTTGACCACGCGTGGATCAGCTGGATCAACTAAAGAGAAGAGTTCGAGTAGGCGATCTTTAGCTCGCGCTCTCTCATCCCCTGAGGTTGCCTTGATGAGAGCCAAAAGTCGAATAAATGCTGGTTCAACACTTCCTGTCGCAACTTCCATATCAGCGGCAGCCAGAGCGAGTTCAATATCTAAAGGGGAAGCATTCGCAGCAGCAATTGTCTGCGCCGGATCTAGATTAAGAATTCGAAGTTGTAGTTGTGTGTGCGCTAGTCCCAATTTGGCAAATGGATTGGCAGGCATGCGTGCCAGGAATCGCTTGTAGGCATCTTCGGCCTTAACTAAATCTCCTGCCTCAAGGAAAGCTAGCGCTTCAATCTCTTCCGTCTCTAACTTCTCCTCAGGGACTTCACCAATACCCTGTTCGGCTGCAATCGTAAGAAGTTTTGTGATCACCGACTTGATATCACTTTCAGAGATTGCTTCTTCAAAGAGAGGGATCGGTTGGCCGCCGACAAGGGCTACAGCATATGGAACTGTGCGAGCCTGCAATGCGCTGGCAACTTCAGGAGCTGCATCAACATCTATGCTTCCTAGTTCCCACGTGCCGCCATCTTCTTGATTGAGCTTATCCAGAATCGCCAGAGTATCCAGTGAATGAGGTGCACGGGTTGTCCAGCAGAGAAGAATGACGGGTTTAGTCATTGAAAGTTCTACGAAATCAGAGGCTAAATTTTCTTTTGTGACAACTTTGCCAACTGCAATGTTTGGTGTGGTCGGTGCTGGTTTTCCAAGAGAACTTAAGTCAAAGGCTTGACCGAAATTAGGCGGAAGAGACATCAAGATCAACCCCCGAATCTCGTCTCATAGGAAGTACATCAGCTATATAAGATAACGCTGCAAATTCTAGTCCGACATCGTGGCCGGCTTTCTCACTTAAATACCAGCGGTGCTCAAGGGCTTCATGGAAAAACTGCGCAGCCTCGATACGGCCTTGTAATTCGATTGGAATCAACGAAACGGTTGGATAGAAGACTTCATCGAGCCAGCGTTTTGCAGATTCGTGCATTGGGGGGTGAGGAAGGCTTTCACGACCTCTGAAACGATCAAAGGATGCAAGCAAGCGCTTTGCTTGAAGTTCTTCAGTCTCGAGGCCAACCAAATCTCGTAGTCGATTCTGATGGTAACCCGCTTCAACAAGTTTAGGTTGAAAGAAAAGCTTCTTACTATCACCATCAAGAGTCACGGAGACCTCTTCAACGGCGAAGCCAAGGTCATGAAGTTGGCGCATTGCACGTTCGACTGCGTGGCGGTCATTGGGATCCAACACTTGACGCTCTTTTAGAGTTGTCCAAATTCTGCGATAGCGTTTTATCACTGCATCGCTTGCGCGAATTGGATCCATTCCTGGATATAGAACTCCCGACAAGGAGAGGTCTTCAAGTTCGGCTGCAACATTGAAATGAGCAATCTCTAAATCGTGTTCACGTTGGCCGTCACTTAAATTCTTTTGAAATTCACCTGTCTCTGCATCAACCAAATAGGCTGCAAAACCTTCTGCATCTCTTCTAAATAAAGTATTAGACAGAGAACAATCTCCCCACCAAAAACCAAGGAGATGTAGCCGAACAAGAAGGAGTGCTAACGCGTTTGCCATCAAGGTAATGTCTTGCGGAGTGACATCCTTGCCACTTAACAAAACTCGATACGGCAGAGAATATGGAAGGAAGCGAGTTGCTAGTGCGCAGGGAAGTTCTTCACCGTGCTCATTAGTCCGGCCTTCGATCACTGCAATCGGTTCAACGCTCGGGGCACCGAGATGGGCCAACTGGCGCAGTGCTTGGTATTCACGATTAGCGAACTCCGAAACCGTCTCTTTGACTGCATAGACTTCAGAGTCAGGTTCCTGGGTTGAATGTACAAGCCGGACAATATGTCGAGAGATTCCGCGCTTTTCTGTGAGGCTGGGATCTTCAGGCCACTCCTCGAGGCTGATCTGCCATGGCAATCCTGAGACGGATGCGATCTCCTCACCAAGACCAGTAATTCGCAGCGCCATGCATGAATTCTCTCATCAACTAGGGGTGAAAGCCTGATCTAGCAAGCGTTCGCACTTAGAATGGAGATATGTCACACTCAAAGCGAGAAGAATTCGGTATCGCAGGCGCGCCGATAAATAGAACTAATCCTTTCTATTTTGGTTTTGTTGCAACTCTCGGTGCATTGGCGGCAATCGTTCTACTACGAGCGCTAGCGAGTGCGAGTCAGATATTTATCATTATTTTGCTCGCTCTTTATCTTGCGATGGGCTTAAATCCGGCAGTTGAAGCTTTGAGGAAGCGTGGTCTCTCACGAGTGAGCGCTGTTGCAGCTATTTTTGTTGGAGTTCTTGCCTTTGTGACATTCTTTATTGCAGTGGTTATTCCTCCAGTTATTTCACAGGGTAGTTCGCTCATTAATTCAGCTCCCGGATTATTGAGAGATCTTGAGAGCCATCCACTAATTGCAGATCTCAACTCACAGTTTGGCATCATCGATACTCTTCAAAGCAAATTAGCCGAAGTTACATCTGATGGCACTTTGATTATCTCTGCATTCGGTGGAGTGATTGGGGTCGGAAAGACGGTTCTCTCCGGTGCATTTACTGGAATTACAGTGCTGATTCTTACCCTTTATTTCATTATTGGATTGCCACAGGCGACCAACTTCGGAATGCGCTTTGTACCTGCAACTCGTCGTGAACGCGTTTCAAAGTTAACTTATGCAATCATCGCTCGAGTGGGTTCATTTGTCGGAAGTCAGATCGCAATTGCCTTTATGGCAGCAATCTTTGTGCTCATTCTCAGCTTTGCATTAGGGCTTCCATCGCCTTTTGCAATCGCCATGATCGTCCTAGTCTGTGGATTTATTCCATTGATTGGCCATTACATCGGCAGCGCAATCGTCACTCTGATTGCGCTGACCCAATCGCTGCTCTATGGTGTAATTGCTTTTGTTGCCTACATTGTCTATGTGCAAATAGAAAACTATGTCGTGACTCCTCGAATTATGAAGCGTGCTCTCAATGTTCCTGGAGCGGTAACGATTATCGCAGCCCTGTTGGGAACATCTCTTCTGGGGCTTATCGGTGGATTGTTGGCAGTGCCTATTGCCGCTTCAATTATCTTAATCTTGGAAGAAGTTGTCTTCCCGCAAACAGATAAGAATTAATCCTCAATCTCTTGTGTGAGCGGTAGTCGCTCTGGCGCGATGACTCGCGTGATTTCAGTGAGCACGAGATGAACAGCAGGCTCTCCTACCCATAGGTGCTTTCCACCATCGACTGCTATTAATTTCATATGTTTAATCTTGGCAAATCTCTTGCGCGCTTCTTCTGGCACTAAGTAATCATCGAACTCAGGAATCAGCGCTGTAATTGGTCGAAGATCATTCACCCAAAAATCAAGATCTGATTCTTGTGAATATTTCAATGGTGGACTTAGGAGAATAAGGCCTTTGATCCGTGAATCTTGAGCATGACGAATTGCTAAATCTGTACCAAAGGACCAACCACAAACCCAGAGTTCCTCTATTTTTAATTGATCAATGCAGTAATTGATCATCGCCTCAACATCGAACTTTTCACTGTCGCCATTGTCGTAGACACCTGAACTCGTGCCCGCTTCACTGGATGCTCCGCGAGTATTAAAACGAACGATCGTGATCCCAGTCATTGCAGGAAGTCTGTTCGCAGCTTTCTTATAGATATGCGAATCCATCATTCCCCCGCCCGTTGGGTTGGGATGAAGCATCAGCACAGCTGGTGATCTACGCCCATCAATTGGCGCAGCAACCTCACCGATTAAAGTCTGGCCATCGGCCGTTGTCACCGTAAATGGGGTACGAATTGCCGGCAACACTGTGCTCGGACGGATTGGTTGCGACATAGCGTTTATCCCTAAAAATTCTTCGGGCGACGATGATGTCGCTTGCTCCAACAGATGTTATGCCAGTGGCGACGTAAATCTTCTTCCCCATCTCGCCATGCAACTGTATGTGGAGTTGCCATTGGAATTAACTGATCACAACCCGGACAGCGATATGGTTTTGTTGCAGCCGATCCAGTGAGTTGTCTAACAACCCACAAGCCATCCTCATCTTCTTCAAAACTTTGATTTGAGGGATTTATCTCACGGTAGTCATCGCCGCCGCCTGACTTGCGTTTCTTGGGATAGTTGCGGCGCGGACTCATATTCCATTTTCTCGCACTTTTGGCCCCAATGTGGCACAGTGACACTTGTGAACCAGGTGATTGATGTCAAAGGGCTCAAGAAATTCTATGGCGAGCTGGCTGCAGTCAATGGAGTTGATCTGCGCGTCCATCAAGGTGAGATTTTTGCCCTCTTAGGACCAAATGGCGCTGGAAAATCAACGACGGTCGAGATCCTCGAAGGTTTTAGAAGTCGTGATGGCGGAGACGTGAAGGTTTTGGATACAGATCCAGCCATAGGTGGACTCGCCGCTCGTCAATGGCGCAATCGAATTGGAATTGTTCTACAAACCAGCAACGATGCTGGCGATCTCACCGTGGCCGAGAGCATCAAACACTTTTCACATTACTACTCCGATCCGCGCGATGTCGATGAAGTAATTGAGGGTGTTGGATTACGGGAGAAAGAGAACGCTCTTGTTCGCACGCTTTCGGGGGGCCAGCGCCGACGCTTAGATGTGGCACTTGGCATAATCGGTAATCCCGAACTCCTCTTCCTTGATGAACCAACAACTGGCTTTGATCCCAAAGCTCGTCGAGATTTCTGGACTTTGATTCGCACCCTTAAAGGTGAAGGGCGCACCATCTTGTTGACCACCCACTATCTCGATGAGGCTGAAGCACTTGCTGACCGAGTGGCGGTGATTAATAAGGGAGAGATCATTGAGGTCTCTACGCCTGCCGAACTTGGTGGGCGTGCGACATCTCTTGCACAGGTTTCGTGGCGAGAAAATGGCGTCGTGCGAGTAGAGAAAGCTCCTCATCCAACGGCTCTTGTCGCAGAGCTCTCTGCGCGTTTTGGCGGCGAAGTCCCTGAACTTATAGTTAAGCGCGCAACCCTTGAAGACATCTACCTCGAGATGATTGGGGGCGAAGATGCTTAGCAAGGTCGAGAAAGATATGACACCATCAATGTGGAAGCTCGGTCTCTTGCGTGGAAATATTGAGATCAGACAATTCATGCGTCAGCGCGAATCTGTTGTCTTTACTATCGCGTTTCCACTTATCCTATTGGCAATTTTTGGTTCTGTATTTTCAGAATCTATTGCACCGGATGTGACCTTTAGCCAATATTTCGTCGCCGGAATGATTGCATCAGGCCTAGTTAATTCTGGCTTTCAAAATCTTGCCATCATGATTCCGATAGAACGCGAATTCGGCTCACTCAAGCGTTTGCGCGGAACACCTATGGCCGCAGCAAGTTACTTCATCGGAAAATCAATACTCGTTTTTGTCACCATGATCATTCAAGTCATTCTCTTACTCGCAGCAGGAGTCGCCTTCTTCGGCGTTGATCTACCGACCGATCCATACAAGTGGTTCACCTTTACCTGGTTGATTATCTGGGGAAGTGCCGCTTCAACCACCCTCGGAATCGCGTTTTCGGCTATCCCAAAGAGTGGGCGCGGGGCATCTGCCGTCGTATCCCCTGTTGTGATTGTTCTTCAATTTATAAGTGGAGTCTTCTTCATCTTTACTCAACTCCCTACCTGGATGCAGCAAGTAGGAGCTATCTTCCCTCTCAAGTGGATGACTCAGGCGATGCGTTCGGTTTTTCTTCCAGACTCATTTGCTTCCCAAGAAGTTGCTGGTCAATGGGAGATCGGTAAATCATTTCTTGTTATCTCAATCTGGCTAGTGATTGGTCTTTTCTTCTCACTTCGCACATTCCGATGGAGTGATCGATGAAACGTACTGTCATGGTTATCGGGCTCTGCCTGGCACTTATTCCTGCACAAAGTCTGGCTGCAACAAATACACCGACTCCAGCGGCTAAAGCCACAGCAACAGCTAAAGCCACAGCAACAGCTACGCCGAAAGCGACAGTAAAAGCGACACCTACAAAGAAGCCGGCAAAGAAAACGAAGAAGCCAGTTGCTCCATCACCGTCACCAAAATGGCCACCAGCTGGATTTAAGGTGATGGATGATGTTTATTGGCGAACTCCATCTAAAGAAGTGATGATGAATGTTGCCGCTGGGAATTCCGCTTTAGCTAAAGCGGTGTCTGCATGTAAAGAGTTTTCATGTGGACGCCTGCAGGTGGCTTCTCTTATCGGATGCGTTTATTGGGAAGTAGATTCGAAGGTGATCACACCAAATCCAGATATGGCAGGTTCATTCTTAACCCTGGGAATGTTGCGCACACTTGCAAAGAAATCAGCAGCGAAAGAAGTTGTTACCTTGGTGCTGCCTTCTGGTGCGCTTTATTCAGGATCAATTGCAGTAGTCCCTATTGGAATTACCTGCCATCAAGATCCAACAACTGAAAAGGTTCCTAGCAACACCTACATAAGCCGCTAGAAATTATCGGTTTGCTCCTGGAACCCAGAGTTGATCGCCAATTTCCTTATTTGCAATGCGTGCAAGAACGAAGAGTAGGTCTGAGCAACGGTTGAGATACTTAGCTGTCAGTGGATTTACTCCCCCACCAAATGCGTGAATAGCTGCCCACGTGCAACGCTCTGCGCGACGAACTACTGTGCGGGCAACATGAAGATGTGCCGCAGCTGGTGTGCCTGATGGAAGTACAAATGAACGAAGTGATTCGAGTTCTGCGTTGTACTTATCAATAGCTTCTTCTAGATAGACGATCTGTGATTCTAAAACACGCAGCGGTTCAAATGCTGGAGCGTCAACTACCGGTGTACAGAGATCTGCACCCACATCAAAGAGATCATTCTGAATACGTACAAGCAAGGCTCGGACATCATCAGATAACGCATCCGTTGCAAGGACAACTCCGATCGTTGAATTAGCTTCATCGACAGTTGCATATGCCTCTAGGCGAGGATCGTTCTTGGATGTGCGGCTCATATCTCCGAGAGATGTTGTGCCGTCGTCGCCAGTCTTTGTATAAATACGCGTGAGATTAACCATGGCCCTAGCCTATAAGTAGATTGGCTTATAAGTAGAATGCGACTATGGCACCTCAGCACGATCTCCATCAGGACGATCGCTTCCGCATACAAGGTGGCTCCAGACTGGTCGGTGAGGTCCACGTAGGTGGAGCCAAGAACTCCGTCCTGAAATTGATGGCTGCATCCCTTCTGGCCGTCGGCAAGACCACAATCGCAAACGTTCCAGCTATTGCTGATGTGGAGATCATGTCTGACCTGCTGCGCCGCTTGGGTTGCACCGTCACACACGAGGGTTCGCTATTGACCATCGATGTTCCACAGACTCCGTCGCATCGAGCCGATTACGATCTCGTTCGCAAAATGCGCGCGTCGATAAATGTTTTAGGTCCATTAGTTGCACGCATTGGTCGTGCTGAAGTCGCTCTTCCTGGAGGAGATGCAATCGGATCACGTGGCTTAGATTTTCACATCAAGGGTCTTGAATCATTAGGCGCAAAGGCACATGTTGAACATGGATATGTTATTGCAGAAGCACCACAAGGTTTAACAGGGGCAGCGATCTCTCTCGATTTTCCTAGCGTTGGCGCAACAGAGAACCTCATGACGGCTGCCGTATTGGCCGAAGGTGTAACAACAATTGAAAATGCTGCGCGTGAACCAGATTTAGTTGATCTCGGTGAATTCTTAATCTCAATGGGTGCAAAGATCGAAGGCCTTGGCTCTCCAGTCATCACAATTACAGGCGTGACAGAGTTACACCCTGCAACACATACCACCGTTACCGATCGCATCATCGCCGGCACCTGGGCGTTTGCTGCAGCCATGACACAAGGTGACATCACGATTCATGGAGCTCGCGCCGATCACATGGAAGTAATGCTTGAAAAACTTACCTCTGCTGGCGCGATTGTTACTTCAATTGCAGATGGCGTGCGCGTAAAGATGGAGCAACGTCCTACTGCCGTCGATGTTGCCACACTTCCCTACCCAGGATTTGCCACCGATCTGCTGCCATTTATTATCGCTATGAACGCTGTTGCAGATGGCGATTCAATGGTGACTGAAAATGTCTTTGAATCACGGTTTATGTTCGTCAATGAACTCAGCCGCCTAGGTGCGCAGATCCATGTCGATGGCCATCACGCCTCAATTCATGGAATTACCGAGCTCTCTGGCGCTCCTGTTGAGGCGACCGATATCCGTGCAGGCGCAGGCCTGGTACTAGCAGCCCTTGTTGCAGATGGTGTGACCACAGTTGACGGTGCATTCCACGTCGATCGTGGTTACCCAGAGTTTGCAGAGCAATTACGCGCACTTGGCGCAGATGTAACGCGGGAGTAGAGACAGTGATTCCAGATCGCAACCTAGCACTTGAGTTAGTTCGCGTGACGGAGACCGCCGCCTTAGCGGCAGCGCCTTGGGTAGGTAGAGGCGAGAAAGATTTAGCCGATGGCGCAGCAGTTGCTGCAATGCGCGCGATGATCAATACCGTTGATATGTCAGGAATTGTCGTCATCGGTGAAGGCGAGAAAGATGACGCCCCCATGCTCCATAACGGTGAGAGCGTAGGAAATGGTCAAGGTCCTCTCTGTGACGTTGCTGTTGATCCCATTGATGGAACATCGCTGACTGCCCAAGGAATGAATGGCGCAATCAGCGTTATCGCTTTAGCACCCCGTGGCTCCATGTTTGATCCACAAGATAGTTTCTATATGAACAAGATTGTTACCGGCCCTGAAGCCGCATCGGTGATCGATATTCGAGCATCTGTTGCCGAGAATATTGCAGCTGTTGCCAAGGCGAAGTCTCTGCAGGTTAGCGATATCACCGTTGTCGTTCTCAATCGCCCGCGTCATGCAACTTTGATTAAAGAGATTAGAGATACCGGTGCTCGAATTAAATTGATTCAAGATGGTGATGTTGCAGCAGCTATTGAGGCAGCCCGCCCTGATACCGGCATCGATCTGTTGATGGGTATTGGTGGCACTCCTGAGGGTGTGATCACCGCAGTTGCGATGATCTGTCTAGGCGGTGCCATCCAAGGCCAACTTCATAAAGATGGCGTCACAGAGCCTCGAGTATTGACTACAGCAGATCTCTGTAACTCAGATGATGTATTTCTCTCGGCTACTGGAATTACAGACGGTGAGTTAGTTCAAGGGATTAGATACACCACATACGGTGCTACAAGTAGTTCGATTGTGATGCGTGGAAAATCAAAGACGGTCCGCTTAATTCAGACCGAGCACAATCTTTAAAACTAGTTAACGCTCTCTGTAAGAATCGAGACGCGATCATTTGAAACAGATAGGAAGCCACCACTGACATTGAATTCAGTGATGGTTCCATCTACACCTTTAATGCTGACAGCCCCATCGACTAGTACGCCAAACAAAGGAGCGTGCCCTGGAAGAACTCCAAGGTCTCCTTCAGTTGTGCGAGCCGAGATAAATGTTGCTTCTCCGCTCCACACTTTCTGTGTTGGCGAAACTAGCGCGACGGTAAGTGCCATTGTTATGACTTAGCCAATTCTGCAGCCTTGCGCTCGACATCGTCGAGGCCACCGCACATGAAGAAAGCCTGCTCAGGAATGTGATCGTACTTTCCATCAGCCAAAGCTTCGAATGCTTCGATTGTCTCTGAAAGTGGAACGAACGAACCTTCGATACCTGTAAAGACCTTTGCCACGAATGTATTCTGTGACAAGAAGCGCTGGATGCGACGAGCACGTCCTACAAGAATGCGATCTTCTTCTGAAAGTTCATCGATACCCAAGATAGCGATGATGTCCTGAAGATCCTTGTAACGCTGCAAGATCTGCTTAATACGGTTTGCAACACGGAAGTGCTGCTCACCGATATAGCGTGGATCCAAGATGCGTGAAGTTGAGTCAAGTGGATCCACAGCTGGGTAGATACCAAGCTCTGAGATCGGGCGAGACAACACTGTTGTTGCATCAAGGTGGGCGAATGTTGTGTGTGGAGCTGGGTCGGTGATGTCATCTGCAGGAACGTAAATTGCCTGCATAGATGTAATCGAGTGACCACGAGTTGATGTGATGCGCTCCTGGAGCTGACCCATCTCATCTGCAAGTGTTGGCTGGTATCCCACAGCAGATGGCATGCGGCCAAGCAGCGTTGATACTTCAGAACCTGCCTGAGTAAAGCGGAAGATGTTATCGATGAAGAGAAGAACGTCCTGCTTCTGAACATCGCGGAAGTACTCAGCCATTGTGAGAGCTGAAAGTGCCACACGTAGACGCGTGCCAGGTGGCTCATCCATCTGACCGAAGACCAAGGCGGTCTTATTGATAACGCCAGTCTCTGTCATTTCAAGGAACAAGTCGTTACCTTCACGAGTACGCTCACCAACACCGGCGAATACAGATACACCACCGAAGTTTTCAGCTACGCGATAAATCATTTCCTGGATAAGAACAGTCTTACCTACACCTGCACCACCGAAGAGGCCGATCTTTCCGCCCTTTACATATGGTGTGAGTAGATCGATAACTTTGATACCTGTCTCAAACATCTCTGTCTTTGATTCAAGCTGATCGAATGCTGGTGCATTACGGTGAATTGGCCAACGCTCCTTGATATCGAGAGATGATGTTGGAACGTCGAGGGATTCGCCAAGTGTGTTGAACACGTGACCCTTAGTGACATCGCCGACAGGGACAGAGATCGCAGCGCCAGTATCTGTTACTTCGGCACCACGGACCATTCCATCTGTTGGCT
>Ga0247837_1004306_pt1 | contig 23060 bp, 23 predicted proteins | sample LaCtaG_2_FD_187115 | JGI IMG/M metagenome (GOLD analysis project Ga0247837, IMG submission 187115) | Freshwater microbial communities from meromictic Lake La Cruz, Castile-La Mancha, Spain - LaCruzMarch2015_14.5m | ecosystem: Environmental > Aquatic > Freshwater > Lake | place: Spain: Castile-La...
TTCGGCTGCGTAGCAAATTGTTTGCCACACTGAGAACAAGCGATTTGCTTCTTTTTGAGGTGAGTGACGTCGATGTGCCGCTTTAGACTGAGGCGGGAGGGGTAGGTTTTGCCGCATAGAGGTGCGGAGCAGCAGAAAAACACGAAGACGGCGTCGGGGTCTTCCATCAGATTTCGTAATATCAACTCGGGTCCTATTAGTTCACTAATTGCATAGTTTGGCAGTGCTTTTAGCCTGGGGACTCATACGTTGGCAGGATTGGCGGAATTCAGGGCTTTGCCTGGGGAACTATATGGAAAGGTAAAAGGACGTATAGAAGTGGGTATGTTGGCTAGAGACTGGGTAGGACGAAGCGAGGTTAAATACTAAGCGAAAGCCTTCTTCGTCATGATGTTGTAGAAGTCCTCCCTGGTGACGAGGCCGTCGCCATCGGAGTCTCCGCGCTCCACGAGTTCACTCAGCTCCTCGTCAGTCATGGTCTCCCCCAGCTCCTTCGCCATGCGCTTCAAGTCCTTCACCGAGATCTTCCCCTTCTTCTCCGTGTCGAAAAGGTTGAAGATCTTGTCAATCTCCTCCCTCGAGTCCTTGTCCGTGAGCCGTGCAGTCATCATGTCCAAGAATTCGTCGAAGTCGATGGCGCCGGACCCGTCACTGTCCAGGTCTTCCACCATTTGGTAAATGGTCTGGTTCTTGGCGTCGAAGCCCAGCTGGACCATGGCGGCCGTCAGTTCCTTGGGGTCAATGGTGCCTGACCCATCAGAGTCGAACAGGTCGAAAGCTTCCTTGATTTCCTCGATTTCGTCCATGGTCAGGCCTGGCCGCTCATAGCGAGATGCGTCGAAGGCTTCTCCGGCCTTGGGTGCTGCTCCTTTGCCAGCCATTAATTATCGATATGGCCGCTGCCATGGCCGACTCTGCCAGACTCCCAAGTCCGCCCACTTGTCTGCCTGCCCTGACCTCTAACTAGCGCACTAGGTCCCTGCTCGGCAGCTTCTAAGAAACCCTTGCAGGCGATTGGCGTGCTGATAAGAGGGCGGAGTGACAGACAGGAAGGGGAAAAGCGGATAGCGAGAGGGAAAGCCTGCAGTTGGGCAGGTAGCTAGCATATTACCTAGCTAAAACGGTGTGCGATGTATAACGGTAGGCGCATATGGCATCCCAGGTGTCGAGACACCACTTATACAAGGGGATTCGAGAGGGAAAAGTTGTTTTGCGATAGAAACCCAATAGTTCCCTCCGAGTCCGCTTTCTGCCAATAGGCTTTTCAGTCTGACCGAGAAATCCTTTCCCTTATCTGAAAGTGCAGGACTATGGCAGTCTGAGCGATGCACTAGTGACTTGCAACTTAGAGCTAGTATGGCACTAAGTGTCCCAGCCAGTGAGTTGGCCGGGGTAGGCGGGCTTCGAGGCAGGGGAGGCGGAGACGAGGAGGAGGGAGAAGAGAGGGTGGGGAGGCCTGGGCAAAGGCCGGGAACGAGGCCGTTTGATGTGTATGGGAGAAAGGAAGGTCGAGGCCTTTGTCACCCGAAGAGTACTGAGTACCGAGGTCAGTTGCATCTTCTGCGGACAGCCCCTCCACTCCCCCGCAGGACTTCCTCTCCTACGCCCCCGTCCTTCCCTCCCCCTGCCCGGCTCTGTCTTGGGCGAGGGAGCCAGACTCTGTATGAGTATAGGTGAGTTTGCGCCCTCAGTTCCCAAGTGCATTGCCTTGGGAGAAGTAGTCAAGTGCAGCAGTCTGCAGCTTTTCGAGTCGTTGATAAGTGAGTAGGGAGTATGGGGAGATTTGGCCGGGGAGGAAATGCGGAGACTGACGACTGAAAGAGGATGCAAGGTGTCTGAGGAAATAGCCATTAGAACAGGGATAGACACAGCTTTCTCTCCCTGTTGCTTCTAATAAATGTCCAGCCGTACGAACATCTTCTTCCTGTTCTGGCTGCCCAGCCAAGCCCCCCAGCCCTTCAACGTCGCCCCCGACCATATGGTCGTCCCCATATCCCGCCACTTCTTATCCCTCTCCTACCCCACTCTATCCCAAGCCATCCAGTCCGTCTCCCCTGGTGCAGGCGAGTACGCCATCCGCCTCACTAGCCAATTCGAAGGGGACTTAAACCAGCAAATAAAGCCCTACCTAATTTGTCGTATGCTGTTCCTCTTTATGATGTTTTTGTGTGTCCTGTTGGCCTTGCTATACACGTTTGTATATGGGGAAATGCTTGTGTCAATTTGGGATGTTGTGTTCTTGGTGATTTGGATGATTGTGTGTCGTCTAGTGATGAATTCGATGGGCTACGCACTCTACGAGTACGCAAGTTTATTCAGGTGCAGATTGGCGGAAATGATAAGGACGATGCTAGGGGCGCAGGACATCAAAATCGATACAGGCGTGGGGATGGCCTGGCTGGAAGTCTATAGAGACCAGTACCAGCCGCCGGTGCAGGGCTACGGAGTGCCGATGGGAGTAGCAGTTTAATAGGATTTCTACATAGAGATTCCTCACAAAGACGTAGAAATAGCAGGAGAATGAAGGAAGGGAGAAAAGGCCTATTGAGAGCTGTGTGTTAAGGAGGAAATCTGCCCTCTGTACTATATAGTCCTCGAGTGGGTTTAGTAGTCCATTTCCTTCATATTTGACCATTTTCCTGCTAATCCGCCCACTTCCGTCTCTCCCAGTAATTCAAACCGCCCACTCCCTAAAGCCTGCCTAAGGGCGTGCATTTCCGCACTCAGTCCAACACCCAGTCCCTTGCTTATATATGGAAGGTGCAGAGCAGGGCAACAGTGAGGTCTTCTCCCGGCGCGAGTACTCCCGCCCCGACTTCTGGAACGACCGATTCCGCGAAAGTCCGCACGCTTTCGACTGGTACGTGACCTGGAAAGAACTGCGCAAGTTCCTGCTGATCCTTGCACACCCCGAAGACTGCCCTTCCGTCTTAATGGTGGGGTGTGGGTCTTCCACGCTGAGTGCGGACATGGGGAAAGTGGGGTATGACGTGACCAATATTGATATATCGGATGTGGCGCTGGGACAGATGGGCGAAAGGACGGGGCAGGAAGGGGTGCAGATGGATGCGGCGAAGTGTGCGTTTAGGGATGGGAGTTTCGACTTGGTGCTGGACAAAGGGACGTTTGACGCCCTGGCCTGCGCCGAAGGCAGCCAGCTGCCCGACCTCATAGTGTCTGAAATGGGCAGGCTGGCCCGAAACACCGTCATTATCATCACTCACGGCCGTCCCGAACTGCGCCAAGCCAGATTTGAGTCCTCCCTGGCTGCCTCCGGCCCTTGGCGCTGTCGAGCCCTCAAGTGCGAGCTTTCCCCTATGTCCCAGTTCATCAACATCATGCGGTCGAAGTACCCGGACCGGTCAATTGCCTCGATTTTCAGGGATAAGGAAGCTTTGGCGACGGCTGTGAAGGCAATGGCGGAGTATACAGAGCATAAAACTGTGGGGGAGGAAGCGGGGGAGAAGCGGCAGACGCACTGTTGGGTGTATTTGTTCCTCAGACCGAGTAGGCCGCAGGCGGGAACGGAGGCTAAGTAGGTAATTGAAAAGGGAAATGCAGGGGTATGGGAAGAAGAGGAATTTGCCTGCGCCCAGTGCAGCCTCAGACGTGTTCCAGACGCCTACTTCTGAGTACCGGCAAGTGCTCTCTCAGCGCCCCTTCGCCTGCCAAATCGCTCTCGAAGACATCTTCAACGAGGCGAAGACACTTCCAGAGGCTTCTCGCACTCGACAGCAGCTTCCAAAGTGGGAAACGCACAGCCAAGGGAAGCCATGGACCGGGGAAAGCTTGTATCGGGACTTGGGACTGGAGGCCAATTGTGAGCAAGAGGAAGTAGGGAAAGCCTTCAGACGCCTGGCTGCTAGAGTGCACCCGGATAAGGGCGGGAGTGAGCGGGAGTTCAGACGGATTCAGAGAGCCTACGAAACACTGCGGAACCCAGAGAGCCGGGAGAAGTACGACGAACAAGGGGAGTGTGCATCCTTCCTGTCCTAGATTGGTTATATAGCTAGCAGGCTGTGTAGAACTCCGCAGGCAGTTCCCAACCTCATGTAATAGAGATATTTACGCCTATGCAAGATAGGGGAAGTTACATAGTGGGACGAATTGCTGTGTGGCGGAAATGCTTACTTGGACTCATATCCCCGGCCGATAGTTCTGAATCTTGAGCTATAGATGCCTTATCAAGCACTGTAGTGTCTAAATCAATGGTAGTCTGCTGGTGACCAGGGTCGTGCAGCAGCACTATACACATCTGCTTATCACATAGTTCTTGCGCCAGCGCTAAGGGCGTCTGGCCGTCGGCAGCCATCGTAGCAGCACTGCAGCCCTCTAGTAACAGCAGTCTGACAAGGTCGAAGTTGCCAGTCCAAACTGCGAGATGCAGCACTGTCCAGCCCCGCTACATAGTCCTCACCCTGCCCAGTCGAGCCTCCTGCCAGGCGCTTTTCCTGCGTATCACTTCCACAGCCTCCGGCTTCCTGCCCAGTATCAGTCTCTGCACCTCGCTTTCCTATATGTCGCCTACCCATTCCAGTCGTTGCCGGCTCCTCGACGTCCCCATTGCAGAGATATATGGAGCGCATCCGGCCTGAAGACTTGCAGAAGTTCGAAGCGAAGGTGAAGTCAGGGCTGAGACACGGCGCAGGGAAGAAGCACTTGGTAGTGCCGTTGACTAGACATAGGACGAAGAGGACGGTTAGGGATGGGTTCACGGTGGAGGTGTTGGAAGGCAGGGATTGGACGGGCTGCAGGGCGGTCAAGCAGCAAGCGGAGTCCTTTACGCTGGAAATGCTGCAACGTCACAAGCGCAAGCCACTGAGTGCCCTAATCCGCAAGTAATAGGTAGAAAAGAGACTCCGTCCTGTCCTTCCGCAGGTGCATTAGTCTGCTATCTCTAATCTCATAGCGTCAAGTAGACCAGTTATGGAGATATGAAATGGGCTATTTTAGACTTCAGTCCATCAACTGTTTCTTTCCTTAGTCACCTTGCTAATGCAAAGGTGCATAGAAGAAACACATGATTAGCCTTTAATATAGGGAAATCGAGTGCTCTTGCCCGGACTTCTGGAGCGGGCTGCCACGCCTCTGTGCAGAAAGCTATAGCAGTGTCTCGAGGCAGATGTTGGCTGGTATGTCTGTAGAAGCATGGAATTCACCCTTTCATGCGCATCTCTGTTCAGATTTGCATACAAAAGGCGTCTGTTGACTCTCGGCAGTACGACCTTTTTCCGCTGAGAATAGGAGAAATAGCTTCGAGTGACCGAAGCCAGTGTCCACACAGGGCGAAAAGTGTCCAAATCGGAAACCGCGAAAGTCCTTAAGTGCTGGTCTAAGGAGCGCACGGCGTAGTGGCGAGGCGGGGAGTGCAGGGCTAGCGTGCTTGGATGTGGCTGGTGACTCACCATATATAATGTTTGCCGCTTCTCACTTCAGCTACATCCCCAGGCAAGCTCCAGGCCCCAGAGCAGTTGGCAGCTGCGCTACTTGCCACTCTGCCTTCGGCCTAGGCCGTGAAGCGGTGGTTTTGGTCTGCAAGCACACTACTTGCAAGGAATGCGCCCGCCAGAATGTATCAGGCGATGTCATCAGATGCATCATCTGCCAGGCCTTTACGCCAGTTGCGGTCCTGCAAGGAGCTGTGCCTGGGCCTTTGGCTGTAGTGGAGGAGGAAGAGCCGCCTACCAACGTTTTCGAGGTGCAGCTGTACTCCATCGCACAAGAAAGCGCAATCGCCACAGGCGAGCCAGTCTACTGCAAGCAGTGCCGAGCCGTACTCAACTCCTACAGCCAGGTCGAGCGGCGTGGAGAAGTGACTCTATGGGCGTGCGAGTTCTGCCGAACCGCAAACGAAGTGGTAATTGACGAGGGCGAAATGCCGAAAAGCAATGAAATTGTGTATGTGCTGGACCCAGGTATGCAGGTGGAGGAGGAATCTAAGGTCGTGGGGTCTGCTGAAGGCTACAGTGTGGTGTTTTGTTTGGACATATCAGGCTCTATGGGCACTTGCGAAAGAACTGCTGGGACTATTCGTGCGGGCTCAGCGAAGGCTGCCTCGCAAGCGACCCGTCTAGACTGTGTGCGACTTGCGATTCAGTCCCAACTGGACAGTCTGAGTAGAGCGTCTCCCGGAGTCTTCGCAGGCCTAATAACCTTCAATAACGACGTGGAAATTGTGGGCGACGGTACAATCCCCTCCACTCGTCTGAGTCCGAATGGCAAAACCGAGGTGGCACTGTGTCGCACCGAAACCGCGCATATGCACAAAGTGCTGATGGGCAACCCTGTGGCGGCCACCAAAGATGCACTGGCTTTCAAGCTAAACGCCCTCAAGCCTAGAGGCGGCACAGCCCTGGGTCCCGCCCTTGCAGCCGGGATCGAACTGGCTTCTCAGGGAGCCGCGGGGTCCAAGGTGATAATGTGCACGGATGGACTGGCGAATCAAGGCTTTGGGAAGATAGAGGGCGAACTGCCGGATGTCGCGCAGGAGTTCTATAACGAAGTCGGTGCATATGCACAGCAAAAGGGGGTGGGCGTTTCCGTCATATCCGTGGCCTCCGGCGACTGCAAGCTGTCCTATTTGTCGTATGTGGCGGACTTGACGGAGGGAAGTGTGCTGAAGGTCGACCCTGCGAACCTACTGAATGACTTCTCTGCGATTTTGGCTGAAAAGATTATTGCGACTGAGGTGCAGGCCTTCGTCGTACTGCATAAAGCTCTCAAGTTCAAGAACGAAAGTCCGGAGTCGCTGGAGCAGGGAGGCTCCAAACTGCATAAAAACGTAGGGAATGTGACCCAGCTGAGTGAATTTACCTTTGAATACAGCATGAAGAACAGTGAGGAACTGGCGATCGAGGAGTTAGAGAACCTGAAGCAAGTGCCTTTCCAACTGCTATTAGAGTACAAGAACAAGAAGGGACAGCGGATGCTCAAGTGTATCACCAAGGTGTTGCAGGCCACTTCGCAGGTAGAAGAAGCAAAGCGCGAGGCAAATGTGGCTGTGATCGCTAACAACTTCGAGAAACAAGCAGCTCGCATGGTGAAGGAAGGCCGGTACCAAGACTTCAAGTCCCACAATGTCAAGGCTCAGAGGTGGGCGGAAGCCAACCAAGCGCCTGCGGTGCAGGTGATGCAGAGAGACTGGGACATGCTCAATCAAGAGGTTATGGCCCAGGAAAGCCTGGAAATGCATATGGGCATGGGGGTGAATGAAGCGGAAATGGCCAAGCCGCGGCTGGAAAAGGCGAGGAGAGCCAACATGAGCGACCACACGTCGGTGATGCTCAACAAGTTCTCTAAGAAGCGTAGCTAAGGCCTAGTCCGTTGAGTCGAATAGTGGCATTCCCAACTACTAATACAGCTTATGTTACTAACCCCTACGCCTATTGGGAGTATGTATGGGTCTGTAGGACTGAGGAAAACAGTGGTTCTTAGAGAGGTGGGAAGTCCACCCGCGGCCCATATTTAAATCTAACAGATGCAAGTGAGTCCCAATCGGTCCAGCTACGTGTACTCCCGCAGCAGAGTGGAGCAGGACACTGACCCCTACTCCCCTGTCATTGTTGACGACCTGTTGAACGGCCTCAATGAGTGGCGCAATATACAAGACATCGTTCGTCTCACTTTCAAAGCACTTTCAGACGTAGTGAAGGCGCAAGGCACAGCCATTAGAGAGCTAGAGCGCCAAGTGACATCCAAAGCGTCCAAGACCGAAGTGAACGCTGGACTGAGTGTGAAGGCCAATGTGTCCGACGTGTCAAGATCAGTGTCAGATGTAGTGACTTCCTTGGAAAGAAAGATCAACTTGGAGGACATCCAGGTACTGGTGGAGGAAAAGGTGTCCCGAAGCGACTTGCAGTACTTGCTGAGTTCGAAGGTGTCTACTGAGGAGCTGAGAGCGCTGCTGGACAGTAAGGTGAATGTGAGAGAGTTTGAGTCGGAACTGCATAGTGTGGTTGTGCGAGTGGAAGACGTCCAGCGGGAAATCACTCAGCGGGTCACTTCCCACTCTAGCTCCTCCCAGCGAGACCTACAGCACCTCATCGAGCTCATGGACTCCAAGGCAGATGCAGCAGAAGTCAAAGAAGCACTGGAGAACAAAGCCAACAAGCAGTCCGTAGCCAACGCCCTCCATCGGAAAGCCAACAAGGCAGAAGTGGACGAGCTGCTGGAACACAAGGCGGAAGTCGCAGAGCTGAAGTCGTTTTTAGCACTAGTGGATTCGAAGGCGGAGAGAGGATATGTGGACAGACTGGGGGAAGTGGTGGAAAGCAAGGTAGACCGAAGTGAACTCAGCCGTATTCTTACCTCTGAGTTCGACCAGCGTCCCGGCAGGTCCGACTTCGACTCACTCGCGATTTCCCTCAGCACTTACAAGACCGAGCAGGAAAAGCGGTTGATCAACCAAATGGCGGAAGTCGAGACTTACTGGAAGCAACTGCGAGGAGAGCTGGACCGCGTGCAGAACTCACTCCTGTCCGCAGTCGGCAAGAAGGCGGAAGTGAAGGAACTGGACCGACTGGCCGCTATCGTGTCCAAGAAGGCGGATGTGGACCAGGTGTCTGCCTATATAGCGGGAGTGAAGCAGGACATTGGGGACTCTTCAGGGGCTGTGAAGTCCGCGGCTTCGCAGGATTGTAAGCGGTTGGAGTCTCAACTTCTGGACGTTGTGACCAGGTATGACCGGTCTATTCAGCACCTGGACTCACTGACTCAGTCCGCTATGTCTGACTTGGCGCATTTCCAGGACGACTTGCAGACTCAGGGGGAACACCAAAAGACGGAAAGTGAGGAAACTGTGCGCTTCATTCAGTCCTCAAATGCGAGTTTGAGGGCGGATGTATTGGGAGACTTGAAGACTTTCAGGGCGGGGCTGGAGCAGGCGAATGCGCAGATTGAGGACTTGAACCGGAGAAAGCCGGACAGGAAGGAAGTGCACGAGTTCAGAGTGTCAGTGTCGTCTCTGCTGGATACAAAGGCCTCCAAGGCAGATGTGGAAACCGCACTGGCAGCCGCAGACGACGCCATCGAGAAGCAACTGCGACTGGTGCAGGAAGACACCCGAATGCTGCTATCTCGCATGGAGAAGGACATATCCCTGCAGTTGGAAAAGAAGACCACTGTGAGCGACTTCCAAAGTCAACTGAGTGACAAAGTGGACAATGTCAGTCTGAGTCGGGTGCTGTCGTCCCGGGCGAGTCTGGAAGACCTGGCAGCACTGCGGCTGCTAGTGGAGCAGATTAGTGTGGACTTCCGCAGGTACCAGAGCGACTTTATGAGTCACGTGAAAGTGACCCAGCAAAGCTTCGAAGAGGTCCGGAAAGACGTCGTCCCGAGAGGAACACTGCAAGAGCTTTACAGCGCAGTGGGGAACAAAGCCTCCGGAGAAGACCTACGAAGGGAAATCGAGGCTATTCGCCACACTCTGAACTTGAAGGTAACAGTCGAAGAACTGCGGGTGCACATCGACGAACAGCAGCTGATTAATGAAGCTGTCTGCGCGGAGACCTGTGTGGCTCGCTGGCTGTGGAAGTCTGGAGACCTGCGCAGTGGCTTTTCCGTGCCGTGGGAAGTGCAGAGCATCAACACGTGTCCTGAGAACTTCATATGGGACCGGGATTCGCCGGTGGTGTCGACACTGACTCCAGGGTTGTATGAGGTGATGGTGGGGTTCTTTGCGAGGAAAAGGCCTGCGGTGCAGTTGCTGGTCAATGGGGAGCCGCTGATTCTGGCGAATGGAGCAGGGTAAAGGATAGGCAGGAATAGAGAAACGCTGAGACACACGGCGGGGAACCTGGCAGGTGTCACGTTTGTAGAGTTTGTAGCGCTGCCTGACAAGTGTCGGCTGTCAGTGACCTACACAGGAGAGCCAGGCGAAGGCTTCCTGGGCCTTAGGAAGTTATAACATGATTGGTCCGCTATGTAATCTGCGCCTAGTATATTTTGCGACTAATGAAGAAGGACCGCAGACTGAGGATTTGCCACACGCCTGCGATCAGGATGATGAGGGTTTGGAAGATGGTGAACCACATGATGCGGGAGTTGATGTCTTCACTCTCATCCCTGAACTTCGCTTCCTTTTCCCTTGAGTACTCCTGTCCCTTCCCCACCTCCTGCAGACGTGTGACGATCTGTGTGGAAATATCCTTCAAGTGGTGGATTTCATCCTTGCTCACAATCTTGTCATGCGCCAAGTTGTCGTCTGTAGTGTCCAGCTTGAGGGAAAAGCGAGACTTCTTGACAGTGCCGAACCAGCCTGCGGATGGAGAAGTGACGCAAATGCGGTGAGGGCCTTGGAGCTGGGAGGTGAAGGAGAACTTGCCGGGGCCGCGCACAGCCCTGGTCAGCAGGAGAAGGGCGTTGGGGTCGCTTACTTTGAGAGCCGCTGCTGCTGTTTCTGCAGCGTCTGCAGGAAGCGGTTCCACGAGATTGTACTCTCCCAGGATCACTGACCCGGCCGTCAGGTCCATAATGAAGCACTTTTCCGAGCCTTCTAGCAGGAAGAAGTTGATGGCGTGTGCGCTCGCTGCGAGCAAGAAGACCAAGCCCAGCGACATTTTTTACCACAGCCATGTCCGCGGAACTAGCCAAGGGCAGGCTCTGGCCTCTTACTAACCAGATGTTCAATGTCGTTCTGCCAGAGGTCACAGGAGAGAAGCAAATGGACGGACGGAAAGACACCTCAGGCCGATTCAAGCCCAAGGGCAAGCTCCGAAAGTCCTCCCACAGTGTCCTGAAGCCAGCCCAAGTTCCCGTCTCCAACTTCAGCACAAACCCCTCCCTGGACCTCCGCTTCCCTGAAGACCAGATCCAGCTCACCTGCAAACTCAGCGGAGTTCGAAGGGTCACGTTGCTGCGGTCCTATAGCGCTTGTGGGCATCGCGTATTCAAGGGCCTTCCCTCTGGACGCAGAAGTCCTTCGCCCATGGACTGCTCCAACTGCTGCCTTACGTCCAGTGGCTTGGCAGTGGACAGGCCCAAGGCCAGAGTACAGACTGCGAAGAGACTCAGACTGCCGTCCGGGAAAAGGCGTGCGGTGCATGAGGGGAAACAAACAGGGAATGAAGACCTGGGCATTAACTCGCCTCTGGACTTGGGCAAATTAGTGCATGCGAAGTTCGTCAGACAAGCGCAACTGGTGGGACTCTTCAAGTACCACTCCAACTCCAGACGCTTTCGAGTCTGACTTGTAACACTTAGAATTCTTATGAGTCTGAGGCGCACTTCCTGCTCCATCCCCAGTTTCAAGGCTTTGTTCGAAACACATACCAAAGAGGACCTACAGTCAATATCAACTCTCTCTCTCGCCCACACGAATATCTCTGCCTTCCCTGAAGCCTATATCTGGGCTCTTTTCCCTCACCTTCAATCTCTAGACCTGAGTTCCTGTGCACTCACCGACCTCCCGGCTGCAGCTCTCACGAAAGTCCTGCCCGAGTTGATAAAGCTGGATTTCAGATTTAACCTGTTTCAGAGTTTGCGACCCTTTGTGCCGTTTGGAAAGTTGAGACTGCTGGAGGAACTTGACGTGCGGGAAAACCCAATTCCGCACTTGGAACTAAGAGTGCAAACGCTGAAAGAACTGCTATTTCCACCTGAGACTACAAGGGTGAAGTTAGTGAAATATCTGATGGGTGGGTACTTACGCCCAAGTCTCCAGTCTCCCCAAGTAAAGTCTCAGAAGCGCTCCATTCCTCTGCATCAGTTTCTGCTCCAATGCAGGCGTCTCCCTGCGGCCCTCCCTCGTCCTGGCGCCTTCCCTATGCTTTCAGTACTCAACGCTCTGCCGATCATGGAGGATGAAGTTCAGAGTGCAAAGCCTCATCGAGACGAAGATTTGGTGAAGGAAAGGGAGGGGAGGAGAAATCAGTCAGTGACTGGGAAAATGCGTGCAAGGGTGAGTTTGCACCCCTGTGCAGAAAGGAAGGAAAGAGTCAAGTCGGTACCGAGACTCTTCAAGATCCCTGACTATGTGGGGGCTGCTACGCTCCAGTCCGAAACCCCTGCCACTCTGTCCTCACTCATAGACCGCAACGACTTGCACCGTCTCCATCGCGCTAGTCACCTCGAACTCGATTTCAGGCAGCCAAGAACCCGCAAGCGCTTCCAACTCAGACTCAAAAAGAACCTCGACCGGGACAACACAGACATCCCCCTGAGCCATCCCCCCAGTGTAGCCGCCGAGGAAGACACACTCCGGCACGAGTAAGCTGTTCGTTGCCTGACAGGGAAGCTTCACTATATCATTAACTCTGTAATGGCGGATGAGAGGTACATGGAGGTCCCTGAAGGCTACAATTTGGCCTCTCCCCGGCGAGAAGAACTAGTAGATAAGTTCGAAGTCTTCCAGCGCATCACTCAAGACTTCCCCACCAGTCTCGGAAAAGACACCTCCAAAGCAGAACGCGACACAGAGGGTCTAAAAGACAGTTCGCTGATATACGGGGAAGTGGACTTCTTGTCCATTGGAGAAGCATTCGACGTGCTCAAGTGCAAGTACGGAGGACTGGAGGACGGCGGGGTGTTCTACGACTTAGGAGCTGTAAGGAAGATGTAGGGCACTGGCAAGGGCGTGGTGGCTGCTGCGCTGCTGCATCCCTTCGAGGTGTGCAAGGGGATTGAGATTTTGTCTGGACTGCATACAGTGTCGCTAGGACTCAAAGATGCGTACGACATTCAGTTTCCTGCGGAAAGAGAAAACAGTCCACAACTTTTCCCTAATTGTCCAGTGGTTGAGTTCAAACATGGGTCTTTTCTCGATTTGGACTGGTCGGATGCGACTTTCTTCTTCGCGAATTCTACCTGCTTTGAGTCGGAGCTGATGGCGCAAATCGCGGAAAAGCCGTTTCCAGTCGGACACTTCGCGATAACTCTGACAAAGGCGCTTCCCAGTGAGAAGTGGGAAGAACTGACGAGTTTCCGCAGGCCGATGAGCTGGGGGGAAGCGACAGTGTTCCTGCAGCGGAGGGTAGCTAACTAATCTGCGAGGGAGGCTCCAAGTAGCTTACTCCACTGCAATAACGCTGAGAATCGCTTGGAAGCTCGCCACCGTCCTGTTGTTTTTCTCAGACAGCACCACCATACTCTGGGTCTCCTGCACCAACCCCGCAGCCTTCAGCTCCCTAGTCTTCACCGCCAGCAGCCGTCTATGCTCCGACACATCAGCCAGCATAGGAACCGCGCCCCTGTAAATCAGCGACTGCTCCAACACACGCAAGTCATTGGCCAGCACCAAAATTGGCACTCGCGGCTTGTACTTGGCTAGGAGACGGGTTGCTTGGCCTTTGTGCAGGACGGTGATGAGGTAGCGGGCGCGCAGGTCGAGACTGGTCTTCACTGCGCTGGAAGCCAGGGCTTCCAGGATGGAGGGGGTTTCGGAGCCGGTCCAGCTCGGGGGAGTCACGTCCTTAAGGTTCTTTTCTGCACTTGCGACGATGTTCTTCATCATTAGGAGAGAGTTGCGCCAGAGGTCGGTGGTCAGGACAAGTCCGGAAAGCACGAAGCCGTCACTCCCATCCATCACTCCATTGTAGACGTCGCAGGCATCCGCCCGCAAAGGATACGGCAACGTCTGCAGCGACCCCAACACATGTCCACTGATAAGTATCGGCTTCCCTAAGAAGCCACAAATCTGCACTACCAGTTTCTTATACGTGCACAGCTTCTCAATGGGCATTTGCACTTCCAAAGCACTACGTTCCAGGATTACTCCATCAGCGATGCTGCAAAGCGCTGTCAATTCCTCACGTCCCAGCATGCGTTCCAGCCGTGCTAACAGCTTCGTCTTCCGCTTCCCTACTCGTTCTCTAAGCAGCGCGAGTTCCTCATTGAAGCGTTCCGAGTAACACACACTTAGGAAGTTGAACTGCAGGGAGAGGCCGAAGTCAATGTCACTCAGCTGCTTGTCAGTGAAGTTGGTGCTGAAAGCGCTGGAGCCGTCTACGTATATGCGAGAATGGAGTTGCACTTGTCCATCTGAGGTGCTTCGCACTTTCACTCTGCCCGGCTCTACCTGAGTCACTACAGCACTCAGGTGGTCAGCGCCGAAAACCACTGTTTGGCCGTTTGCAAGCCCTTCCAGTGAACTTAGCACTGCGTAGTTTTCCTCCTCACCTTCTTCCAGTACCAAACTCAGCATCTCTCCAGCGCGCAGCTGCAAGGGACTGACAGGCAGGCGATAGACCTGCCGCACAGGTCCCGGGATCGTGAGAATCGTCCCAATAATCGTAGGGACGTGAGCTGCAGCGTCGTCAATAATGCGCTTGAGGTTCTCGAGAGTGGGGTAGTTCTGTCCTCTGGCTTCCAACACTGCTATATCCATGCCTTCTCGGATCATGTCTGCCAGTGTGGTCTGGGCGAGCAGTGCGTCTTCGTCCACCTCGCAGACTATGCGAGTCAGACGAGCATCAGCCAGCCTGATCATTTAAATGGTGCTGCTGCTGCTACTTCTCACCAGAGCTTGGGCCCTGCTTCCTGAGTGTCCCGCTGCGGCCTGCGCCTCTCTCGGCTACGACATCTGCGCTAGTTTTGACGGCTTCCAGGTCTACTTCAACACCGCCAACTGCACCGAAAGTCTGCACTGCTCACTGTACTCCACTCTCCACTGGGTCCAACTGCGCACCGAAGCAGGGGACGACGAAGGCACCCTGCCCTGCCAAGCCACCGCCTTCACCCCCGCAGAAGCCCTCTACAGCGCCACCGAAGTCACCTGTGGACAAAGAGACAAGCAGCAGACGTTAAGTGAAGGCGCATACCCGAAAGTGTGCGCGAGTTCCATGGACTGCGCTTTATCTAACGGAGAGTTCAGCAACTGTGCGTGCGGACTAGACGGCAAGGCCTACTGCGAAGCTGCTTGGGGGTCTCAGGTGATGGAGGGGTTTTGGGAAGAGTGCAACAACTCCACCAATCTGATAGATTCAGACCGGTATCAGTATTGGCGAGAGTACTTGCGCGCCTATGTGCTCACTGCTTCGAAGCCGCCCTGCGCTTCAGGGCTCTTTGACGAGTTGCAGTACTTGGCTGGGCTGAATGACACGGCCGGCTGGCTCGGTCTCGCCCTCACCCTTCTTCTAGCCTAGTAATCCAGGCGTCTCTACACATATTTGCACCCAATTAGTGAGGCTAGACTTACTGCTACCTAAGATCCGTCCAGCATGTCTTGGAGCGGCTCGGGTTCCGCCATTGAGCCGCGCTTAGCGTCGTTGCGTGCCATTAAGTTGGTGGGCTGCGCACTGAGGTCCTCCACATTGAATTCCTCCTTCTCCTCCTCTGTATCCGGCAGCACAGGCGAAGCCCTGGGACTTTCAGGCCCCCTGCCCAGCTCAGGTCCTGAAGAGTTCATTTCCACAACAACGCAGGAGATGTCGTCAATCATGACTCCCTCATCCTCCACAATGCCAAGCCAGCGCAGTCGTGCCTCCTCACACAGCAGATGAGCAATCGTTGTATTGGAAACTCGGGGGTTGGCTTTGCTGACTGCTGTCTGGCAAGTGCGCTGAGCGCCTCTTCGGTAGCGCTCCACGAAGTTGACGCAGTCTCGATTGTCCAGCACGTCCCACACCCCGTCCGAAGCCACTACTAAGAACTGGTCAGATTGCGGGTGCGAGCGGAACGCCTTGACAATTGGAGTGGCGATGATTCCGCACTGCTCCCCCGCCCTGTCGCCTATAGACCGCGACATTGCGAGTCCGGGGTAGTTGGCTCCACGCTTCCACACCCGGTACGGCCCGACTCGCACTCCCCGGCCGTCTTTCGCCTTCTCTACGCAGCCTCCAGCTTTGACGATTCGGGTCAGTTCTTCTTTGGATTCAGGCTTTTGGTCGATAGTGGCTTGAGTGAAGTCCAGAACTCGACTGGGCAGGATTTCTCGACGATAGGGATTGGTCTCTTTTTTGCGTTTCGGCTTCTCGGGCTGTTCTCCTGACAAGGTGAATTCCTCGTGTGTCTTTTGAGGCAGGAAGGCCAGCACTGCTCTGGAGTCCCCCACACTGCCAACACACAGGCCGTGGTCGTTGAAGTAGGCGAGCACTGCGGTCGTGCCTGACCTTTCGCAGTTCAGCTGCGCGTTGTCTTTGAGCTTCCGGTCACACAGCTCGCACAGCAAAGTCAAGTTCATGGAAGGGTCGTGCTTGAACTCGAAGACATGGTCGCGGTAGTACTGGCGGGAAAACTCCACACAGAAAGCAGCTACTTTCTCCCCTTCCACTCCGTGTCCGTCGAAAAGACCCACAAGCACTGAACTCTCGCAGACTTCCACCAGCACTGCGTCTTGACACACCTTTTCGGGAGTGCCGCGAGGGTTCTGCCCGGGCAGTACACAGGTGGAGAGCACCATCGAACAGGCCGCAAGGTTCGCGATGTGTGCATTTGTCTCATGGGGAGTAGTGAAGTGGAAGCTCACTTGGTCTCCGCCCACTACCCGGCCGATGGAGTCTCTCCTCTTGATAACGACGCTAGCGGCCTGACGGTAGTCCAGAACTGCCTAGGACTCACTTTCCCCGAGCTCTGCCGGTCGCTTTTGGATGCAGCCCATTTAGCTATTTTCCTCCAAGTTGGTGTTGTACAATTGCGCCAGAGACCGAGGGGCTTGCAGGCCGCTGGTCTGAGTCTCTAGGCGCATGGAGGCTTGTCTCAGGTGAAATCGAGGGACAGTGTGCTTGAGTTCGGTCAGAGGGTGCTGAGCGGAGCTAAGCGACTCACTCAGACGCCAGCGTTCAGGACTGGCAGTATACTTCCTGTAAGCGTCTAGAGCCTGAGTAGTTTCACGAGCCTGGAACTTGGTCCTGCGCAGGTCTTCTCGGCCAGCTTTGGCGGCCTGCTGATAGCCCAGTTCCTGCAGTCTTTGTAGACTAAGCAGTCTCGTATTTGCCACTTTTTCCACTTGCCAGCGTTCCGACTCAGCCTTGATCTTCAAGGACTCTAAGTGCTTCTGCGCCCGCTGCTGGGCGTATTGCAGTTGCACAGCCTGCTGCTTCCTCAGAGTCCTTTCTCTCAACTCCAAGTGGCGGCGTACTTGCTGCGCGGCTCTCGACGAGTCGCTAGCTTGCTGCTTGCTCACAGTTCGCTGCAGGTATTGGGCCTGGACGAAGGCTTCAGTGGCTGCAGCGACCCGCTCTTCATGCTGGAGTTGCCGCAGTGTCTCCCTCGGCTTGACTCTGCGCTGCTCTCGCGAGTAGTTGAAGGTACGGTCTAGCTGCAGCAACTGCTGCTTGTGGGCCAACGTCAGGGCTTTGAGTTGGAGATCTGAGCGTTTGGAGGCCTGGGCCACTTTCTGCTCCCAACTGCTGTCCAGGGACCGCTGGCGACTGCGATGTCGGGCTTCTAGCACTTTGTATTCCTGCTGGTAGAGGCGGTGTCGCAGCTTCTCTTGGTAGAAACTGATATCCCGCTCCACCTCCCTTGCCTTACCCGCGAGTTGCTGCGACAGCACGTAGTGTCTGGAGTCATTCAGGTCGTTAACAGCACTGCGAAGTCGTTCTCTGACCAGAGTGAAGATAAGCAGCTGGTCGTCCTCATCCAGCACTCCGTCATCATCTTCATCCACTAAGGCAAGCAGCTCCTCAGGCGAGTACACTTGTAGCAGCGTTTGGAAGGCCTGGACTTGCATGTGGAAAAGCTCAGCAACATCGTGCAAGTCTAGCTTGGACCCGAAGCGTCCCAGACTCTGCCAGACTACTCTGCACAGCTCTGGCGCCTGCAGTAACTGACGCAGAGAGCCGGGACTGCGAGCAGGCGAGAGTGACATTACTAAAGCTGACACTGGCAGCCGCACCCTGTGGCGCAGGCAGCCTCTTGGGCGAACCACTTCTTCAAGTGGCGCAAGTGGCCTCCGTGCCCGCAGGACCGACAGATTGCGGCTAGGCCCTTGACTGGGAGTTGGCACACGATGCAGGGCAGGTTGCTGGCTCCGCAGGAAGAACACTCACCTGCTCCTTCGACTAGGGTGCCGGGGTAGTCCAGCACGTCTCCCACTTCGCATTCGTAGCCGAGTCCTCTCTGCGAGGCTTCCCAGGCAGCGGGAGCGCTCACACGCCAGAGCAGCTTCAAGATCTGGGCCCGCTGAAGATGACAGCCCCAGCGACTGAGCAGCTGAGCCAGACAGGACACCGCACTCAGCAGTTCAAGCAGAGACTGCTCTCCCTTGACACTACTCAGTAGCGCTGTATCGCCTTTGGCAGATAGGAAATGCGCTAGCAGCAGACCCAGATAGACGCATAGCAATAGCGCTCCTGCTCGATCGTTGAGTTTGAGTAGATGCTCGATCATTCTCACGACCAAAGGAGCGCCGAGTGGGTGCAGCACTGCCTCGTCTCCGCGCTCTTGGAACAAGCGCCAAGCCCTGCCCAGCACTCGCCAGCACCGGGAGTAGTCAGGCCGACTGAACTTCCTGCATACTTCTGCGTTGTGCTCACACAAAGCGTGCAAGTCTGCACCTACCAAGTGCAGCATCGTGCAGAAACTGCGGTTCAGAGGCAAGTAGTCGGAGAAGTCGAAGAGCGACGAGGCAGACTTGCGCGGAGGCTTTTGGGCTACCAAGGGGTCGTAGTAGGCCAAATAGCCTGGATTCAGCTCGAACTCCCCACTGCTTATGCCTTCATCAGGCCGGAACAAACGCTTGTCCTTAACATCCACAAAGAAATCGTCAGTCTCCATACGCACTTCCGTCATGTCATAGCATACGAAAAGCACAAAGCGTCCACTCGGGTGCCAACAGTGTCCGCAGGAAGCCGGGTATCGAGTGTTTTCCTCTGCAGTGCCCTCTGCCGAGCCTTCATCCCCCGACTCACGCAGATTGAGCGGCTCCTCCGCTAGTTCTAGACTGGACAACAGCCCTACGACATGCTGGAACACCTTGTGCAGACTTGTCTTCTGCTTGTGCAAGCGCCGAGCTGCGAGTGAGTCCATCTGAAGACAAATGTCGTTCAACTGGGGCTGGGCGAGCAGAGAAGAGTCCAGCACTTTGAAGGAGGGCGCTGCTTCCTTCGGGTAGCCGCGGGGCACTCTCACGTCCAGCCGCAGGGAGTGCACATCGTTGGTAAGCTTGACAATGCAGTGTCGCCCCACCAAGCCCTTGTCCTCTACACAGATGCCCGCACTCCGACCCTCTGCCTCGATCTGTGTGAACACTACCAAGCTCAGTTCTTCCTCGAAGGAAACGGCTGTGGGCTCTGCACTGAAGTAGTCCGCGGAGGGAGACTCCAGCAGTCCCTCTTTCCCTTCATCTGCAAAGCTGCATAGACACTACGGTAGCTGCAAGAGAGTGTGATCGCCCCCCAACCCTATAACGTACCAGACTCCTTCCAACTGGGCGAAGTCGAAGTCCAGCAAGTGTGTGCGACAGCCGGTCAGCTGCCCAAGGACCCGCATGTCTTCACTCAGAGACAGGATTGTAGGCTTCACTTCGCTCTGAGAAGGTGCATACAGCAGTGAATCCCCATAAGGAGTGAACTTGGCTACAGCCACAGCACGAACTTCCTTATGATACAGCTGAGTGAGTTTGGTGTGTCCATTGGTCCAGACGCGAAGTGTAGCCAGTTTGCCAGCTGTCAGCAGCAGACTGGGATTCGTAGGATGCCAATTCATGGTTTCGATGCGAGTAGCATGCGCCTTCTTGACAGTCGCCAGAGACTTCATAGTGAGTCGGACGTCCCAAAGCTTGATGGCCGTGTCATGTGCTGCTGCAAGGTAGTAAGTGTTATCTCGACACCAGGACACAGCGTGCACCTCTGCACCTGCTGGAGTGTTCAGGCGGAAAGTGGGTTCTTGCTGCCTCATGTCCCATATGAGAACCCGAGAGTCAGCCGACCCACTGGCCAGCAGACTGTCATGGTCATTCCACCCCAAAGTCGTGACCTCACGGACATGCTCCAGACCCGCCCACAGCTTTCTGTCCCCTCTCCACACCTCCACCACACGCCCATCGTTGTTAGCCACGTCTAGGGCTGCTGTCACTGCCAGCGCAGAAGCCTCTGCGGTATTGACTCTCTCAGTCGTGAAAGTGGGAAGCTGCACTCGCAGCACTCCTGACTTGGAAGCCAGGAAAGCGAACTGTCCTTTGACGCAGAGACGAGTGTACGAGTCTTCGAGTCGGCAGCTCATAATATGGCTGACCACCTGGCTCTGGCCTCGGACAAAGCCTTCACCAAGCTGCTCGACCAGGGCGGTGAGTCCTAGGCAGAGGCTGTGAGGCTTTCCACCAAGCTCGTCAAGTTCAATCGCCGGAATAAGGCCCAGGAGCGCATTTTCGTGCTTACATCGCGTGCAGTGTACAATCTCAAAAACAAAAGTAAGCCTTACTCAGAGCTGCAGCGCAAAGTGGAACTAGCCAAAGTGGTCGGCCTCACAAAGAGTGCATCGAGTGATGAAATCGTAATGCACGTGCCATCTGAGTATGACTACCGCTACGCATCTCCTTTGAAGGACGTTATAGCTGCTGAGTTGTACAGAGCTCACGACCTGGCGCTCGCCGGAGCCGCGCATTTCCTCATCTGGGAAGTGCCCGAGGTTAGTCTCGTCCAGTACGCCACGACCAAGAATGACCACAAGAAGGGGGTAACTCGGATGCCCAATCCTGCGAAGGCAATCAACCTGGAGGCGCCCCCTGAGGAGGTCAAGAGCAGAGGCAATCGCTCTCGCACGATCTTCGCAGCCCCGAACGCCAACAACACTGTGACTCTCGAGGACTTCCAAATCCTGAAGGTCATCGGCCGCGGCAGCTTCGGCAAAGTGATGCTAGTGCGCAAGAAGAACTCTGACGGACTGTACGCGATGAAAAGTCTGCGCAAGGACGCACTGCTGGAGAGGGAGCAAGTGGAGCACACCCGCACAGAGAAGATGATTCTGGAGCACATCAACCACCCCTTCCTCAACAAGCTGGAGTACGCCTTTTCCACGACTGACAAGATCTTCTTCGTGATGGCGTTCATGAAGGGCGGCGAGCTGTTCTTCCACCTCAAGGAGTCACGCACGTTTGCAGAGGACCGGGCGCGTTTCTACGCAGCGCAGATTTGCCTGGCTCTCGGACATCTGCATGAACAGAACATTGTGTACCGAGACCTGAAGCCTGAAAACATCCTTATGGATGAGGAGGGAAATGTGTGTCTCACGGACTTTGGCATGGCCAAGCACTTGGAGGAAGGCATGGTGGCGCAAAGCTTCTGTGGCACTCCGGAGTACCTGGCCCCTGAAATCGTGGCGGGACGGGGACATAACAAAGCGGCGGACTGGTGGAGCTATGGAGTGCTGTTGTATGAGATGTTGGTGGGCATTCCACCTTTCTACAACCAGAATGTGCAGCTCATGTACGAACTCATCCAGTTCGGGGACCTCAAGTTCCCACAGCGTCGTCCTCTGTCCCCCCAGGCAGTGGACTTAGTTTCCAGACTTCTCGACCGCAACCCTGACCGGCGTTTGGGCGCTCGCAGCGTGGAAGAGATAAAGACGCACTTATTCTTCGAAGGCGTGAACTGGGAAGATGTGTTTGCGAAGAGAGTGCCGCCTCCCTTCCGTCCTCCGCTTTCTGAAGCAGCCAGCACTGAGAACTTTGACGGTGAGTTCACAGAGGAAGACGCTGTCAACTCGCTGGTGCCCGAGCACAAGGCCAAGTTCGTGGAGCAGCACCAGGAGGCTTTTCGCGACTTCTAATCTAGCGCTATAGCTGAGACTTAGCTAGGCACTACTACTGTAAAGATGTACTGCTGAGGTAAGTGCGATGACATTTGCAATGAAAAGAATGATGTGGACGGGCAGTCGTTAACATAGAGGGTCCTTAGTCTATACTACCCTTCATCATTATTATGATTAGACTTCAGCTGCTATGGGGAGTGGTTATGGCTTTCGCCTGTGACTTGGTGCTCACGCCTTCCAGCCGCTTCACCAACGTATTCGCTTATATTCCCAATGACAACCGCACTTCCTTTGTGCTGTGCCTAGCCAACTCCACAGATACAAAGGGCTTCAGCTTGAGCAATCTGCCGACTGAATCTCTAGAGCGGGAATTCACAGTGACAAACCTTACCATTCAGTACCTTTTACACAGGAGCTTGTGTCTGCCCGACAACTGCATCCAGCAGACTCTCTGGATAACCGAAATCTTCGAATTCAATTGGGAGCCTCTGGACTGGGAAGACTCGACCTCTGTGACGTTTGCAAACGTAAGGATCAGTGGGCAAAGACTCGTGTGGTCGGACTGTGAAGAGGAGTGGTGTACTCACTGCCTCAGTCCCCCCTTTGTGTGGCCTGGCCAGACCCACACAGTAATTGAACACCACCCAATCAGTCAGGTCCCTGTCAGCTTCCACGCGCGCTGCAAGTATCTCCATGACTATATTGCCAATATGACATACTACTCCTGGAGTCCTGTGAACTTCTTCTCTATTCAGAAAAGTTCGGTAGTCATCACTGACTGTCACTTGGACAACATCCGCATTCGCGCCAACAACTTCATCAGTTTGTATGACTTGGCCGTGCTTGTCATCCGCAACACGACGATTACTCGCATGGACTTCAGAGATGGGTTCATTGGGGATGTTATCGGGATGGATGTCCCGGTCACAGTGGTGATGCAGGGAGTCACGGTATCAGGCTTGAACAGGGACCATGCCTATGTGCGAGGCTACAATCTCTATGAGGAGTTCGAGGGAACCCCGCTCTTCGATGGAGGCTTCCTGCGCCTAATAGATGTGACTAACCTGACCCTTGTCGAGTGTGTGTTTGAGGACAACTTGCACATCCAGGATCAGGCGAAACCACCCTGTACATTGCTAGTGATCGGTGTCTTTCCCAGTATTACCCTGCAGTCCTGTGTATTCCGCAGATCCATGCACAGGATAGCGTTCTACTGGCTTTCAATTACAAACCAAGCGGACCTCATCAGTCCAGCCCAAATCCGCATAGTCAACTGTACGTTCGAGGGTGATTTAGCGCTTCACAATCCCTACTTGCTGGTGGGAAGTCTAGGAAAGCCCATTGATATGAGACTGGAAGACTGCTCCTTTGTCAACATTACAGGCACCAGCATGCCCTTGCTGCTGCTGAGTCTGGGCAATTCAGAAGAGCTGGTG
>Ga0247837_1004315_pt1 | contig 23030 bp, 17 predicted proteins | sample LaCtaG_2_FD_187115 | JGI IMG/M metagenome (GOLD analysis project Ga0247837, IMG submission 187115) | Freshwater microbial communities from meromictic Lake La Cruz, Castile-La Mancha, Spain - LaCruzMarch2015_14.5m | ecosystem: Environmental > Aquatic > Freshwater > Lake | place: Spain: Castile-La...
AACCTACAGGTTAAGAGACTACCCTAACTCTCTATGAATTCCTACTAGTCGAAAGGCTACATTCCTCTACAGCGAGTCGTGTAAGCAAAGCAAAGGCAGAGTCCACATTTGTGGCAGTCCTGGCAGAGGCTTCCAAGAAAGGGACTCCCAGGGACTCTGCCAACTGCACTCCCTCACAGTAACTCACCTCTCTATCACTCCGCAGGTCTGCCTTGCTGCCCACTAACAACATCGCTGCATTAGGAGCTGCTTGCATCACAGTATCCGCCCAAGTCTGAATCTTGCTGAAGGACGATCTCTCAGTGACACTATACACAAGCATCACTCCGTGCACTTTCCGGTAGTAGGCAGCCAGTACTGTAGAATAGCCTTCAGCAAGTGCATTGTCCCAAACCTGCAGTTTGCATTCCAGTGATCCTAGTCTTATCTTCACGATTTTCTGCGGAAATCGTACGAATTCAATACCAAGGACGCAGGGTAAGGGATCTACGAAGGTGTCGCTCGTGAATCGCTCGATGAGTTTGGACTTCCCCACTTTATGGGTTCCTGCTAGGGCGATCTTCAACAGGTCGGGTTGTTCACTAATCATTAGAGTAAAGACGCATATATCTAGAAGTCTAATAAGAAGTAGTTCCTACTCGAACTGCCAGAAGTACCTTACTTAGGCTCAGTTTTCCACAAATTTCCCACAGTAATGATAAAGCCTGTTCCCATAGTAGAAATCTAAGCCAAAGGGCACTTCCTAGGTCAGACTTGCAGTCTACTCTTTCACTAGGAGTGACTATCGCTTCATTAGCACTCGAATATCTGCATTGGCTTATTTCCCATTCCCCAAGCACTAGCTTCTGTGTCGATCCTACGAATTTAAAAGGTATGCCTAATCTGAGGTCTCCAAAGTCAGTGTCATCACAAGTCACTGAAGACAGGAACTAGGCCCGTATTTCAATCCAAAGGCACACATAATTAGCTAATGGGTACTTAGTCCGGTAATCTCTGTAGTCCTGGTCGCAGAGGAAACTGCCCATTCTGTCCTACTAGCGCCAGCACTGTCGCAAACACCTGCTCCACATTGGAAGAGGTCTTTGCTGAGGCTTCTAAGAAGGGCACTCCCAGCCTTTCAGCGAGCTGGGCTCCCTCACAGTAACTCACCTCTCTCTGCCCTGCCAAGTCCGCCTTGTTGCCTATTAGGACTTCCGCTGCTTCCTGCCTCACTTCTCTCACCTTCCCCACCCATTCCCCTACCCCTGCGAAGCTGCTGCGGTCTGTGATGCTGTACACAAACCCGACTCCGCTAGCTTTTCGATAGTAGCAAGAAACCACGCCTCTAAAGCGCTCGGCACCCGCTGTGTCCCATACATTGAGTTTGACAACTGTAGGCCCGGCCTGCATCCTCACTGGGCTCTAGGTGTATAGTACGCAGTCCACTCCAATCGTATTGACGTAGGGATCTGAGAAGGACTGGGCTGAAAACTGCTGGATTAGCTGAGTTTTGCCCACTGCGCTTTCTCCTAGGAGAAGGATGTTGATCAGCACTGATGGGTCTGCTTTCATTAAGTAGGGGTTCCTGATAAGCAGACATTGACGCATACTTGCACTCCTAGACAGCTACCCAAACCCTAAACCAATAAGAAATACCTGTGCAGATTTTAAGAAGTATGCAATGGAGGTGCAGAAACCCTGGATTGCAAGGGAAATTCACAAAATAACGATATAGGCAATCCAATTCAAGAGAAATTTCATATGAAATTCCCAATTGCTTTTCTTTCTGATTTACGATATATGCTCTATACTGTCCTGCGATATGAACCTTACATAACTAGGCTCCAGAGGAGCTTGAAATCCTGCAAATCTCTCTATGGAGGGAAGGTATCAGCGACTAGTGAGAAGAAAGCCATATGAAATCGAGGTTTTGCGAAAGTGAAAATATTGATAAAGATTCTCCAGACATCCACTAAATCCTATTGCCTGTTGTAATAAAAATCCACGAGAAAGTAGAAAACTTGCAAAAGTCCAAAAGCGCTGCATTGACTATCCACTAAAGCGAGATCCAATTTCGCTACTTCCGCTGCCTCTTCCCACTCTCCTGTCTGATAAACTTCTATTTTATAGCGAAACGAGCCAATGCTACACCTAGTTCAGCCGATTCAGGATTACCACTGCCCGTTGCTGCAGCAAATTCCAACAACTCTCCAACTTCGTAAGAAACTGGATATAATTCCTTTCTTTCTTCTCTAATCCTCTACATATGTTCTCTTCCTCTGTTAGGTCTGCGTGCTTTTTCATTGCAGTGGCCTTCGCTACTATCTTTTGCCCGTGCCAATTTGAAGACTGTCTGTATCAGAGGTAGGCAACTATTCAAAGTCTCGAGGTGGATTTATCAACCCGAATTGGCACTATTTGGTAGTAGCACTGTGTCTCGGAATACTTCTTTCAATCAAATTGCATAGTTCCCTGGAAGCGACTTTGCATCATTGCTTTTGTAGAGAGCCCTGCCACTTAACATACAGAACTAGTACGCTACAACGCTATCACTATTCTGCGATTATCGAGCCCTGCGACCTGCGCAGGTGTCTGAGTTAATTAAATGAACCTACAGGGCAGAAGACCAAGAACTGTCTGCAGGGAGAGAGTGACAGTGAGGCTGGAAAGGACTGCGGACCTATTCACTGCCAGGCTGGAGTATGAGCGGAAGCAGGGACTGCTGCTGACAGAGCAAATCAGACTACTGGAGGAACAGGTCAGAGGGAGGAAGGAAGGGACTAGAAAGATTGTGAGTGCGGATAACCCGGAGGAGCGTCGTCTCCGGCACCAAATCTCCAGCCTCGAACATCAAATCCACCTGATTTCCAGCCTCACAGGCAGCACTCAAACCGCCAACTACGCCCTCAAATCCCACATCGACAGCTACCGTCGTGAGCAACACACCTATCGTCACGCTATTTCCACCCTCACAGAAGACCTGGTGGGCGTGGAAACGCTGTGTGGAGAGCGGGAGTGCAAGCGGACCCGTGTGGCTGACACTACGGTGGAAATTCAGCTGCGATTTGAACAGTTACGGTCGAAAAGTGCACAGCAGCAGTACAGACAAAGGAGCAGAATTGCGGAGTTGACGGTGAGAGGTAGGCAGACTGTGGTGAGGGAGGACTTGGAAAACCGCTCTGGCTACTACAAGACACTAACAGACAACGTCAAATTCGTAATTTCTCGCACCCTCGAAACCCTCGACCCCTCCCCCGTCCAACAAGCCCTGCACGAGAAGTGGCGACTGGTAAGCGCTCCCTAGAAAGTAACCAGTGCAAAGCACGCCCTCGACGCCTTCCAGCGCCACATCAGAACCCTCGAGGAAGCCTTCGCGCACATCCGCCAGACCAGCGGAATCAGCGAACTTTCAGACCTGGTGACTGGGATTTTGAAGACAACGGAGCAGCATAAGACTTTGCAAGTGCATATGAATCTGCTGGCTGCGCAAATTGATGTCCTGGACGATACGGTTTCAAGCACGAAAAGGGCTATTAGTCGACACAAGCAGGCCAATGAGTCCGGGTCCAACACGGCGGATGCACTGGTGAAGGACATAAGCACGCAGGTGATGGGTCTGAATGCTAGTCTGGCACTGAAGGAAAAGGAAGTGGTGGCTGTGCGGAACAGTCTGGCGCAGACCTTCCCAGCAGTCCAGGCGCTCAGAGAGCTGTTCGCAGTGCCGGAGTTCCAGGAAATCATGCTGTTCCCGGCCTTGCGACAGCAAGGAATTTCCTCGAAGACAGTGATGGGGTATTTGTCGGAAGTAGATGCAGGGGTGACTTCTCTATGCACTTGGCTTTCCTTCCTATGTGGAAAGGCTATTAATCACCTACAGCCGAAAACTTTTGGGAGCGGAAAACCGCTGACTCTGCGATTGGGACTAGAGCCAGACCTGGAAGAAGGCAAAGACGTCCTTACAGAGGCGGAAATAAGGACTAGGGTACGAGTAGTCTTCGATCAACGTCTCCAATCCGCACTTCCCAAGCGTCACTCAATCACTCCCCACTAACACACTAGTTCTCACCCCTTTTCGGCTTAAACACCGCAGAGCTGTACAAAGGCTGTGCAGGGTGGGCCGCTAGCGACTTCCCCAGGGCGAGTATCGTGCTTTCCAGCTCTCTAATCAGACTTTGCTGTTGGTCGAAGTGGTCCACTAAGCGGGTTACTTCGCTTTCCACCTTGGGCTGTTTGTGCTTAATTTGCAGCTTTTGGCAGGTTTCCGGCTTAAAAGTGTGCATTAATAGTCTGTGAACGAAAACATTATCCGCCCTTTCCTGCATAACAGAGGCTCTGCGCACCCTGGACACCTGCGCCCCGCCCAGCATCGCAGCCAGCACCGGCGTATTGATCACCTTTCTGTCTCGATTGTCCTTAATCACCCTCAAAACCGCTCCCTTGAAGCGGTATTTCCCTCTGTGTCTGTTAAACTCCAGCTGAAACTCCTTGTCCCTGTCATTGGCTGCATAGTAATCGTCCACATAGGGGGTGTAGTTCCTGCTCCAGGCCTCAAAGCTGCACAAAGCCTCGTGCAAATCTGCGCATGTCTTGCGTAGTCGCTGCAGTGCGCTTTTTTCGAGCACGTAGCAGGTCACTTTGGAGAGGGCGCGGACTTGCATGCTGAAGGGCTCGCTGGAAAGCAGGCTGAAGTGGCCAAGAACTGAGCCGATTCGCAGGGTTTCGAGCTCGAGTTCGACACAGTTGCGGCCTAGGAGGGTTTTCCCATCCATTGAGTCTAATTCCGTTGCATGCAAGGCGCCTTCCAGGCCCCCTGGGCCCCAAATGGGGTAAATATCTGTGAACTTCTTGAGAGCGGAGTCCACTACGGCTGTGTTCAGGTTCCATTCGGAGTGCCGCTGATAGAGAGCGCCGATTGGAACTCGGTAGAGTGCTGCTCTGCGGGTGTTTAGGTCCTTGTCACTGAGAGTAAACGCCACCTCCAGCTCTCCCTCCGCCAGCAGCCACAGTCGTTCCGAGACTCCCCCCGGCCTGACCAGGTAGTCGCCCTCCTCCACCCTTTCCAGTCTGAGGCTGTACACGAGTTCCTGCTCCGTGCGCACATTTAGCGCCTTGAACTGCGGAATGCGCCTTATCATCCGCAGCAAAAAGCGCTTGTACCTATCGTGATACTGGTACATTCCGCGCTTCAATATAGTCTTGCAGGCCGGCCACTGTCCTAAGAGCACTAGAAAGTCTTCCTTGTCGAGCACTGCTAAGGTGCAGTAATTCATGGATTTGACAGTGGCAGTCCTCACTCCAGTAGTCAGGAGTCCGACTTCTCCGAAGTGAGAGCCGGGCTTGAGGGAGCCGATACTCCTTTCTCGCTGCAATTCGTCGGAAACGAGGACTTGGCAGGCGCCGCGGGCTAGGAAGAAGAGAGAACGGGCTTCTTCGTACTGCCGGATGAAGACTTCTTCGGGCTCGCAGAAGAGAGGGGTGAGTTTGGGGATGATGTAGTCGCGGATAGAGAGGTTGGAAGCCACGAGAGGGTTGTCTTTGATTAGCTGTCCATATATGCACTGCAGGACCTCGTTGTAGAGACTGGGCGACACAAGCGCTTTGAACGTCTCGAACTCCTTACTCCCCGCCATCGTCGCTTCCGTGTATATCAAATAGTCCGAAATCCGCTGCTGCAAGCCCTCAGGCAGACGCATATTCTTCATCGCCGTATTGACCAAATTCTGCGTCTCCTGGAACTGCGTTTGCCGCATGTTGAGGTTGGAAAGGAGCACAGCCATAGACCCGAACATCACCGCATTGATGAAAGTGGCGCAGATTATCATCACTGAGCAGAAGGCGAGCTGCAGAGTGGTCTTTGGGTTCAGCTCCCCACCACCTAGCATTGTCACTGCCCCGTAGAAGGCAGTCCAATAGATTGTTCCTATGTCTTTCTCATATACCAACGAGTCGCCACTAGCAGGCACCCAAGTCTCATCATACCTCGCCACCACCCACCACCCACAGCCCAGCAAGTGCACATACGTGAACAGAAACAGCACCAACTGCACTATGCGAATACCCAGCTTCACATCACTCCTTGCCCTAGTGTAGCTGATAATGCGGTTCAGACGCGATATCCGATACAGCTTCAGCATCCCAAAGAGTGCCAAAACACTCCGAATCGAGACCTCGCTGGACTTACTGGTGTAGAAGCGGTCCACTATTTCACTGGGAATTGCGGTTAAAGCGTCGATCCAGAACTTCCCGATGAGGTAGTTCTTGGCTATTAGGGCGGGACTGAGGATTTCGTCCCCTGTGGTAGCGCTGTAGAAGCTCGTTCTGAAGTTCAGCACTATGTCCACTATGAAGATTGCGTCGATTAGGAGGTTTACTGCCATCACTTCCGGCTTGTCTCCGAAGCCGGGGTTGAAGACCAGGGTGAAGGGCACACAAAAGACGTTCCAAAGGGCCAAAGCCATCACGAACAGGTCCCATTTGATGCGAAAGGAGTGAGAAACACGGATGATGCCCAGTGCAAAGCGAGACTTTTTCGCATTTACGCCGCTGTTTGTCTCGGGTCCGCTCACTTCGTAGGCCTTTAGTGGCCGTTCCTCGGTCGGGTGGGAGTCGTTAGGGAAGGAATTAGCGCCACGGTGCGCAATTCGCATTTTCGCCTTGTTTCTAACGCTCAACAAGGTCTCCAACTGCAAGTTATGAGGGGTCTCCGCCTGTACTTCACTGTTTTCCGACAGAGACTCAGCCTCAGCAGGCCTGCCCAGCACCCTCCTCACGAGCACATCCATCCTTATATAGGAAATGGCCACTAAAGAGCAGTTCAAGGCTGTGCTGGACCAGTTGCCCAGGGCGCTCTACGACCTACCCCCCAAAACTGCGCTTTTACGTGAGTTTCAAGGACTAAAAGACGACTTTCCGTCGCTACTGTTCATGACTAGGAGCGTGTTGAAGGCTGGAAAAGAGCAAAAGTTCATATTTCTCGAGGGAAATCTGCCTTTGGCCGGGGAAGCAGAGGTCCGGTTGCGGGTGATTTACGGCAATGAGTACCCAAAGGCGTGTCCGACTGTGCACATTGTCCCTCGGGCTGATGAAATGGTGATAAAAAGGGTGTGGCTGGAGGCTTCAGGCATGGTAAAGACTGAGTTTATGAAGAATTGGAAGAAAACGACTAGGAACACTGCCGCTCTTTTGGCGAATTTAAGGGAAATGATAGAGAAAGAAGCTCCGATAGAGGTCAGGCGCGAATCCATGGCAAATATAGGCATTTGCAGATATAGCGAAACTCACATGACCACCAAGGCCTGCATTTGCGAGTTCCCCTTTATTCACATCTGCAGCAAGTGCTTGGGCACTCATACTTCCCAGCGTTCCACAGAGAAACTGCACTACTTGTATGACGTCTCTCTACTCGGCTCCATTCAGTCCACAAGACAGTGGGAAAACACATACAGTAAAGTAGAGGCTGTATTTCGCACAATTACGGACCTGCAATTGAGGCTAAGTAAACAAGTAGAGGAAAGCAAAAGAGCCCTGAATAGCACTATGGATCTGCTGATAACTGCGATAAAGAAACGACAGGAGTGCATGGTGAGCCGACTGATTGCGATTGGGACGAAAAGGATGGAAGAGCTGGAAAAGGTGAAAGAGGAGACGCTTCGATTAGTGCTGAGTCCTGACTATACGCCGGTTCCTGGGACACTAGAAGCGCTGGTTTGGAACCATAAAGACTCCGATTTGCCTGGGGATCTGCTATTAGCGCCCGATTTCAACATCGATTTCGCTCTGATTTCCTCTTCTCTCGATCAGCTTTTCTCCCTGTTCCCTCCCCTGACCAAAGCTTCAGTCCTACCCTTTCCCTAGTACTACACGTAAAAAAGGGTAAATGACGAGACTTCTAGTGTCTCTAGTGACTGCAGCTCTCACATTAGCCAGCAGTCCGCCAGTGTCCCTCGCCCTCTTCCTCGACAGGGGGCAGTTCCTTCTGTACGGCGTAGGGCCGGTTTCCCAGGAAGTCTTGTGGTCGGTTGGACTGAGGGCCTCGGCTGAAGAGGAAAGAGGGGACTTGGGGTGGCCGCGGGTACTGGTGACGAAGGCTGGGGAGGGCTTTGTGGCTATGCAGACAGGCTTGGAAAGGCTGGAAATGGGGGAATTGGAGTGTTCGGAGATGAGAGAAGGAATGTATGTGGTGTCTGATAGGAAGGAGACTTGGCTGTGGGTGCAGGCGGCCACTGGAGAAATACACCAGGAAGCCGGCTTTAGTCCAGAATGTCAGTTTATCCCTATAAAAAGACTGGATAAGACCATTAAACTGCTCGCAAAAGACACTGATATAGAGCTATCCCAGGCAATTTGGAGCGATTTTCAAGTTTTTTCACCGTGTCTCAAAGTAGGCTCAGAGCCAATAATGACTCCGCTATTAGGTGCAGAGTTCCTAGGCTATTGGTGGAGTGCGTCAACTGACGAAAGCCTAGTACCCGACCTAGAAACAGTCCTCCTCTTCGTCTGTATCAGCCTTGCAGTCGGCTTCCGTCTGGGCACAAAGGGCAGTTCCGCCTCAAAAATGCATATCCGCATACACCGATCCAAACTAAACCCTCGTAGCTCCTCCGACCCCTCCACTGCCACGACAGCCCCTTGCTCCTCCCCAGAAGGCTCCCAAAAGTCCATTGACACTACCAACTTCGAACAAGACAGCCACCGCCGTATGACACTCAAGGTCCTTACTATGAAACAGCCTGTGAATGCCTCAGACCTGGAAACTCCCACTTCTCTGCACAGTTCTTCCGAAGCACGGATTTGCGACTTGCTGTCGAATGGCAGGTTTAATGACTGCTTCCAGGACATGGAAATGCTGACTGAAGGCCAGCTGAGGACTGAGTACCGAGCGAGGCATAGGCTGGATCAGAAGTTGTATTTGATCACAGTGCTGCAATTCCACTATGAGCCGGGGCAGAAAATCGCTCAAACGGCTATGTTTCGAGAAGTAGCGGCTATGGTGAAAGTGAGACATAAGCACATTGTGAACTACGTGACCTGCTGGGTAGAGGAGGGCGAGGAAGGCCTGGCCTGTCTCTATATTCAAAGTCAATGGATCGAGGGCAACACACTTAAAGCCTGGCTTTGCAGTCGACCAGCACCTGATAGACACCAAAATTGCATCATATTTCGACAAATCCTGAAGGCGATTTCGCACATTCACAGCAAAAATGTAGTGCACAGAGGCATCAAGCCGACTTCAATTTACCTGAGCGGCAATGAGCAAGTCACAGTGGGGAATTTCCGCTTCGCTGCCAAGGCCAAAGCGAAATCCATGACTCAGAGCCAGGAACTCGCCCAGTCCCTGTACGCCGCCCCGGAACTAGCCTCCGAAGCCACAGTTTCGCCGAGTATTGATGTATATCCGCTGGGACTGGTCCTGCTAGAACTCTGCGAGGGACATATGACCAAAGTCGAAAGGAGAACTGCCTTCGCTCGGCTAAAGAAGGAAAGAGAGCTGCCGGAGGATATGGCGGAGCGGTTTCCCATAGAGAGTGAGTTGATCCTGCAACTCACATCGGAGGAAGCCAGCCGTCCTGAGGTGCAATCTCTCCTAATGAGTACTGCGCTGAGACTCTGGGAGCAGGAGACAGGCTGTTCCCCGCGCTCCAGCACTCCGTCTCCGCGCTTAAGTCCTAGCTGCTAGGAAGTCTGTATGGTCGTTTTCCTTATATGAGCCTTTACATTCCGTTAAAAGGCAGGCACTAGTCCTGGTATATACCCAGGCTGAGTGATTGGATTGTGTGTGGCGAAAGCCTCGCTTTCATATTAATTCTTCATATAGCGATAGCAGTCTTATTGGCCTACACCCCTCCTTTTCCCTGTCCTGCCTTCCCTCCCGGGCTTTCAAATCCTGCATGTCTCTAGTTCTAGTCTCGTCTATTCCCTCTCAATTCTTCGTCCTGCGGTCTGCCTCCTACCCAGCCGTAACCGTCCTGCATCTATAATCATACTTCCCTATGCACAGTAAGCCCCACTCAGAGTACCGACTCATTGCCAAGAAAGGCGAAGGCACTTTCAGTGAAGTCCTCAAAGCGCAAAGCATCAAAACTGGCAAATACGTCGCTATCAAGTGCATGAAAAACCACTTCAACTCCCTTGAACAGGTCAACAACCTACGAGAAGTGCAAGCACTCCGACGTCTCTCCCCGCACCCAAACGTCGTGAAACTGCTGGAAATCCTCTAGTAAGTGTCTACCCAGTGACGAGCCTACAGGCCGTTTGGCGCTGGTTTTCGAGCTGATGGAGCAAAACATGTACGAGTGGATCCGAGGCCGCAGACACCACTTCCCAGAAGGCAAGATCAAGCACTACATGTATGAGTTGATGAAAGCCATCGACCACATGCACCGCAACGGGATCTTTCACAGAGACATCAAGCCTGAAAACGTCCTATTGATGGACGAAACGCTGAAGTTGGCGGATTTCGGGTCCTGCAGAGGGATATACAGCAAGCAGCCGTTTACGGAGTATATATCGACGCGGTGGTACAGAGCTCCGGAGTGCTTGCTGACTGATGGGTACTACAACTATAAAATGGACATTTGGGGCGTGGGCTGCGTCTTCTTCGAAATCCTCACGTTCGTCCCGCTCTTCCCAGGCGAAAACGAACTCGACCAAATCCACAAGATCCACAACATCCTGGGAACTCCTCCGCCTGAGCTACTAGAGAAGTTCCAGAAACAGGCCTCTCACATGGTCTTCAACTTCCCCCCTGCAGAAGGCTCGGGCTTCGAGCGTCTAGTGACCAGCGCCTCTCCCGAGGCCAAATCCCTCATAAAGAAGATGCTCGCTTACAACCCGGACGACCGAATATCCGCCAGGCAAGTGATGAAGGACCCGTACTTCCGGGAACTGCGGGAAATGGAGCAGCCGGCCAAGGGAATGCCCAACGTGACAGGGACGAACGCCAGGGGCAGCTTAGTGAGTGACGGCGACCATGCAGCTGGCAATGAAGACTCTTCTAGGAAAGGGGAAAGCTTCGTGCGCGACGAAGGCCCGCAGCTGCCGCCTATCAAGAACCCGGGACTGATGGGGCAGAAGCCGAAGCCCAGGAAGAGTCCGCTGGAGGAGCAGAAACTGCCCCACAACCCTTCCACGAAGTCCATCACTGTGGAGCTCAAGAACCCAGGCGCATCTCGCAAGCCCATAGAGCCCAAGAAAAGCTTTGTTTCGCCGTACATCAAAAAGCCTAATAAGCATTACCTCTGAGATAGTGGTAGGAAGCTTCCTTGGCAGGGATATGCATTATCAGATCGAAGCATAGGGCGGAGAGACCTTTGCTTTCATTTTGTCAGGGCCTATTTCAGCCATCAGAGAACAGCACTCTAACGCAAGTGGCATGCCGCGATACTTCCCCCTTCAGCAGCAGAAGGCCGGTTCTTAAGGGATTCCCCTAAGCCACAACACTGAGAAAGAAACTGAGATTGATCCCTATATCCAGATTTCAGCGAAATGAGGTGAAAGGATCTTTATTAGGGCCTCTCAGTCTTGCGGAATTATTAGACCTTTCAGACACGAATATCCGAAGCCTAAATAATCACCAGTTAAACCCCTTCTAACTCACTGCTCGAGAAGTGCTGTTTTCTGCCTACCCAGGCCTATTATGGGCTCTTTAGCCTAGTCTCATATAGGCTTTTTGGGTTAAAGTCCACGGTTCACTCGCAACTTTCAAAGCAGAAACACTGTTTTGCAGTGAACTGCCTGTCCTGGAGTAGCAGCTCTCCTCGAAGAACCAGACTGGTTTGCATAGAAGCTGCCTAAAAGAATTGGTCTCTCTAGTGTTTAAGCTAGATAGCGCAAAGACTGTCGGGCTCGGCATTGGTGCACCAAGCACTCGCGGGGCAGCCTGATGTTCCGCATACCACGCTGAAGGTGTTGAACGCCGCCGTATCCGCACTGTTCAGAAGCAGCCAGTCACTCAGATCTTCAGGGAAATCGACAGGTGTGGTGCCGTCAACTGTATACTGGGGAAGAGCGCTGACCCAGGCGAGCATTGTGGCCCAAGGAGTGGTCGCACTGTTGAAGACTGTCACTAGGGCCTGCCAGTCAGTGTCTGTTTTCATTTCGCTTGTGCCGAACTGCAGAATCCACAGTTGTAGGACAGTCTTGACCTTGAGTACGTCTGTCTGAGAGGCTCCAGTCGGTGGTGTGAAATCGGGGAATATGTTTGTAAACCAATACCAAACAAATGGCCATTCTGCGTGAAGTTGCGTGTAGCACTGGGAAGCAGTGGGTGCGTAGGACCCTGCAGAGCCAAAGGCGCCCATCACAGCCGTCATAGTAGGGAGAGTGCAATCATTGACATCCACGACATTCATCCGATGGCACAGTAGACTGTTCGTCTGGGTGAGGTAGGGCAGAGCGTCTAGACTCTTTGCCGCCAGTGCGAACTGGAAGCGACTGAGAGACTCTCGGTCCCAGCAGTAGGTATCTGCTACATCGAGACACCAATCACAACCACTAGTACAGGAAGTGCAGGCTCCCGGACTACTTGCTACTGAGGCGCCATTGGCTGTACAGGCTGTACACGCATTTGCATTAATTCCCACGCAGGAACTGCAACTTGGGTGACAGACCGGATTCGCGCACCCAGCAATAAAGTCAGTGGAGCCAGAATTGCACACACAAGCGGCATACCCTGGGAAAGGCGTCCTCGTGCCTCCCTCGCAACTCACTTGCAGACAGTTGTTGTTCCCGTCACAAGTCGTACAGGAGGGGTGACAGCTCGGGCAAGTGGTTCCGTGTCCGCATAGAAACGTCCCAACGACGTTAGTTGAGTCTTCGTCTACACCAAGCGCCATGTCCACGTAGTACATCTATTTAGATATTACATCAAAGGGGTTCGCAGTTATGGGAGTGGTGATGCTATCGTCTGGCCCTAGACCAAGGGTGTTAACCGCAGTCACTGTCAACGTTGTATCTCCTCTCATTATAAGTGACCCATAAGCATTTCCACCATTGTTACATCCGAATTCCATGAAAATCCACTTATCTAGCGCGAACGCACTTCCATACGAGTCCGTCATGAGCGTCGTAATATATGTATTGAACGTCGACGCAGTCCACTGGGCATACACCTGAGTCGTATCTTGCTTCGTGATAGCCAGATGCTTCATGTCCGCGTCCGCAGAGACGACAAACATCCACACCCGGAAGTACCAGTGCTGAGTCAATGTAGGCACATGCGTAGTGAGCGCCACAGTCTTTTGGGTGGTTAGATGCTCTGGAGTGCGGTCGTTGATGAGTTCGATTGGGGCAGCGAGGGCGAGAGCCAGCCAACAGAGAGCCGTCAGAAGACCCATTTCCTATTATATTCGCCCATAAATCCATAGTCAGTCCAGTCGTTGAAACTTTTTAACCCATCTAAGAGTTTATATGTCTATCTGAACTGTAGAGAAAACTAGGGTTCCTTTCCCTGGGATATAGCGGCTCTGAACACTTCTTGGAAGTCTAGGCTCTTTGCAAAGCTGGGAAATACGTCCCTAGCCTCCAAGGCCTTCGGATTTTTGTCGTCGGCTAATAATGGCTGAAATTCAGACTCTAGGTCGAAATGGCCTGCCAGGCCATTGGGAGGACTCAGGGGTAAATCTAGCTTTGTCTGTTGAGACCTATAGACCTAAACAGCCTGGGTTTTCCCTAAAGCTTAGAAAAGCAGGGAAACCAAGGCTGTGAAAAGCTCAAAAACACTCAAATCCAATACAGCGTTGCCTTCCTTTCACTCCAATGTATGCTTGTATTAGCCACATTTCCCCTGTTTCTAGTCGATAAGCGGCAGAGTGAATTTAAAAGGAAAAGCCCTATCTTTCAAGGGGAAAAGATCTCAGTTTAGACTAATTCGCCACAAGCACTCCTAGAATCGCTCAATTTTCCCTGCCAGCGGGTTATTTCTAAAAGGCAATTAGGTCTGCTAAACCTCAGCGGCCTTAAATTCGCCATATCACACTCAAACTCCACTGTGTACTTCGCCCACAGTCCACTTCTTGGGCTAAAACGCCTTAGCCAGGCTAAAATAACTGCATTCGCTGTAATTTCCCCTAATAAATTGGAGTAACAGTGGACTGTGGATACACTTCAGTGCAGGCATAGAGCGAATTCACACTTTATCAGTCAAATAAACCGGAATTCCTGCTATGGGGCGACTATAGGGACTTATTGGATTCCCATATTACGCCATATGGGCAAAATAGTCACTTCAGTAGTGCATTTCAGTAGAAATAACCGCTTACCTCTGTAACTAGTCTATTGGGAGCTGTGGAAACCACTTTTTTACCTTGGAAAGGGAGTTTCCGGTCTTATTTCCCAGGAAATCCATCAAATTAGGGCGAAAGGAGCAGTGTGGAGAGGGGGAAAAGGCTACATACACCAATAGGTCGTATAAAAAGCAAAAAATCTCCTTTCAAACGCATTTAACATCTCCTGGAAGCCACTTTTCCTCTTACCCAAATGCGAATATCACCAAAAGAGTGTCTATTCTGTCAGGAAAGGAATAGACAAACACTCCTTTATGGAGCGTTTTCAGCCTCTATCAGGTGTACGGACTACTATTACTGTTTTAAATCAAGGGCGAGCTTCAAATGCGCCCACTTGGCCAAGGCCGCCACTTCACTCCACCTCCTGTCCATAGTGCGAGAACAGAGGATAGTGACAATCAGGCCAGGGGAGTGGCAGGACAGGGCGCAGAGACAGGGCCCAGCAGTGGAGGTCACGCCTGTCTTCACCCCTTGCCAGCCTTCCCCTAGCATTCGATTGGTATTGGTCCAGCGAACTGAGCGGAAAGGGAACAGGGCGGACTTCTGGGCAATGTAGCAGGAGTAGTGCTGGGTGCTGACAATGCTGGCGAAGGCTGGGAGCTGCAGGGCGGTGGAGGCCAGGAGGCCGATGTCCCTGGCACAAGAGCGGTTCCTGCTGTCGGGCAGACCGTGGGGGTTGGTGTAGACTGTGGTGGAGAGGCCGCAGTCTTGCGCGGTTCGGTTCATTTCCTTGATGAAGACTGCGACACTGCCTCTGCTGCCTGTGTCCGTCCCCCCTTGCTTCCCCCTCAAGTACCTGCCCAGGAACTCCGCTATTGCGAAAGCAGCGTCATTGCCCGAAGGCAGCATCATGCCATGCAAAGCGTCCCACAGATACAACTCGTCTCCCTCTCTCAGTCTCGCGGAAGTGCCGATGAGCCCCGCTGCAGTCCTCGACACTGGGACAATCGTCCCTTTATTCAGCCTTTCCGCGTCGCTTTGCATCAGTTTTAGCGCTACGAAGCAAGTCATCACCTTCGTTAGACTCGCGATTTCCCGGCTTTCTGTTGCTAAGGAGCCATATAGCAGCTGCCCACTCGCCTTTTCGGTGACTGCCCAGGCCTGGGCTGACACGTAGGGCGGATAGCGCTGAGACAGGCTGGCAGACCCGCAGCCTGCAGAGCTTTGCGACCCGTTGGAGGACTGCGTCCTGCTTGAAGCTGTGGAGGCAGAGCGCAGGGCAGGGAGTACGGACTTAGAGGAACTGGTAGAGGGACGACGCTTGGTAGGGACAGGGGAGCGAGAGTCCATTTTCCCAGGCCCGAGCGGCCCAAAGGCAGAAAAGCGCCTTCACAGGGGATCGAACCCAGGACTTTTCCCTTACTAAGCAAAGAATCAGCCTATTTAGCTGCTTGTTTGGCTGCAGTTCCCCGGAACTGCTTTTTTCACTTGCGTAAGCCTCTCGTTGGACTAATTCCTTACTGCGATCTTGGGCTTCAGGTGCAAATATGGGGAAGAATTAACTAATAGTATGGAAGCGAGAGACACAAAGGAACTACTGCAGGCCAATCTCGACAAACTGAGCCAAACGCTAGAAAAACTGCGGGAAATGCCCACAACCCAAGCCAACGAAGAGATTTCTAACCTTACACCTATGCTAGACATATTCTTCTCCCATTTATCAGCCTGTCCAGACCCTTCCCACCTCCCCAGTCTCGTACTGGCCAGTTACCTGCTACTCACTTTCAAGCTGATAGGACATATTCAAGAAGCTTTGGAGGGGCTGCCGGCTGCTAGGGCGCTGGAAAACTTGGTGGTGTACTCTGCCAAGTTGGGAGTACTGGTGACTGGCTGGAAGGGACTGTGTCGTATGCCGATGGATGATTTGCTGGCTCTACCCAAAGACCACCCTAGATGGCTGCATCTCCACTCCTACACAGAGATACATCATCCGAAGGACGCCTCCTCTCTCCGTCTAAACATCGAAGACATGTACAAAACCGCAATCTGGGCGCACGCCTTCGTCAGCAAGGGCCTCGCCCACTCCAGCCTCACCATGCGCAGACTAGTAACCGGCTTCTACTGCTTTTACTACAGTTTGACCAGTCACCAGGCCTACCACCAGGCGAGACTCAACTTCGCCAGGCCTGCAAAGGGCTCTTTGGTGACTCTGGCCAGGTGCGAAGACAGTGTGCTGATCAAGCTGTTTGAGCGCTCCCCACACAAGCTCCAAACCCACCAAATGGTCTTTATTAGTCGCGACTCAGGCCGTTTGGCCCCGGAATCGGCGGATTCCATCCCTGTGCGGATACTTTCAACAGCGAATTTCCCTGTATCGAAGGGGAAAACTGCTGTGGACTGCGCAGTTTCGCAGGAATTCCAGCCTATCAAGGTGGTTCTGCACTGCCACGGAGGTGGCTTCGTGTCTATGTCCTCAGGCGGTCACCTGCCTTACCTCGCCAAGTGGGCAGTGGACACTCCAGGCTGTCTTGTGGTCTCGGTGGACTACCGACTGGCCCCGGAACACCCTTATCCCGCGGGTTTGGAGGACGTGTGGACGGTCTATAGGTGGCTATTGGGCCGTTTTGGCGAGGATATGGGCCTTTTCGCGAGTAAAATCGTGCTTGCTGGAGACTCTGCGGGCGGTCATTTGGCCCTGGGGTGTCTAATTAAGGCAATTCAAGCGGAAACACGCAAGCCTGAGGGCCTAGTGCTGGCCTACCCTGCACTCATACTAGACCCGGTCCACTATACCCCGTCTCTGTGCCTTTCCTTGGACGACATGGTGCTGAATCATGCGTTTCTGAGCACTTGCTTGGCTTCCTACGTGCAGGACCCTGCGTTGGACCCCGCTACCAACCCTTTGCTGTCTCCGGGCCTTGCCTCCAAGGCGCTTTTGGCTCAATTTCCGCCTATTCGCCTGCTCATGGGCACTTTGGACCCTTTGGGAGACGACTGTCTGCGCTTCACAGAGCGACTGGTAGCCGCCAAGGTGGACACACGCTTGGCTGTGTTCGAAGGACTGGTCCACGGAGGCATGAACCACATGATAAAGAGTGAAAACGAAGATGTGCGGGCGCTCTCTGTGCGGGCCTGCGGCTTTATTAGCGAGTTACTAGGTAATTAAGGCACATGGAAGCGCACAGGTCCAGAAGTATCGGGAAACTCCCTGCAGCTCCCCTGATTCCACAGCAATTCGACTTCAAATCGACCCTCGCCCGCTTACCTTTCAAGCGACCTATCACCCCTACCCCTATTGCAGCTTCTGCGAGAGTCATTAGGACTCCCATTGTGCATAGGAGAGTGCTGACGTGGGCGAAAATGCCGATCTCCCTGACTACTCGCTACTCTGTGGCGAGGAACAGGGTGGTGGACTACCCGCGGGCTGTGCTGAGGGCTTTGCAGCCTTTGAAGTCGGAGAGGAATGTGGACAAGGCGGTGGCGAAGGGGGGCGGATTCACTACTTTCGGCCTGTTTTGCCAAGGGTCGCCTGGGCGGATCCCAAGACTACTCTCGAAGAGAGACTCTTTCAGCAGGGCAAATCGCAAGAAGCCGACCCTGCGCCTGGCAGTGGAGCCGATGGACTGTAATTCCCGGCCTGTTGCTTAGTTCTATGTCCATTCAAGTGAGAAACAGGACTAGAAGTGGTCCTCCCCTTCACTGCTGTGCTGGTACTTGGCCACTGTCTCAGTCTGCCACTTCGCCAAAGTGGTCAACAGGCCGTTCCCTTCCGAGTCAAACAGGCTGGAAACCAGGTCGAACTCAGCCGCCCTTAAGGAAGTCCTCAGGGCCTTTTCCAGCTTCGCAGAGTTGATATTGCGTAATGCAGCCGCCATGGGACTTTCCTTGGTAGTGCGACTCTGCAGGTCTCTGGTCCTGTGCTCGAGTCGGTCGTAGAGGGACAGACTGGTGCTCAGGCGGACTTCTGAGGTGAGCCACTTGGGGTGGGAAAGGAAGCGCTCGAGACACTTGCGCCAGGCGGGGCGGAGACAGTCTTCCCTGATAGTGCGCAGAGTGAGCATTAGCCTGGCTAAGTACTCAGCCAGGACCTCGTCCACTGATACCTTGATAGTGGCTGTTTCCTTGATAACTGTCCTAGTGGCAGGCTTGCCCACCTTCCTGCCTATCTGTCCTCCCATCTCTCCATAGAGAGCTTCGTAGAGACATAGGTTGGACACTCTCCCTGCAGGCAGCAGTTTCAAGTAGACATTGGACCCAGGCGCAGGGAAAATGCGGATGTACCTGCCTCTGCGACCCGCCTCTTCCAGGGTGTCTTTGAGCAGCAGTTTGAACTTGGGAGAGGCAGCGAAGGCCTCAGCGGAGGGGACTTGGCGGTGGCTGGGGGGCAGGGAACTGGCCTTGCGGGAGCTGCTGGAGCTGAGGACGCGAGCTCTGGCTCGGTTCAGTCCTTCTTTCTTTCGATCGTACGCCCGCACTCCTATCAAATTGAAGGTATCTGCGATCAAATGACCCTTGATTGCCAGGTCCAAGGGGGAGTCGAGACCCAGACTGGGACTCAGATTCACCTCCAGCAGCCACGGCTTCAAATTCGAGTCCACCAACACATCAAACCCAAACAAATCGAAGCAGTTGCACCTCCCCAAGCCCAGCTTCCTGCACGCCTCCACCACCGGCGCATCCAAAGCTAGCAGAGTCTTGATGATCAGGTCGTATATACGCGCCCAGAGCAGAGTTACGTCGATACCCACGCTTTCCAGGTGCTTGGCTAGGGCGGATAGGCTCCACTTGTGTCCGATGTCGTCCTTTTCAGGGGCTTCGTTCTGGATGAAGTTGGTGTTGCGCTTGTTGACGCTGTAGTTGGTGAGGAAGGAGTAGCGGGAGGAGCCTTTGGGGTTGTACGTCTCACTAGCGAACCGAGTGAGTCCCTCCTGATACACATACACGCGCAGCGGGTCAAAGCTAGTGACCAGCACATAGATTCTGAGGTCGAATTTGAGTGAATTGAGCAGCAGCGGGTTGGCAACGTACCGAGAAATGACGCAGTCGTCATCCAAAGGGACATCAGCGAGGGAGTTTAGCAGGAAGATGCCACGGCCTTGGGAGGAATTGCTGGGCTTCACAATCCACAAGGCCCCTGGATCACTGTGGAATTCGCTACAGAAGTCGGGGAATTCGTCGGGCAGGACGAAGGTTTCGGGGAAGAAGTCGTAGAGATGGGCGCCGAAAGAGTCTCTCAGCTTCAACAAATTCGCACACAGCAAGTCCTTCCTCGTAATCTCATTCGACCTTGGAAAGTGGTTAATTCTCTGGTGCTCATTCAGTCCCTCATACAAATACGTCTTCGGACAAGAATTGGCCCAAAGGACATTCCAATCATGCGAGTCAGTAGCCGCAAACCCAGTCAATTCCAATACAGACCTGACCAACTTGGCATCAGTTTGGTACACTCTGTAGAGCAGGTCTTGGCCAAGGAGGTAGGTGCCCTTGCTATAGGTGTTCTGAGGGGCGATGTCGCGGACTAGCTGGGACTCGGTGGGAGGGGAGAAGGCCAGGGGAGGGTCTGAGGAAGGGAAATGGGCGGCGAGGCCTTTGAGTAGGGTGGTGCAGTGGAAGTCGGAGGCTTGGATGTGGGGGAAGTCGCTTTGCTGGGACTTGAGACTGAGCGGAGGGAGGAGGAATTCGAGCGTTAGGCCGGACCAGGTGTCCCGGGCGGTTTGCTGCAGAGAGCGGAGTCTGCGCATAGCAGGCGCCTCTACTTCCGGGTTCCCCGGCGAAACAGACACCAGAGTGAACTCTGGACCGCCATGCTGTCCTTCCTGCATAAATTTCTATGCACTACAGCCAGTCTGCCGTCTACCCACCCCGCAGCCACTCCCACACTCGTCTTTTCCCCCAGCCCCGCTACGACCTTTATCGATCTACAAGTCCGCACAAAGATTTCCCCACATCAAAGACTATTCTGCCTTTTGCTATCAGCGGAAGTGATATATCGCTACCTTCAGTTCACAAACTACGCAGTCCTGCAGCCAGTATGAAACTCCCCCCTACAAATGCACACAAACCCACCCTGCTTCTAGAGGACTTGCTGTCCAGCAAGCAGTACTCCCCGCTGTCTCAACAGTTCGCAATTGAGAGAAAGCGAGAGAGGAGACGGGAGCGACTGGAGGGGAGACAGAGCCTGCTGCATGACTGGCTGTACAGTCGCCAGGCGGAAGTGGAGAAGCGGAGAGACGAGTTGGAGCGGGGACGAGAGGTGAGGAGAATGCGGATAGAGAAAAGGATGGAGGAGCAGTTGGACCGCGCAGCTGTACGTTTGCTGTAGACTCCTAGATTTAATGGCAAGGTGGCCCGGCATCATCCTGTACTACACCTGGATTTTCTTCCTCTTCCTCGCTCTCCTCATATACGGGATTTCCCAGGCCAGCAGCTACTCTGAATACGACTGCCTGGGCTCTAGTGAAGTCTCTGAGGAAGACCTACTGGGAGTGATGCTCAGTCACAACATGACCATCCCAGCAAACACCACCGCCATCCCCAATACAGGCTTCAAGACCAAAACCAATATATCCAGTATAGTGAGCATTATGACTATACTGTATGGGGTGGAACTGGGACTTGTAGCCTTGGTGTGGCTCTTTTTGTTCCGATTGAGCAACTTGGAGGTCACTAAGTTCGCGAGTCCGGGGTTCATCAATAGGTGTTGTGGGTGCATGAGCAAGCTGATTCCCTTCGCTATTGTCCTGGTGCACTATATTGTGTTGGTGCTCATTATCGTCATGTTTATTCTGCTGTTCTTGCTGCAGTCGTGTTACTTCACCTACAAGTCAGGCGACACAGCCACAGGCCACGGCCTAATGAAAAACGCGTCCCTGTTCACAGTAGTGGCAATTGTGGGGTGGGTGCTGATGCACTGTGTGGCGGGCGGCTGCTACCGCCGACACGTCACTTTCGATGCCTACTTCTATACTCCCGCAGTGGAAAATAAATGCTGTCGCTGGTTTCTCATTAACATAGGTCCTTAAAAGTAGCGATTTTAGCTATTGACAGTATCATCGGACTTTTAATATAGGCAAAATGGGCATTTGATGGTAGCCTAAAAACTCGCTATTTGCGGAATAGTAGGGAAGTCCGCTGTATCCGCTTTTTCATATATTTCTGCACTATATCACTATTGGTAGTCATTAGGTACCTAGCTGAAAGATCTAGGTGGATACCACTGTGAGGCTGACTATATATTAGAGTGAATGTGGCGGACGAATGTACCGCTGCTTATTTCGTTCGAATATGGGGAAATCGCGGCTCTAGCTAGATAGATATAATGTCAGGAAAAGGGTCGTCGCTCGATTTCGACTCAGACACCGACTCTGCCAACTACTACGAAGTGGAGAAAATCCTGAAGCGCAGAACCTCCCCTGCCGGCTTTGAGTACCTGGTCAAGTGGGAAAACTTCCCCGCCTCTGAAGCCACCTGGGAGCCCGAAGACCACCTTGACAATGTAAAGTGGCTCATAGAGTCCTTCAATTTAGCCACCAGCAAGGAAAAGGACGACCAAAAGCGCAAAGAGGAAAAGCAGAAGTTGGATATATTGGCCGAGCGGAAACGACTGAAGGCGCACAAGGGGAAAAAGCACCTTAGAGTGGAAACGCACGAAAACAGGCCTGCCGAGGACGCACCCAGAAAGACTGCCAAGGTCAAGGACGAGCAGCGGACCAGCTCAGTGGGCGGCGCTGCTACTTTCCAGAGTATGAAAATGGTGCGCGGGAACCTCTCCCTGGACGTGCCTGTGCGGATTCTGGGGTGCCGGCGACAGGGCTCCACTGTGAACTACGCGGTGATGTTCAAGGCCAGAGGGGACTGTCTGGTGCTGCCGCAGGCCTATTCACATGAGGAGATGAAGGTGCAGGCGCCCTGGCTGCTGAGTCAGTACCTGCTGGATTGCGCACTCTTCGACCCTAAGCCTTAGCCTAATCTCCGCAATTATGAGCTGAAAGAACGGAAATATATGAAAATGCGCTGTGCCAAATGGAATTTTAGAGGAAATCGACTTCTAAGGCGCAATTTACATGTCTTTAAGGCGAACTACGACTTTTATCGCAATTATGAAAAGAACAGCTGTGTTCGCTTTTATTAAGCTGTCAAAAAAATCGTTTTTCCCTTAGCTTACACAGCTAATCTAAGCTTATTTCTACGCCTAAACAGCAATTTCCTGGAAGTAAGTGTTTGTTTTTCCCAGCTAAGCTGTTCAAAGTGTTGTTTGACTGAAATCGAGGAGTATTCAAGACTTTATTCCAGCTAGATAAGGCAAAGCGGAAGCCAAATTTGCCCTTATCCTGCTTGTTTCGCTTTTACTGTTAGAGTTTCTCACATTGGGAAGACAGGCCTTCCCCTGTAGCACTTCTCACCTACAGTATTGAGTAGTGCAGGGAGTCGAAGATAAGGGCAATTTCAACGATAGACTCTCTGCAGTGTAGCCATCTAAAGCCTATACTGCAGAATATCCCCTCTGACTTGTTCCCTGTCTGGACCAACATCAGTCCTCTTCAGAGACTTGTGATGGCACTCACAGGAATGGCTTTTGTACTGTGTCGCCAAGTCGCTGGGAAAACTGGCTTTGTAGAAGAAATGCACAAACTCAGCTACTTCACACAATTCATCAAACTACAAAAGCTCCATTGTAGTTCAAGTCACTAATTGCCGATATTCGCCTTGGCTGCCCACGACTTGGATGCAACTGCCGTGCCTTACCTTACCCAAATCATAATATGCTGTGCTACCGGACCAATGTAGTAGACGTCGACTAGTGCCTTTTAAGGAATGAGGCTAGGACTA
>Ga0247837_1004318_pt1 | contig 23017 bp, 12 predicted proteins | sample LaCtaG_2_FD_187115 | JGI IMG/M metagenome (GOLD analysis project Ga0247837, IMG submission 187115) | Freshwater microbial communities from meromictic Lake La Cruz, Castile-La Mancha, Spain - LaCruzMarch2015_14.5m | ecosystem: Environmental > Aquatic > Freshwater > Lake | place: Spain: Castile-La...
CACTTGGCACTTCACTCTCAGCAAAAACGCCTCCAATTTAACCCTGCCTCGAGTCGCCATAGAAATGCAGCTCGGCGGAGCAGCAGGCGTGGAGGCTGGCTTGGAGCTCAAACAGGTCACTCACTGTGTCAAATTGATGGAGTTTTTCGGACAATTTGGCACTTTTCAAGCAGGGGTTCAGGCTACAGTGGCTTACAGGGAGCTAGTAGATGCAGAGGGGGAGGAGTACAGAGGACTCTATATAGACTGGAAGCTGAAGCCTGAGGATGGTCGGAAGGAAGTCGCTAGCCGCCTGAAAACCCTTGAAAAGAACTACGATTTGGACAGTATTACAAAGCAAAGACGGGCTGCGCAGGAAGAAATGAAGCTTTTTGAGCAAGAGGAGGAGGCGAAAAAGGCACTTTCTTCAGCTGCTCAGACTACTTCGGGCGGGTTTAAGGCCTTTTTTGGCTTTGGGAAGTCGAAAGCGACGCAGGAACAGGAAGAAGCAGAGAAGAAGGAAAAGCTGGAGGCTGCAGAGCGCGAAGTTCAGCGGATTAGGGAAGCCAGGGAGCATTTTCGTCAGGAACTTGCGACTTTTCTGGAAAGTGCCCCGACCTTTGTAGACCTACCCCAGACCTACGAGCGATTCAAAGTGAAGGTAGAACTGGGGTCAGTGCACTGGACTCTCCGCAGCGACTCCATGGACTTGCTCTCCACCCAGCTAGACGCCTCCACCCTAGAGGCCGTTCTCCGTGTCTCTGGAATGAGTGTGGCAGTGCGAGCCGGACCCTTCAGTCTCAAAGACTTGATTGAGCCCAGTGACTTGTACCCTCGCCTGCTGGAAGTGGATGGGTGGACTATGGAATACACGGACTTCCCTACTGAGGAGGTAAAGAAACTGGAGTTGAAGACTGGGGAAAGCTTTTGCACGGTCAATGTGTCGTCGGTATTTACGCTGATTCGGGAAGTGAAGACGACGGTTTTAGCGGAAATTGATGTGGAGAGCTATAGGGAAACGCTGGAAGCCACAGTGCGGGACTTGATGCAGCGTGGGAAGAACTACATGCAGGACTTGGCTCGCCAGGGCATAGCTCCCCAGAGTCTTCAAGTCAGTCTTCACTGCAAAGCGCCCTGTCTACTCATCCCTTTAGACCTGAAGTGCAGGACAGCACTAGTGGCAGACTTCGGTCTGCTCACTCTACAGACTTCCTCTGCAACTAGGGACTGGAACGGACTGGAGGACACACGCACTGAGCAGGCAGTCTACGACAAATACCAATTCACAGCCTCTGACTTCGTACTTGCGACTTTATGGGATTTCCGGGAAGCTAGGCAGTGGAGGAGTGGGCGAGTGGACACCATTTTGACCCCTTCGCCCTTTTCTCTGTGTATTTCAAGTGCAGTTTTCCCACAAATTGACCCTGTGATTGACATCACTGGGAAAATTGAAAGACTGCAGGGCAGACTTTCCGACATACAAATGCAGTTTATACTGCAACTCCAAGCCTTCGTTTTAGCCACTAAAGCCCGACTCCTGCCCTCTGCAGAGGCTCTGGACTTACCAGAAGAAACTATCGAGCACACCGAAATGCTGAAAGACACAATGAAGCGTTCCGGCAAACTGATAGGCCAGAGAATCGTCCTGGAAGTAGGCACCGCTGCCGCTGACTTGTACCGAGGCCAGGAGTGTCTGGCGCACTGTGAATTGACAGCTTTGCGAGGAGAGTTGAGACTGCATGAAGATTCGAGACTGGTGGCGGGTGTGAGTATGCGGGAAATCAGGCTGCTGGATGCTAGGCAGGGCCAGGGCTTTCCAGCGGTTGTGTCTATGCTAGCTGGCAGTACTGTGCCTGCTATAGACCTCAAATGTGCGCTTACGCCTGCGGAGGATAAAGCCCGGGTAGTAGCCTCGATGAGTCATTTGAGCATTTTATTCAACCCCGACTTCGTATCCACACTTATTGCCTTCTTCACTCTCAGTCCTTTGCCCCAATTAGCTCACAGTCAGTCCCTCGTGTCCCCAGGCAAATGCACACAGTTAGTAGCTTCCAAGTCCGAACGACGACTCCGACAGCAAGAAATCACTATTCACTGTACCGCCTTTAGTGTAATGGTGCTGGAGTCTCAGACTTCCAAGACACTCCTTCGACTCCGATTCGATGCTACGGCGGAGTACCGAGGCAGGATGGAGTACGTCGATTTGCTCAACAGCAAGGAAGAAGTATTCAGTCGAGAAGTAATACTGCAGGAGGACACAGGGAACGTGCAAGTGAGTGAGTTGGAAGTGAGTGTGGGAGAACTGCCGCAAGTGCAGGCTTTGCAGTCATACCGCGTTATAAAGGCTCAGCTGTTCTCAGCCAGGAGTATAGAAGTACGGATGAGTAGTGTACTAAGGGAGTCTGTGACAGAGGTAGTACTCACAGTGGACATTCGGCAACTCGGCCTCATCCTCGGCTTTGCAGACATCAGAACTTGCCTATCCGCAAAGGACTTTTGCCTGTCCCTCGCAAGCCAAGGAGCCACTTCCCCAGTCTCTTCCACTGCAGCTAAAGAAGACTCCACGAGTTACTCTCTTTCCGCGTACACAGACGAAATCAGCGCCTGTCTGGTGGACGACACCGAACACCGCTTTCTACCTCTGCTGCGACTTCGCCTGCCTGCCTGCTCGCTTAGTTTCAAATACTCCGCACTCAAGCTGCAGGCTGCCCTGGCCATTGCGCTGGCTGTGGACTACCGCAATGGCTCAGCTGCCGCCTACGAACCTCTCTTAGAGTCTTGGACTTTGGAGGTCAGTGTAGACCAGCAAGTCGGCGAACAGGACAACTTGATGGCCATAACAGCGATTTCTCGGTCTCCAATGAGTATCAATTTGAGCGCTGCAGCGGGCAAAGTGCTGGCCAAGGTACTGCAGAAGTGGCAGGAAGGGGTGGATTCCTGGCAGTACGGAGAGGGCCTTGTGGCTGTGGTAGTGGACAATGCTTTGCAGTATAAGGTGAAAAACAGACTTGGACGGCCTGTTGTTATCTGCCTCGAAGGATTTTTCGAAACTATTACTATCGAAAATGGACAAAGTCACGTTTTACCAGAGGAAAAATGGAGACTGGAAGGGGAAACAGTCGCTTATAGTCCAATTCACGCCCTATCTGTAAGAGTGGAGTCGCTGGGTGTTGCCAGATGTGTGTTACTGGACGAAGTGGGACAAAGCGGCTATCCACTGCAGGGCAGCAGCTATTGGCTGGTCTGCAGAGTGGCCTTTCAGTCCTATTACCGAGTAATCACACTTAGCAGTGATTTGCAATTCTGCAATAACACGGAAATCCCTGTCACTCTCCGCTGGCCCTCTGGAGAAGTCTCAGTCCAGCCGAGCCAAGCAGTGAATTCCCCTATAGGCTGTCCAATGGCGGAACTAACCCTCCTAACTCCCGCTGGAAGCACTAACTTGCGACTCCTAAGTCAGATGAAAATCAGTGAAAACGCCTTTGCAGTGCTCGACCAAGTACAAACGAAGTGCGGCTCAGGCCTGCACACTACCTATTTCCTCAACCCGCCCATTACTGTGCAGAATCTACTGCCTGGGACTATCAAAGTCGCATTCAGTTCCGACCCTCGACTAGTCTACACAGTGCCTGCAGGCGGGGAGAGACGGGTCTACACTCAGTCTGTGACTGGACGAGTGGAGTGCTCTTGGGAGGTGCTGCTGGGAGCAGGGGTGGACCTGTGCTGCAGACTACAGCAGTTGAAGGGGGAACGGAGTCTGTTTCCTCTCTCTGGACAGGCGGAAGAGCATGTGTTGGTGGTGGACCGCATCACTAATGAGTCGCTGGTTTGTGGCAAAGTGGATCTCAGCCTAGAGAAGGTGAAAAATAAGGTATTCGCAGGCTTGCTTCTCCAGCCTCATTGTCCTCTCTGGCTAGTGAACCACACCTCCTATATCCTGGACTGTATCGACTCTGAAGACGCCCGCATTTCCCTGCCTGCCTCCACCTTCCTAATGGCCAACTCCTTCTCCCCCAGTCTCCGAGTGCGTGTGAACGAACACTGCTTTGGGAAAGCCTCCAGCTGGTCCAAGGCCTTCAGCACAGAAACTGCCGGTCTGTCTGGAGCACTGGCACTCGAAACCTCCTCCAAGTCTGTTCCTAGTGTGTCCCTGGGAATTCAAGTGGAACAGGGCACTTGGCCACTGCTGAAGACCAGAGTGCTGCACATATACCCTCGCTTCGTAGTGAGAAACTTGCTTCCCAGTACAGTGTATTTGAAGCAAAGGAAGGAGAAAAACACAGCGGCAGTGCTGCAGCCGGGTGAACACTGTGACTATCAACTGGCTCAGCCCAATGCAGGCAGTTGTCTGCAAGTCAGCACAGATGAACAGCATTGGTCCTGTCCCTTCAGCATTGAAGACGTAGGCGACTTCCAAATCCGCTTTTTAACTCTTGAATCCCAGCGAGAAAGCCACTGGTGGACCCAAAACACGTCTTTGGGACTCATGCAATGTGCGCAAGTCTCTGTAACTTCCGAAAACCAGGCCGTGATCGTGACGCAATTAGCAGTGCCAGAGACTCCCGATTTCTTAGTTCTCAATGAGACGCAGGAGCAAATTGCAGTTTGTCAGGACGGCTGCAAGGACCGGACCTTGGCAATGCCCGGCGCCTCTGTGCCCTTTGTGTTTGACGACCAGTTCGCAGGGAGTCGGAAGGTCAGGGCGATATTGGGAAAAGCTGAGCAACTCTATAACATCGAAAAAGTCGGGAAGTCGCACAAGAAATTAGGTGTATATCATGTGGAAACCTGTGTGCAGGCAGGCAGTAGGGTTCTCCGTATATACACAGACTCTGACCACTCCTCTCGCCTGCTCCAAGTCCCTGCTCGGTTCAGCAACTGGAAAGCTGTGCTGCAACTAGACCGTCTCATCCTTGCCTTACTAGATGAACAGCCCAAGGAGCAGTTTCTCCTATCTCTCTCCTTTTTGCAGGCGTCCATGACTAGTCTGGACTGCGGATATCAGGACTTGTGGAGGACGGAGCAATATGTGAACCTGCTCTTCGGCTCGGTTCAAATTGACAATATGAGTGGAAAGCCGGCAGAGTTCGAAGTGATTTTGTCGCAAGTTCAGCGGAAAGAGGAAGAAGCGACTCCTGTGCTGCAGGTGGAAATCAAGAGAAACATGGAAAGTCGCAGAGGCTCTGCAGAGGTTTTCCAGTGCTTTGAGTACATTCGAGTGTCTCTGCAGGAACTGAGGTTGGACCTGCACCAAGCCACGTTAATGCGACTTGCGAAAGTGGTGCAGAAGGAATTGAGTCCGTTTCAGAACCAATTGGAGCAAAAGCCATTTGCGGAAGCAGCGAGTTTTATAGACATTGCCGCTGGACTGGCGCCTCAGTCCGCTGAGCATTTGACACGACTACAGCCCCGCGCAAAGTCATACTTTCAGCTGATTGTGCTGTACGCCGCGGTGGTAAACCTCTCTATCAAGACCTCTCCTCACAAAGTAAACGCTATGATGGAAGAAGCCCATGCTATTGCTCCCATCCGCTCCCTACATCGGATGGGAGCCGCTTTAATCAACATATCCGGTAGTAAACTGAAGTTCAGCACTGTGATGCTCAAGGACTCCTTCAGTTCCCTGCAAGACATCCAATCCCAAGTCCTTCGAAACTACCTACGTCAGGGCTATTGGCAGGTCTATCGACTCATAGGCTCCTCCGATATGCTCGGAAACCCGATTGGTCTGATCAACAAACTGGGCAGTGGAGTGTTTGAGCTGTTCAATGAGCCTCGCAAAGGACTACTGCAGGGACCTACCGAGTTCGCACAGGGAGTGCGCAGAGGCGTGAAATCCTTCGTGAGTAACGTGATATCGGGAGGAATGGGAAGTGTGTCCAAAATCACAGGTAGTTTCTACGGCTTACTGAGAGTGGCGCAGGGGGATGAGGAGGGGTATGAAAGAATCAATAGGCCGGATAGTGCGGCTGCGGGCGTACTGGAAGGACTGAAAGGAGGACTTACTGACTTGGCTGAGGGAGTATCGGGCATATTCACCAAGCCTGTGGAGGGGATCAAGAAGGGCGGGTTCGGAGGGTTTCTGAGAGGGGTGAAATCGGGACTGGTGGGAGCGGTCACAGCCCCTGTATCTGCTGTGCTCCGCACTGGGACCACTATCACTTCTGGTATATCCAACTCCGCTTCGTCGTTAAGCAATACTCTGCCTCCTACCCGCTCCCGTCTACCCCGTCAGACCACTGCTCGCAAGGTAGTGGAGCCCTATAGTGAACCCCAAGCTCACGTTCAAGCCACCTTCCGAAGTCTCAAGCGCTTCCGAGGGGAAAACCCACTCTTCTCCTCTCGCTGCCGGGAGGGAGTAGTGATTCTTACTCCCCAGCATATTGTCCACATTGCAGATTCGAGCGATTGTCGTTTCCTCTCACTCAGCAAAATAAGCACAATTCAGCTGCGGCCAGGACTAGCAGCTCTTCTCACTCTCACAGACCAGGAGGGCAGTCGACTGGAAGTCAGTGGGAATCCGGAAATAATTGCTCAGGTGCAAGCTGCGGTCCGAAGTCTCGCAATCATAGTTAAGTCTTAGCATTTCTCTATATTCGCTTGAAGGTTTCGAGAGTTTGGAAGGCAGGGAACCAGTTCGTATACTTAGGCTGTAGGAAAGGCACAGTCATTCAGCTGAGAATACTCAAACTTCTTCACTTATTTTCGGCTCCCTGTCTTTCCAAAGGAGGCACTGATACGATTAGTTCCAGCCTGTTTCTACCCCACGCAGAGCGTAACCTTAGTTGGGACTAGTCTTTACCTCGACTCTAGCCTTCACCTCGTAGAATAGTTGTGTGAATCGCGTCTGAACTGCATGCAGGAACAAGCCGAAATAGGGGTAGTCCCTAGCATCAATGGGAGTGTCCACATAGTAGTGGACCTGCGTTCTACCCCAACTGCTAGTCCAAGTCCGTTCATTCAGCACTGCATCATGCCCATGCCCAATGAAAATCTGCACTAGCAGTCCTCGTGTGAAAGCATAGTGAAGCATGCCTGTGCGTAGAGGGAGAGGATGGGAAGTCAGGTTGCGATGGCCTTCCGGGTAGACTGTGATGTTCCTGCGGATATTGCGAGAGCAGGTGAATTTGCGATCAACCCACAAGTAAAACCTGTTTAAACGCTACAGCTCGGGGTCTTCGTGAGCTTGGCCTCGCACGAAGAACCAGAGAGTGTTTTCCAAATAGGTGCTCAGTGCGAAGAAAAAGAAGACGAGGCCGACCAAGGCTCTGGAAAGGAAGTTCCCCGTGAAGTCAGTAATAACGTCATGCAGGAAAAAGTCTGAGACGTTGCGGTGATTTCCCAGCAGCACAGTTCTGCGGCCTGTAGAAATGGGCTGGCTGCCAGGTGCAGGCACCAGCTGCAGTCCACAGAACCACACACAGACCTTGCTCCAGCGTTCCTACATAAGAGCTACATGCATCCGATGAGTCGCCCACACCCGCAAAGTCGTATAGGCAGGGAATAGGATAAACAAGTAGCTGATGAGGAACAAAAACTGCCATCGCTCCAGACTCAGCCACCCTGCCATTACCACTGTATCTAGTAATATGTCCTGCAAGCCTTGCTCCCGCGAGCCCAAACGCTTCTGCTCTGCCTACGTGTTCTTTGTCATAGAGAACCACGCCAAAGAAGCAGCCACCAACCCTACCCTTAACAACAGATCCTTGGTCTCCCACCTCGGAGAATTGTGGCGGGGCATGAAGCCTGAAGACCGGCTGAAGTACCAGGACCAGGCCACCTTTGACAGGCAGAGATACGAGCGGCAGAGTGAGGAGTACAAGAGAGAGGGAAAGTTCTACGACGAGGCGGGAGAGGTGGTGGTGCTGGAGGACAATAGGAAGGGCAAGAAGGGGGAGGTGCAGGTCAAGAAGGAGGAGGTGCAGGTCAAGAGAGGCCGCAAGAAGCCTGTAGAGGTCACTAACTGACCTGTTCCGCAGTTAGGAGTGACTGGTAGGAAGATACAGTGGAAGGGACTACCGACCTTTTTACCCATGAGAGCCTGGGATACCCAATGATACACAGCGGAGATGCACTTATCTCGTAGGCGAATTGGGTATTAGAGGAGGGTTGTAGGGCCTAAAGGTAAGGTAGTAGCAAATAGATATGTACTGCATATTTCCTCGAAATCGTCCTTTTCATATGCGGACTATTTATTCTTTCGCGGGATATCTTCTATCTGCAAGTCGGATTTGACGACAAATCCTGCCAAATGTATGAAATTAGACTCCAGTCCTAGTGTCTAATATCCGTGGTGACTATCTTCCAAGGTCGCTATGTCAAATTCCCTAATATATCGAAGAAACAAGTCTTAAATCCAACCCTCACCCACCCACTTCCCCGCTACAACAGAACTCCCACTCCCCTTCTAGCTCTATTTCCTGCTAATATCCCTCCCTTCGCTCTCTTTCTATCTAGTCATATGGAACTCCTCAACCAACTTATCAACTCCCAATTCACAGTCCTCAAGCGCATCGGAAGCGGCTCCTTCGGCCAAGTCTTCGAAGGCCGCGAAAAGGACACTCAGAAGTCCGTGGCCATTAAGCTAGAGCCCCTAGGCCCCGCCCATCAGTACTTACTCTACGAAGCTAAGCTGATTCGGTCCTTGCAAGGTGTCCAAGGAGTGCCGAGAGTGCAGTGGAGCGGGACTGAAGGGAGCTATAACGTGCTGGTGATGGACTTACTGGGACTGAACCTGGGGAAGCGGTTTGCCGCCTGTGAGTTGAAGTTCATGACCAAGGACTTGGTGCAAGTGGCAGTGCAGCTGCTGGAAAGGCTGGAAGCAGTGCATGAAAAGTGCTACATCCACAGAGATATCAAGCCGGAAAACTTCACTCTCGGCCTAGGCACTCACCAAGACATCGTCTACATCATTGACTTCGGCCTGGCCAAGAAGTACTGCGACCCGAAGACCATGCAGCATGTGCCGTTTCGGGAAAACAAGGGACTCATTGGAACTGCCCGCTATGCCTCTGTCAACTCCCATCTGGGCTTGGAGCAGAGCCGCAGGGACGACCTGGAGGCGGTCCTGTATGTGATTGTGTTCTTTATGAAGGGAAATCTGCCCTGGCAAGGAGTAGTCGCGAGGACGAAGCCTGAGAAGTACAGTAAAATAATGGAGAAAAAGCTGAATACATCGGTGGAAATGCTGTGCAAGGGACTGCCGCAGGAAGTCAGTGCCTGTCTCAAGTACGTGAAAGGCCTGCGATTCGACGAACAGCCCAATTACCTCTATTTGCGGAATTCCTTCCTTAAAATCGCAGAGAGAGAGCAAGTGCGCATAGACCACACTTTCGAGTGGAAGCTGCCCAGCCGTCCACACCACCTGTCAGTTCCCCACCAGGTACAGAGGAGAGCGAAGCGCCAGAAGGGGAGGAGGGAGAGTATGCTCAGTTCCTGCATTGAGTCTTCCTGTGTCAGTTATGAAGAGGCGCCAGACGGGGAGGAAACTGCGGTAGGGACGCTGCCAGTGATTACTTCGAAGGTGAGGCTGGCGGCTCATTGGACTGGTCGGTCGTACGGTGTCGCCCCGCCTGCTCGCGGCTGTATGCTATTCTGAGTCTTATTAAACCGTGTAAATAACCGCTAAATCTGGCCTAGTAAAGTCCGAAAAGCGCCTTTTCACAGCGATTGAAGCGAACAGAGACGCTGAGTGGACAGGACTAAAGGGGAATATGTAGGTAATAATGGTGAAGCTGCTACTCGCACTTCTCTCACTTGCCTGGGCGGAGATTTACGTGTCCGGACCTGACAGTCTCAGAGCCCAATTCTCGACCCAGTACAACAGTCTCGAAATCCCTTCTTGTCTCTCTGACTTCGGTAGTCCACCATACGGCTCTTTCCTGGTGGGATATCTCTACCAACCTATCTTCCAACCTGAAGACTGCGGACCTTTCGCTGCAATCGACTTCAGTCTCGCTCATTCCGACCCTGCAGGCGTGCCTGTGTTGCTGCTCCTCAGAGGACAGTGCAAATTGGCGCACTTGGTGAGAAAAGCCGAAGACATAGGCGCAGCGGCTGTCATTTTCGCCAATTACCAAGACGAAGAACTGAGCGACCTGAGCCTTAGAAAAAGCAGCGAAAGCGCTTATGTGTCTATCCCTTCCTTCCTTATTAACAAGTCGCCTGCCCAATTGCTGCAAAGAGCGCTCTACTCCCAAGTCGTCACTCTCAATCTCACCTTTAGTCTGCACCCTGTCCCTAGGGAAGTGGTCTATTCCTTCGTAATCAGCAGTGGAGGGACGGCTTCTCGCGGTTTCCTTCTTAGTCTGGCATCTGTATTGGAGCCGTTTCAGGCTGTGACTTCCTGGGTGCCGCACTACTTACACGACGGCTGCATACTTTGCAACTCCAAGGACTGTTTGGACGACTACTGCGCCCCTTTCCCATCTAATCTGCCACTTGGCAGGGATATAGTCGCTGAGGACTTGCGGCAAATCTGCATCTATCGGGAGCAGAGGGAGAAATGGTGGAATTACACGCTTAGCCTGATTAGGAACTGTCCGGTGCAGAGACTGGGCACACAGTGCTATTTGCAGGCATTTGCAGAGGCAGGAGTTAATGCAAATTTGGTAAATATGTGTGTTAGCGATAGTTTTCATATGAGCGGGACCCTGTTTTCCTACAATTCTCTGCTGGACTCTGAAAAAAACGCTGTAAACTCGCTCAGCGCGACCTTAATTCCTGCTTTTTTCATCAATAAAGTCAAAGTTAAGGGAAATTTAGAGCCTCAGCAGCTCTTTAAGGCTCTTTGCGCCTCCTTTCTCACCCCTCCTGCTGCTTGTGCTCCGAAACTAAAGGACGAGAACGGAAAACAGACTCTGCAGGACGGAGTTCCAGTCAACATTATGAAGAAAAACGACTCCGCTCACATTTTCGGCTTCGAATTCACAATAAACAACAACAGTTCTCAAAGCGACCTGAAAGTGGAAGCGACTTTTTACTCCAATCCCGCCGAAATGACCTTAAACTTGCTAGTTGAAGGGAAAGTTGTATATGTCTGCAGTCAAGTTTGTGTATTGAATCCGCCTGCAAGTGAGGTGAAAACAGGGGTGGTGTATAGTGTGGAAATGGTGTGCACTGGACCTTGCCACTTCAGCCTCGTGATGTCCTATATCAATACAGTGAAACTGCGCTATGGAGAGCCGTTGAAAGGAGGGCTGAAAGCAGGGCAAACCCGGACCTACGATATAGCTACAACCGATGTGCCGCCTACTGAATTGACTATATCCCTCCTGCCAGACAGCCGAGACTCCCCTGCTATTTCAGTGAGAGAGTTGAAATCTAACGACTCCTTCCTAGTCGAGGATTCTTGGCATAGAGGACTTACCTGTCGAATTAGTCCTGTGATGCCCAATACTGTATACCGAGCGATACTTTCAGCAGTCGGTCCGGGTCAGTATTTGATCACTGCTGTGAGTCGCAATGGAGTGCAGACGCTGCAGACAGGAGTCCCTACACAGGGTACGGTAGAGGAGGGGCAATTCGCGTACTATAAGTTGCTGGTGGACAATCCGCAGGAAACACTCGTGCTTCAATTGACTACTTTTGAGGGTGCCGCGGAAATATACGTGAAATACGGCCTTCGCCCTACTGAGCTAGTAAAGGACTTTAGCCTGAGTAAGCACTCTGCCAGTGGGACGCTGACTATAGACAAGCACCAACGGAACTCTTTAGGCTACCCTACAGGCGAGTATTACATCGGAGTGTTCGGAAACTCGCAGGCTGCTTTCACCCTGCTGGTCTCTGTGAACACCAACAGCTGGGTGCCTTTGTTCGACGGCCTGCCTCAGAATGGATATGCAGACTTCGACGAAGTGGACTATTATTACATGGATTTACCAGTAAATCAGGACCTAAATGTGACCTTTAGAGTCAATGTCCTCAATGGCAACCCGGACATATATGTCCGCATGTGTGGCATTTCCAACCAAACTCTATGCGAATTCACTGAGTCTGAACTCACCACTCCCGAGCCACACCCAGACATATATTACTCTCGGAAAAGCGGAGGAGACGAAAGCGTGTCAATAGTGCATGCAGCACAGCAGTGCATCCCTGCCAGGTGCAGATACATCATAGCGATCCGGGGAAGAACTATGACGCGCAGCAGGTTTGCGCTCATTGGCACGCTGGACAAAGCGTCTGAGCATGTGCTCATGTCCGGACTTCCGATGGAAATGACACTGTACCAGGCGGATTACATCTACTTCAAGTATTCAGTTTTCAATGCGTCGGTCAGCAATGTGACAATCGTAGTAACTCCCACTTACGGGGACCCGGACTTGTACGTGACTCGAGAAAGCAGTCCTCCATCGAGAGAAAACTACGAGCAAAAGTCCACCAACTCCCAAACTTTCATAGAGAAAGTGGACTTTGTGCGAGGGAAGGACGGCTTAACGCTCAGAGGAACTTACCACATCGCTGTCTACGCAAGTGCTCCGGCTTCCTTCTCCATCGTAGCAATTGAGCGAGTCCCGGGGAGGAACGCTACGCTGCAGCTGTACCCAGGCAAGAGCCAGCAGGACACAGTCTATAACGAGCGCATGTTGAATTACCGAGTGTACCTCTTTTCAGTCCATTATATGGAAAACAGTGGGGAAGAACTGACCTTGGCACTGACGCCGCTATCGGGCAGGTATGAAATGTATGTGGCGAACAACCCGAATGCAGTGGACTGGGACGGCTCTGTGTTCTACTATGACTGGTGCTATTGTGGCGTTCAGCCGACGGATAAGCCGATTCGGTTGACTATTGCTCCTGACCATCCCGCCTTTCGCAAGGAAAGTGACTACTTGGTGCTAGTAAAGGCTTTAGCCTATGGACATGATAGTACAGCCTCCTACACCCTTACCTACACCACAGAGTCCTCCATTGTGACTCTCCAAGAAAGCATTCCCTACCAAGACATCGTCCTCCAGGATATCTACAAGAACTACGCTTTTCCCATATTGGCAGTCCATGAAGATATTCGCATAGAGGTTTTGCCTTCTACAGGAGACCCTGATGTATACATATCCTTCACTAACTCCAACCAGCGCCCTACGAAGGAGCTACACGACTATTACATGCACTCGCATGGGCCGGAAATCGCCACTTTGCAGTGGGAGCAGGGCATTGGAGCGCAGTGTCCACTAGATGAGAAAGACCTGCTGCAGAACTGCATGCTGTACATTGGAGTTTATGGCTATACCACCAGTGTCTACACTATCTCTGTGAGTGTACGCAGACACCAGCCGATGCTGTTGCCGCTAGGCATGCAGGGAGCTGGGGAGCTGATTCTGGAGGACTGGCGCTATTACTCCTCCTTAATACATAGCAATCTACCCTTATCGGTCCACCTCCAATCACGTTCCGGTAACGCTAACCTGTACCTAAACGTCCTGGACTACGTCGTTAGCAGCAGCGACACTACCGCCTTACTCCGCCCTACGAAAAAAGCCCACCACTACTCCTCAGTTTCCACCTGGATGTTTGAGACTATTGACCTGAAGTCCAGTATGCTCACTGAAACCTGTGTCAGCGGGACGTGCATTGCATTAATGGGAGTGGTCTGTGATAGCCTCAATTGTAGCTTTTCCCTAACTGCTACTCAGGAAGCCACCCATATGCTTATCGACGATGAGCCCAAAATCGGCGCAGTGGAGGCTTTCCAGTTCATTTACTACGTATTTTACAACACTCAAAACGCTACTTCCATTGTGATTACTGTGACTCCCCTAGACTCCGGCGACCCTGCCCTATTCGTCTCCCGTAGCGACACAGCAAAGCCCACAAGAAGCAGAAACGACTGGGAGTCTATGCATCCAGGCCGGGAACAATTGGTAATATCCGCTGATGATGCGAAGTTCCAAAGAGATAGAAGTATGATTGGGTACTATTCTATTGGAGTGTGGGCAGGGACGAACTGCACCTTTTCAATAGGCGTGTCCACGCATATATTGCCAATTGTGACTATCATGCCGCGAGTTCCCATTGAAAGTCGGGTGTCCGCCTACAACGTGAGTTATTACAAGTACCAAAACACGGAAATAGGCGATTTGGAGTTCCGAATAACTCCCTTGGAAGGTAGCGCAGAGGTACGCATTTCCCCCTACCTAGAAGCCAATGGGGACATATATGACTACCTGCCGACCTCCGAAGTCTTCTTCTGGTCTTCCCTGGTCAGTGGTATTCGCAACACTATAAGGATTCCGCAGGCGGATAGGCAGATTTACCTGATCGGGGTGTTTCCTGGGTCTACGGCTTGTCACTACTCTCTAGGCGTGTACACCTCACTGGCAAAGACACTCCTGCTTAACGGCATTCCGACCGAAGGACATGTGCGAGAAGGCGCGTGGGTGTATTACGACTTCATAGTGAACTCCCTCTCAGACATCGACCTTGCCTTAACGCTCTATTCCGGCGACTCAGAGATGTACGCTACCGCTGAAGAGTTCGTTTCCGCTGATTCCTACACCTGGCGCAGTGCAGGTCTCAATAAAAGCAAACACATTCGCATACCCAAGTCATCCCTCCCACAAGGCATTCTCCTTATTGGAATCTATGGAAGCTCTTCAGCCTCATTTGCTGTTACTGCCCACAGCAGAGACACTGCCATAGCCCTAGTGGATGGCTGGCCGCATGTGTATTCAGTGCTGCTGGACCCGAAGGACCATTTGTTCTTTAGGTACCCCGTTGTTACAGATGCTATTGTGGCTATCGAGTGTCGGCTAAAGTCTCTCGCAATGGACTTTTGGCCACTAGTAAATGTGAAGTTCCTAAATGGAGCCCAATCCAGCCCCTCATCAGACGCAACCGGGCAAAACTACAACGAATCAGACTACGAACACCTCTTCCAGACTCTCACCCTCAGCCTCCCTTTCCAAGGCCTGGGCGCCTACTTCCTCACAGTGTACGGAGAGCTGATCGAAGGAAGTGCGAAAGAGGAGACTCGCGCCTTTGAGTTGACTTGTGCTGGACAGACTGATTTCGAGCGACTGAGGACTGGAGGGGTCGCTGTAGGCACGGTAACTGCTGGGAAGCGGAAGAAGAGGTATGAACTGTTCGTGGCTGAAAGCAGCACTTTGAAGACGGTGGTGGTCGCCTGCATGGGGAAGGTGGACCTGAGCATATCCAGTAACTACACGAAAGAACTGGGCGAAAGCGACATATCAGTGGCGAAAAGGACAGTGGATAATAAGGTGATTTCGACGGTTGCGCATGCGAAAGGACAGTACTACCTCACTGTGGAGTACATCCGAGGAGAGGGAATAACAACAAACGCCACTTTCGAGCTTTCAGCCCAAGTGGTCCCTACCGGGACTCCCCAGTCCTCCAGCATTACAGCGGGCAACGACGGCCTCCTGAGCTGGTCAGTGCGTCACCACGGCCAAGTGAACCTGACCTGGGCCCCTGCAGTGTATGAAAGCGGGCAAGAAGTCTCTCTATTCATTGCCTATGTGCTGTTCGCTAGTGAGTCTGCGTCAGTCAAGCTGACCAGTACTTGCAGTATCCGCACTGCGGTACTAACAGGCCTGGCCTGGGAAATCACCAAAGGCCCTATCACTGCCCATAGCTGCCTAATCAGTACTAAGGAAGGTGTTTGGACGCAGGTAAACGTTATTGCGTTAATTCCTTCGGAACGGACTCCTTTGCTCAACTCCGCTTCCTACTTACCAGCGGAAATCCTCGTCAAGCAGCCTGCCAAAGGGTCGTTTCTGCCCTTCGTAGCAGCGCTGCTGGTGTTTCTGCTGCTAGTCCTGCTAGGACTGGGTGTGTACCATTTCAAGTACCGCAGGACCAAGAGACGTCTGGAGCACGAAGTGACAGTGGTGCGGGGAGTGAGCGATAGCAGTTCCAGTGATATAGAACTGCCGCAGGCTTATAGCAGCGTTTCAGTCACTTAACTCACTTCTTTTAACCATCAAAAGGCCAATTCGGGGACTTAGTTCCCTGCATTTATAGAGAATCGGCAGAGTTAATGAGTTATTGGCTAGCGTATGGACAAGTTGAAAGGCTTGGGAGTAGGCGATGTGTAGTTTTGAAGGAAAGTCTTTAGTCCGAAAGTCTTCCCATTCAGCTCGCGAACGTCGGAAACGGCAGCGAGCTTCTTCATGTAGTCGCAGAGGAGAACTAATTCTCGGTCTGTCTCGTCTTCCTTCCAGGAGCGGATGGGAATGCCGTTGTCCAGCTGGAAGGCGAAGCTGTAGGCCAAGTTATCCACTATCACCAAATCCTCCAGATTTCTATTGGCGAATATCCGCAAGTCCTTGACCAGCACGCCCCCAGTCATCACACAGCTATCCCTGTACAGCCGATGGTGAATTATGGTGTGTTGCGGGTCTAAATAGTCCAAAACCACATCCGCATACCACCGATGAGACGCTGTAAAGACGATAACCTCGAAGTCTTGGTTGGCTGCCAGCAGACATTCCCGAGCGTAGGGACGGATATTGACCCCTGCGTGTATTACTTCCCCTGAAGGGAAGGCTATAGGCAAGGACACGTCCGCCAAGTTGGGGGAAAGCTCGTCACTGCAGTGGATCAAAGTCTCGTCCAGGTCGAAGATTATGGTCTTCTTGTGTAGCCATCCCGGCCGCTTGGGCAGCAGTATGCGCTTCGAAGCTAACTGCGCCAGGTCGACCTCCGGCAGTCCCTGCACACACCTAAGCGCCTGCAGCGTAGACGCCAAGTACTCTTTGTACCCAGCTCCCGAGGGCACTGCAGCTTGTGCGACCAGGGAAGTGAGTTCAGTCCGGATGCACTTGGGCTTGGGGGTGAGTTGAATTGAAGTGCGAGTGGAGGTGACTGGGCGGATGTAGTGGGTTTCTTGCTTCAGTCTCATCCTGGCGAGTTGTGGGCGGAGTGGCTCCAGACGCACTGCGGAGGGTTTCCCCAGGTCTCCACTGCGGGAATGCCCCAAGGTCAGTTTGGTCTTATTAAAGACGTCAATAGTCTTGGGATGCTTGTGGGGAGACAGGGGAAGGGTGTGCTGAGGCTGCTGTGTAGTGCGGCGCAGGGAGTTCAGGACAAGGCCGGAACTGGAGTGGGAAAGTGCGGGTCTGGGACTGCTGAGTCGAGCTGTGGCTGACATCTTTCAAACTACCAGCACTAAGTTCGCCTTTTGACTTGGATTAGTACTGGTGTAACACTGGATTTTAACACTCCGATAAGTCCCGTGGCTGCAGAGTAGACTTATTCCGAAATAAGCGTATCGAGTCAAGTCTGTTTCAAGTGGATTCTGACCTTAGGACAGCAAACCCTGGGGAAGGAGCATTCTGGAGAGGAACTAGAACCGAGGTCGTTCAATTCAAGGAGATCTGTACGCTACGAGGATGATAGTAGAAGAGAAATCCCAGAACTTGACCACTTGAAGAAACTGTCGAAGGAGAAGAGACGGCTGCTTTCTCCTGGGCAAGTTTATGCTGGACATCGAGGCAAATGACCAATTCGCCTACTTATTCCTACATACTTACTCGAACTATTGACATTTTCCCTGTTTCTATCACAGCTTAGACCCTACCAGTCTACCCAGCCATCCCTTCCCACCCTAGCTACGATACTCCACTACTCTATAATGGCCTTCCCGAACCTATTCAAGTACATAATCACCGGAGACCCAGGTGTCGGCAAGACTTCTCTCCTACTCCAATACACCCAAAAGCGCTTTTGCGAGGACCATACTTCGACCTTCGCAGTAGACCTTGGAGTCCGCCTTGGAGCCGGGGAAGTAGAGCTGCACATTTGGGATACTGCATGGCAGGAAAGCTGCAACAGCCTAGTCCGGTCTTATTATAGGAAAGCAGTGGCGGCATTGCTGGTGTCTGATATCACTCAGAGGGACTCCTTTACCCATCTAGGGAGTTGGCTGGAAGAGGCGAAGGACAAGGGAAGCTCTGCACTGATGGTATTGTGATAGGGAATAAGGCAGAGAGGTGGGGACTGAGGAAGGACAGCAATTCGCTAGGGACCATGGGTTGCTGTTCCTGGAAACCTCAGCGAAAACCAATACTAACGTGGAGGAGGTGTTTTCGGCCACTACTGAGGCGATTCATACCAAAATTCTTAACGAAAAAGGCGATTTGCCAGGTGAACTGAGCGATATTCAGCTGGGGCTTGTGCGGTTACAGACTACAAAGCCGTAGGCAAGAAGTTGCTTCTAGCTACCGATATATGGATTCTGCAGGTCTAAAATCTCCATACATATACGACAGATATTCCTCACAAGCCACCAAATCCCTCATTTCCAATGGGAACTCCGCTATCAAGAGCCGGGCAGAGGCTAGTTGGTAGGGCTAAAGATGGGATTAGGGGAAGGCCTTCTTGGTCATGATGTTGTAGAAGTCCTCTGGAGTCACCTTCCCGTCGCCATCACTATCCGCCCTTTCCACCATCTCCAGCAACTCCTCATCCGTCATAGTTTCCCCCAACTCCTTCGCCACTCGCCTCAAGTTCTTGATCGTGATATACCCCGCCTTCTCATCATCAAACAGCCGAAACACCTTGTTAATGTCGTCCCGGGAGTCCTTATCCGACAGCCTCGCAGTCATCATATCGAGGAACTCGTCGAAGTCAATGGCTCCGGAGCCGTCCTTGTCCAGGTCACTGATCATTTGGTAGATGGTTTGATTCTTTGCTTCGAAGCCGAGGCTTTCCATGGCGGATTTGAGTTCTTTGGGGTCGATAGTGCCTGAGCCGTCTGTGTCGAAGAGGTCGAAGGCTTCCTTTATTTCTTCGATTTCGTCTTCGGTGAGGCCTGGACGCTCGTAGCGCTTGGCGTTGAAGGCAGGGGGACCGGCGGAGGCGCCTCCCTTGCCTGCGGGTGCTCTGCCAGCCATTATTTATACACTCACCAATCCGGCGTATTTCTCTGAATTGGGGGCGATTCCGCTCTTTCTGCCAAAACTAAGGCCTATGTGTAGGTTAGTTTTCTTCCATTACTGCAATAACTCCCAGACTCGGATAATCCTTTAATATAAGCAAAATACTGGGCAGAATTCAACTCCGCTAAAACCATCACTTCGCGATGTTATTGAGCACACAGCTAAGGAGCAGCCATTTCCCAAATATCGAAGCGACGTTGAAGCAACAATCTGACGATAGAAGCCACAATGAAACGAAGTCTGGCAGACCTGATTTGAGAGGAAATGAGACCTGAGCTATGTAGAAAGTACAGCCAATTACACAGTACATTCATATATATGCACAAACGAGGGATGCGTGACAGCAGCGATATAGCGTGCGAATTACCTTTTCCAGATTGCCAAAATAAGCTAGAGCTCGTAAGCATATGAGCAATTTTTGAATTTGAGCACTTCTATTTAAAGCTAGATCACTGGGACTAGCTTGTGACTATTAGCATGCTCTATCCACTCTCCGTGAGGTCAATTCCCTAGCATTGTTCCTATTAAATGGAGACTCTACTCCAAACCTAATTTGTAGATATTTGGCCTTAGCATATGTAGACTGACACTGGATCAATAGCGAGGTGGCTGCTCGTTATACGTGCACGACTCTGTATTCCCCTTACTTTCCGTTACCCTTTGGCCAGCAGTTTCCTATAGGTCCATCACTATGAAACGGAGATCTGTTCACTGAGGCCTATAGAGTGGCCACGGTAGTGAATAAGCGACACTAGTTATAGCATATCCAAGCTAGGATATGATTATTCGAAGAGCGCCTTCATGGGTAGCTCCCAGTATCCTCTGAGCCAGGCCTCTGTGCAGAGCATGATCTTCGCAGTCTGAACTCTCTTGCCTCCCACCAAGAATTCCCCAGTGATTACGAATTGATGACTCGCTGCAGTTAATTCAATGAATGCATTCCCGCTACCTCCAAGCTCGGAGTGATTAGCAGAAACTGGATGGAATACCTTCCCCAGCAGCTCACTAGGGTTGAAGAGGTACGCGTAGGCCACCACTTCCTGCTGGGTATCTTGGCTCGCGCTGTAATAATTTGCAAAGTCTCTGAGATGACTAGGAAACGGGCTGCCTTCAAGGAGATAATTCACGCAGTTCAGGTAGTACATCAGCTTCGCTAGGTTGTCTTCAGGGATGGTCGCAGTAGTACTGACGTTCCGTCCACTGATCTGAGTTTGACGCAAAGATAGAGCTGCCATTTATAAATGTAGACAAAACTCTTGCCATCTAATACATTTGGGGAAATTTATAAGGCGAAACTCAGAGGTTTTTGAAGGATTTGTCTTTCTTCACTCACTTAGAACTTGTGATAAGCGACTCCAGCAGTAAAAAGAAGAGATATGCACCGTAGGATGCATAGGAAATAGACTAAAGTAGTCGCTTCAGCGGTGCAGCGCTTTGCGGAAGTCAATTGCAGTGAAGGTATTGATCGTATTTTCTATATTTCCATTCGATGAATCCTCGCAGGCTCTACAAGCAGCGAATCTCGAAGGAAATGAAGAGATATTGACAGTGTGAACTAGCTAACTAGGAATATTTATAGAGCGAACAAAGGCGGGATGAGCCTAGAAGTCTTATTAGACAATGTTTGTACAACAGGTGATTAATTCGCTGGTAAGAACTCAGCAAGTGGAAGAGTATTTGGAGAGTAGAATGCTTCTACTGACTGCTTTTCATTATACCGTTAAGCCAGACCTAACTTAATAGATGTTTGAAGTGGCCTAGTACCCCATTCTTAGGGTCAATTGCCAGATCGTCCTTCCCATTGACTTGAATTCCTGCTTCAAACTAAGCCTTCTAGTTCAATATTGCGCTCCGACGTCTATTTTTGTAGAAATTTTGTTTTAAAAATGTAGACTCAGGCTAGACCAATGGCCTGGTAGCTCGTGGTTGTGTGCACTACCTTTAAAAACTCTTTAGAACGGAGACTTCGAGAAGAAACTCTCTTTTCCAACGAAGACTTCATTGAAACCCACTAAGATAAGTTACGTATTTCCTTGCAAATATCCAAACTAGGGAAATTATTGGATGGAGCACGACTTTTTCTTCTTTGTAAGTAGCCCTTTCAGCGCCATCATAGGCCACTCCCAGTAGTTCCTGAGCCAGTCCGCAGTGCACAGCATGATACTCGCAGTTTGCACTCTCTGGCCTCCCACCATGAAGGCCTCAGTCACCACAAACTGCCGACTCGCTGCTGTCAACTCAATGAAGGCATTCGAGAAATCTCTCAGCTCTGGGTGACTATCAGATACTGCATGAAAGACCTTCCCCAGGAGCTCAGTAGGGTTGAACAGGGCTGCAAGCAGCACGATTTCCTTCTTGGTGTCTTTGTTCTTGCTGCGATAACTTGCGTAGTCGGTGAGATAGCTGGGAAACGGCTTGCCAGCAAGCACAGTGTTGACAGAGTTTAGGTAGTACATTAGCTTCGCTAGGTTGTCTTCCGGCACATTCACGTGGACAGTGGTATTCCGTCCACTGATCTGGGTCTGGTGATAGGCTAGCGCTGCCATTTATTTATGTAGAAAGTACTGTCTGCATCCGACGTATATTCATAGAGGTGAATAGAGCGGCAATTAAAGAGGGGGATTCAGCCCAATACAAAGAGTCAATTGCATGTGCTTCCCCCTTACAGTGCTCTATTCCTCAATCTCTCCCTATATTAAAGTTTTGAAACACTCGTTCTCAACTAGTGTACAACTTTGGCTTGTAGGGCAAAGCAAAATCTACAATGACTATCTTCAGAGGAAGTGTCCCGCAAAGCTCATAGACAAGCAAATGCTGAATATGTAATGACAAAACTGCATGAACTCTGTCCTGCATAAGATGCATGTCAATGTTGGAAGTGTCTTTCTAGGGCTGAGATTCAATATTCGACTGTTTGAATAAGGAATCAGGCCTGATAACCTTTTACATTTCCTAGGCGTTAGACTAATTCTATATGTGTATTAGATGGCAGTATATGAAGATAAACGATAGCTAGGAAATTAGAAAATGCTAGATTAGTCCTTAGCCAGACTAACAACAATAAAGCAGGGCCCTATATTAGTAAGTCGCAATTACCATCGTATGCTATAGCCCAAACAGAAACTTGGTAAAGACTCACATCGACATATGGTATAAATTAATACAGACTGCCTATAGTTTTTAGAGTTTGGTACCCCCTGAAATTCAGCTTAACTCTACGGCTCGGAGTATGCGATATTCGCAACAATCAGGCAATTTGGCCACTTTATCTCAAGAATGTGGCTCGGACGAAATTAACCAGCAACACGAAGCGGCAAAATCAACTATTGCTTCAAATTGAATTAGGAGCGTCTGATACGTAACACTTACCATCCAATCACTCGAATTCCCATTGCAAAATGCTGTTACTATTAATTTTGATGCCGTACTTTCTGCTCGAGTCTGTTGTATGAAGAGGAAAATCTGGCTACACACAAGCTTGATAGACTAAAGAAGAGGTCTAGAAACATACTTGCGAGTCATTTTTTCATTTCTGGGAGGGCTCTATCGACTCTTAATTAACGGTAAGGCGAAAGTACTCTCCTAATTCCCGCGCCACGGAACGCCTTAAAAGCAAGAAAAAGTGGAGAGTAGGGAGAAAACAATACTTTCAGTTTATACAGATAACTCAGGCTGAAACTGTCCAGTGAGTCGGAAGCAGAGGCAATATTCCCTTTGGAGCTTGCAGTTGCTAAACTTACTAATGAGGTTGTCTATAACGATTGGTCCTATCATGCTGCTTATGTAAAACCCGCTTAAACGAATACAGTAAGACCTTGTGAATTGAACTTTTCCAGAGTTAATTCTACAAAGTAGAGGCAAAGACCTTTAAAATGTTAATAGCTGAAAAGTATAGGTTAATTGGAGAAGTGCCCTCTCAACTTTCAAACTCCTTTACTTTGACATCAACAAGTGGTATAGAGTTTTTATCTGACTGAAACCCGTACACATTCTCGACATGGTTCGCAATATTACGTAACGTCGTGTCCTATACTTTCTTCAAGGACTATCGATTACCCATATGGTCTCGTTATGAAAGCACTGAATGAAAGACTCAATTTCTGCTTTTGAATGAACATGACTAAGTGCTTCGGTGC
>Ga0247837_1004319_pt1 | contig 23014 bp, 27 predicted proteins | sample LaCtaG_2_FD_187115 | JGI IMG/M metagenome (GOLD analysis project Ga0247837, IMG submission 187115) | Freshwater microbial communities from meromictic Lake La Cruz, Castile-La Mancha, Spain - LaCruzMarch2015_14.5m | ecosystem: Environmental > Aquatic > Freshwater > Lake | place: Spain: Castile-La...
ATCAATTTGATGTTTGTTTTGAGGGTACTTGCTTAATGACTGAACATTAGACAGCGCGCCCATTTTTTTTACGCCATTAACCAGTCGAGCAATATTACTACCGAGTTGTTCCTCAACATCATCAATCGACAGCTCCGCATAGTGCACACTTTCGAAAATAATAGCGGCAGCGAGTGTTTCTTGATCCACCTCTAAATCAGCAAGTACATCCGCCATTGCAAGGCCTTGCTGTAAACAAGAGCCCCCTGTTTCCGTGGCATGTTCAATACCGGCCAATTGACTCAAAGCACAAGCATTTCGAATAAGGTCTAAGTCTTGAAAATACCCTTTGCTCCCTAATTGATGCAGCCACGCTTCAACATCAATGTTTCCATCGGGCAACAAAGGCGTATTTTCTTTTACCTTAACCATTTTAATGACCCTTTTAAAATCGCTTTGTCTTAGACCTTAATGAAAAGCGCTTGGTCTAGCCTTCACGCTTAAAAATCATTAGACATTCGATGTTAACTCAAACACTGCTATAGATTCCACATGCGCTGTATGGGGAAACATGTCCATTACCCCCGCAGAAAGCATTTTATACCCTTGATGGTTCACTAAAATATCCGCATCCCTGGCAAGCGTAGCAGGATTACATGACACATACACAATTTTTTGAGGAGTTATCTCATGAATGTGCTTTACAATTTCCAATGCACCAAGACGTGGGGGGTCTATCAATAGTTTAGTAATGCCTTCGTTTTTAAACCCACTCAGAGCAGACTCACTGTCTAAATTAGCACAGAAAAAATCAGTGTTGGTTAACCCATTCGCAAGAGCATTCATTTTGGCACGTAAAACCATCGCATCACTGCCCTCAACGCCAATGACTTTTGCACAATGCTTGGCTAAAGGTAGCGAAAAATTACCCAAACCACAAAAAAGATCAAGGACGATGTCTTTAGGCTCTAATGAAAGCAGCTGTAGTGCTTTTTGAACCATTAATCGATTTAATCGACCATTCACTTGAGTGAAATCTGTCGGGTGAAAACGAAACGTTATGCCTTCAGACGGAAGACTATACGTTAAAAAATCATCGCCTTTGGGGGGATACAACAAATAAACACTGTCCATTCCACCGGGCTGTAAAAAAATTCTAAAATCGGCTTTTTGCCCAAAATCAGATAGTTTTTCCTTATCCATTTCACTAAGAGCGGATAGATTTCTGAAGATCAAAGCAATGCTCTCATCACCAGCAGCCACTTCTACCTGAGCAATGGTACGTGGGTCGTCTAAAGTATCTATAAGATGACGCAAAGCCACAATTTCTGAATCAACACGCGCATTTAAAACGGGACATTGTGTTATATCAGTGATGTAACGCGGGTTACTTTTTTCTCTAAAACCCACAAAAGTCGCCTGTTTTTTCTCAACGTACCGCACACTCAACCGAGCTTTATTGCGATAGTGCCATACCTCACTTTCCAGGGGAGGTATCACCTGTTCTGGTTCAGTGCGACCAACCCTTCGAATTAAATCCAAAAGCAACGCTTCTTTTTCATGAATTTGTGATGCGGCATCAAGGTGCTGTAAAGAACACCCGCCACATGACTCATAATGCGGGCAGCGTGGCAAGACCCGGTGGGGAGAGGGTTTCAACACCGATAATACACGGCCTTCATCAAAATCTTTCTTTTGAACGGTGTATTGGAAAGACACTGTTTCATCAGGAAGCGCGCCTTGAATAAACGTGGTTTTCCCATCAATACGAGCAATACCACGTCCATCATGGCTAAACTTTTCCACGTGTGTAGTGACTGGCGCCTCTGGGGGACGCTTTCTGCGGCGCCCACTCATGACAAATTGCCCATAAACGCATCGACTTCTTTGATGGTGAGTTCAATAAAATCGCCGCGAGCTAAGAAGCGTGGCATCAATAATTGCCCATAACGGATGCGAATCAATCGACTCACTTCCAAACCTTGTGACTCCCATAAGCGCCGTACCTCTCGATTACGTCCCTCACTCAAAATCACATGATACCAACTGTTCGTGCCTTCTCCGCCTCTAAATTCAAGTCGCTTGAATTTAGCTATGCCGTCATCAAGCATCACACCTTTCAACAAGGCTTGGACCGTCTCTGGGCTCACTTGCCCATGAACACGAACAGCATACTCACGCTCAAGTTCATATTTAGGATGCATTAAACGGTTTGCTAGTTCGCCATTATTGGTAAAAATAAGCAAACCAGAGGTGTTAAGATCCAATCGCCCCACCTGTACCCATCGCCCTTGCTTTAAATGAGGCAAATTATCAAATACCGTTTTCATGAATTTAGGATCACGACGGCTTGAAATTTCTCCAACAGGCTTGTGATACAGTAAAATGCGGGTCTTAGATTCAAGCTGTAATGGGTTTTCTATCACACGCCCTTTAACAGTGATTTTATCCTCAGCGGTAGCACCATCCCCAAGCTTTGCCTGTACCCCATTCACTTTGACTAAACCGCCCTCAATCCATCGTTCCATTTCTCGCCTGGAACCAAAGCCCGCTTGACTTAGTATCTTTTGTAACCGTTCACTACTCATCATATATCCAATGAAGGCAAATCATTAAGACTCGCCAGATTAAAATAATCCAGAAAAACATCGGTGGTTTTATAAACCGCAGGTTTTCCTGGAACGTCGCGATGACCCGCAACGTGAATCCACTCACGTTCAAGTAACGTCTTTAACATAGCGCTACTCACCCCAACACCACGGATATCTTCAATATCCGCACGCGTTACTGGTTGTTTATAAGCAATAATGGCCAGGACTTCTAAAAAAGCACTGGAATATTTTGCTGGTTTTTCAATCAATAAACGCGTTATCCATGCGCTATAACGCTTTTTGGTTTGCAAACAATACCCGCTTGCAAGCTTTTTTAATTCTATTGCTCGGGCTTCATAATCCATTTTTAAACAATGAAGTGCCTCTTCTAACTGTAAGGCCGTGGGCTTATCTTTTTCCTCAAATGCCATTAACATTTTATCAATGGTTAAGGGCAACCCTTGACTTATTAACAAAGCCTCAACAATGTGTTTAAGCTCGAGATCGTCCATGCTAATTGGCCTGCAAATGAATAGGAGAAAACGCTTCGGTTTGTGTCACAAGCACCAAAGACTGCTTTGCCAACTCTAAAATGGCTAACAATGTTACTACCAATCCCATACGCCCCTCATCGTGTGCCAATAGACGTGTAAATTCCACCAGCTTTTCCCGCTCTAGATGCTGTAATATCAGCGTCATGCGCTCGCCTACAGAATAAAGTTCTCGAGTAATTTGATGGTGAATAAAATGTCCCTGGCGTTTTATTACATTTACCATCACCATCACCAGCGAAGACAAGTCAATGTCAGGCAGGACTTTGTTCACTGACGTATTGTCATCATAAGACTGTACAGAAAACACATCGCGCTCATACCTTGGCAAAGCATCTATATAAAGTGCTGCGGCTTTTATTTGCTCGTAAACCTGTAGTCGCCTCACCAATTCCATGCGTGGGTCGGCTTCTATCTCATCGCTTGCTGACGCATGGACTGGCAACAACAATTTAGATTTAATTTCTGTAAGAACCGCAGCCATGACTAAATAATCGGCAGCCAATTCCATTCGACGCTCTTCTAACAGATCAATATATTGCATGTATTGATCGGTAATCATTGCCATGGGTATATCCATGATGTCTATATTTTGCTGGCGAATCAGGTAAAGCAATAAATCCAATGGGCCTGTAAACGAATCAAGTAAAACTTCTAATGCATCTGGCGGAATAAACAAATCGGTCGGAAATTCAGTTAGCGGTTGACCTGCAACTGTCGCTATAACCGAGTGTTCAACCGCTATGGCCTCCATTAATACTCCAAACCCATCACTTCACGGACGTCGTTTAATGTTTTGTTCGCTTCTTCGCGAGCCTGCTCACTTCCTTCAGCCACAATACGCTTCACAGAACCCAGATCATCTTCATATTCCTTTATTGCCTGCTGTATGGGCAGTAGCTCACGCACAATGGCATCAATCACGGGGCGCTTACAATCAACACAACCAATACCCGCCGAGCGACATCCATTTTGCACCCAAGCTTTTGTTGTTTCATCCGAATATATCGTGTGAAATTGCCAAACAGGACATTTTTCTGGTTCACCCGGATCGGTGCGTTTAACCCTTGCGGGATCTGTGGGCATGGTTAAAATTTTCTTTTCAACCTGCAAGGGCTCTTCCCGCAAACTGATGGTGTTCTGGTATGATTTGGACATTTTTTGGCCATCAATGCCTGGCATTTTAGCATGTTCTGTCAGCATGGCTTGTGGCTCTGGCAAAATAATTTTTCCAATACCGTCTAAATAACCTAATAAACGCTCTTTATCACCCAGCGACAGGTTGTGTTGATTTGCAAGCAAGGCTCGTGCAGTATTTAACGACTCGTGAGAGCCTTCTTGTTGGAAATTTTTTCGAAGCTCTGAATATAACTTGCCATTTTTTTTACCCATTTTTTTTATTGCTTCAAGCGCCAATGCTTCAAAATTTGGCTCACGACCATACAAATGATTAAAACGTCTTGCCACCTCTCGAATCAATTCAATGTGAGCGACCTGATCATCCCCGACAGGGACAAAATCTGCTTTATAAAGCAAAACATCGGCACTTTGTAAAAGGGGATACCCTAAAAAACCATACGTAGATAAATCTTTTTCACGCAGTTTTTCTTGTTGATCTTTATAAGTAGGTACACGCTCTAACCATCCAAGTGGCGTTATCATGGATAATAGCAAGTGCAATTCGGCATGCTCAGGCACCCACGATTGAATAAAAATACGCGATAAACTTGGATTAACACCACACGCTAACCAATCAATCACCATTTCCCATAAAAATTTTTCTATCACACCAGATTCTGCATAATGCGTGGTTAACCCATGCCAATCTGCTACAAAAAAATAACAATCATATTGATGTTGTAATTTAAGCCAGTTTTTTAACACCCCATGATAATGACCAAGATGTAATGCACCACTAGGACGCATTCCAGAAACCACCCGTTTGTTGTTACCAAAAGCTGACATTACAATCCTCAATATAAAAATTACTGCAGTATACTACCTAAAAGGTTCCGGATCGCCCTTGCCCACCCGTAAAATAACAGGGTACTCACCAGTTAAATCAACCACTGTTGTAGGCTCTTGCCCACAATTGCCCCCATCAATCACTAAATCAATTTGATTACCCAGTAAATCTTTAATGGCCTCGGGCTCACCTAAAGGTGCCGCAGCACCTGGCAAAATGAGTGTTGTGCTCATCAGAGGAGCTTCTAAACATTCCAGTAACGAGAGAGTAATAATGTTTTCAGGAACGCGTAACCCTAATGTTTTGCGTTTGGGATGCAACATTAAACGTGGCACTTCGTTGGTTGCATTTAAAATGAACGTGTAAGAGCCCGGGGTAAACGCTTTTAATAAGCGAAAAATAGGATTACTAACACGCGCATAAGTTGCAAGTTGTGATAAATCACTACACACCAATGTCATGTTATGGTTCTTATCCAGCTGCCGCAAACGTCTTATGCGCTCCAAGGCTGATTTATTTCCCAGCGCACAGCCAAAGGCATACCCTGAGTCGGTTGGATAAACTATCAATCCACCCTCCTCTACAATCGTAGCTGCTTGACGTAGTAATCGTGACTGTGGGTTATCAGGGTGAATTGCGAAAAACTGCCCCATAAAATTTAGTCCTTTGTTAAATAGTCCATTGATGCCAAATTGGCATACAGTTTACTGGTAATTCACGCTGCTGGCCAAGCCCTTTACGAGATAACCTATCGCCATGATAGTCAGAACCTGTAGAAGCAAAAAGTTCAAATCGACTGCAAAGACCCGCTAATTCATTGGCATCAGCCACGGTCATTTCACCAGAAACAACCTCCATGCCCACACCACCTGCCGATTTAAAAAATTTAATTAACTCATGCAGTTTCGAGCGGGTCAACGAATACTTCAAAGGATGGGCAATCACCGCATCCCCTTTAGCGTCTATGATCGCGGCAACCGCCTCTTCAATACTTATCCACGCAGTTGCCGCGTAAGCGACGCGCCCCGCCCCCAAAAAACGTTTAAAGGCGGACTTCATGTCAGCCACAATACCTTCGTTTATCAAAACTTGTGCAAAATGGGGTCTACCCACACGGGCATGGCCTGCTATTTCACAAGCCTTTTGATAGGCATCCTCAATCCCACAAGCGAGAAGAGACGTGGCAATTTGATGAGCCCGCTCAATTCGCCTATCATTTTGCAAGGCAATTAATGTTTTTAAACCAATATCGTCTAAAGAAATATTTAAACCAATGATGTGAATATCATGTTTTTTCCAGCGGACACTAAGCTCAATACCATTAATAATAGTGATATCTTTACCAAGAGCTGCTTCGTGCAATGGCAAAAGACCTTCAATTGTATCATGATCAGTCAGCGCTAAAACACGGACACCCATATCAAAAGCTTTCTGTAACAGCGCACTGGGGCTGAGTTCCCCGTCTGAAAAATAACTATGGCAATGCAAATCAATCATAAGTAATTTTGTACATGATATTAATCGTGCAACACTCGTTGGTAAATTTAAGCACCTGATTATAGTTCATATTGAGATGAATTGTTCAATAATGAACAAAAATAGAATACACAGGAAAAACACACATATTGTTTTTAATAATATTGCATTTATACTCTATATAACATCTTAGCCTTTTGCTAGGATGACCAGCGTGGTATTTTAGTTTTCACTAATATTCAAGGAAGGTTATAATGAAAAAATCATCTTTAGCAGTTGCTGCATTATTATCAACATTATCAGCTGCAGTTATTGTTCCTGTAGCATATGCTGCTGATACAGCTAGCACACAAACCACTACAACAACAACTTGCACTGGTTGCAAGGGAAAAGACAGCTGCTCTGGTAGCAATACTTGTACCGGTTGTTCTGGTAGCAGTACTTGCAGCGGTAGCAATACTTGCAGCGGTGGCACTACTTGCAGCGGCAGTTAATCTAATAGTTCGTATTTATTAAACAACGACTAAGTTGATCACTTGGTTTAACTTATAAGTGATCAACAATTCTATTAATATACAGACCATTAATGACTAATGTTTATGCCAGAAGAATCCCTTTTTAACCTTCCCCCCCTTACCAAATGGCGAAAAGCAAAAATGTTGGGTTATGCCGAACAAGTGCTATCTTCCCAACACGAGATGACCACAAAAAAAGGTAAAAATATCCTTCATTATACCCTGCAGAAAAAACGTCGACACGAACGCCTGAGTCATTATCCTAAGGGCGATAGAATAGACAAAAAAACAGGTGCCCAATATTTTTACCATTGTCATCGAGAAGACCTGGATCGCGCTGAGCATGGGCATTTTCATTGTTTTTTAAGGTATAAGTTCATCCCTAAGCACATTCAACCAACACCATTACCAGATTGGGATAAATACATTGAAAATCCCATGACACACCTTGTTGCTATTGGAATGGACCTTTATGGTCAACCTATTCGTTTATTTACAGTTAATCGTTGGATATCATCTGAGATTTGGTATGACGCAAAACACCTACCTAAGTTTATCAAACGTTTTAAAATGACCTTGCAAGATGACCCATATTGGCAAAAATTGGATCAATGGGTGGACGGTATGCTTCATCTCTTTGAGCCACAAATCAATTGGCTCCATCACCAACGCGATGCGTTTTTAGAACAATATAAATTACAACATCCCGAATCAAACGCTTATGAAATAAGAGACTTAGAAGAGTTATCAGAGGTACCCATTGATTTAAAAAGCCAAATTCAATGGGTATTAAACAATTAGTTAGCTAGTAAAATGAGCAGGGTAAACGCATCTACACACGCTTTATGCGGGATATCCAGTACGATATTTATGCCCGATATGTAGGAGCGTAGAAGGTCATTTGTCCTTAAACATTAAATGCGTTTGCCCTGTAGAATGCGTGATTTGACTTGTACAACAACGTGTACATAGACTATGCTTGAAGTATATTTCCTAATCCACATATCTCATTGAGTGACCTATATTTTAACCCATCATTCCATTTCTTTAATACGGGTGCCCATGCACTTCCTGTGGAATGCAACCTACGAAACCCTGACATGAACGCTTTAATAATGAACTACCACATTGATATCCAACATGCTTCCGAGGCCCCTATTCCCGTCACGGATGCGACATTAACCTCCTGGGCAACCTATGCCCTGAATGGATTAAAAGACACGGCTGAACTTACTTTACGTTTTGTTGACACTGCTGAAATTACCCATCTTAATCACGAGTATCGGAAAATAAATAAAGCTACAAATGTGCTCGCCTTTCCTGCAAGCTACCCTAAAGACATAGCGCTAGACTATCCTCTCTTAGGCGATATTGTCATATGTCCCCAAGTGTTGCTTGAAGAAAGCATTTCCCTAAAAAAACCATTGGTCGCTCACTGGGCACACATTGTCATTCATGGGGTTCTTCACTTGCTAGACTATGATCATATTGAAGAGGCTGAAACTAAAATAATGCAAACGAAAGAAATAGAGCTGCTTCTCGGGTTGGGTTTTGAAGACCCTTATACGTCCATTGAAACAGAGGCAAAATAGATTGAATACAAAAAGTACGCATCGTTCATGGCTCATGCGATTAAAACAATGTTTTAAGACTGAACCAAAGAACAAAGATGAATTAATCAAGTTGTTGCGTGATGCACACATTCGCACCCTTATTGATTCAGAAACTTTAGCCATGATTGAAGGTGTTATCTTATTTGCACAAATGAAAGTTCGCGACATTATGCTTCCTAAACAACAAATGACATGTATACCTCACGATGCAGAATTACATGAAATCATTGATATCGTCACACAATCCGGGCACTCACGTTTTCCAGTTACTGGTGAGAGTAAAAACGACATTATTGGCATTTTACATGCTAAAGATTTACTACGCTTCCAAGATGAGGAGAATGCCTCCTTTGATCTACTCGATATTGCACGGCAGGCAACGTTTGTGCCTGAGAGTAAACGCCTTGATCTCTTGCTTAGCGAATTTCGCTCGAATCGCAATCACATGGCCATTGTGGTCGACGAATATGGTGCTGTGGCAGGATTTGTTACGTTAGAAGATATCATTGAGCAAATCATTGGTGACATTGAAGATGAATTTGATATTGATGAAGAAGCCTATATAAAGGCTCACAGCGATAGTCATTATATTATCAAAGCCCATACGCCTATTGATGAGTTTAATGAGCAATTACACGCTAACTTTAGTGATGAGTCGTATGATACGATTGGTGGGATTGTAATGACTAATTTTGGGCATCTGCCTAAACGAGGCGAAGTGATTACTATTGATCAATTCGAATTTAAAGTCATTAATGCAGATGCTAGGCGCATTAAATTGCTGGAGTGCTTTGACTTACGTCTTCATCAACCTGAAAAAAGAGGACTACCCATAACAAACACCCGCACATCTAAAAAATCTGACTGATAGCAAGCCAACATAAGGGATTTCTGAAAATGACCAATCATATCTTGATAATAGATAATGATAAAGAACTTACAGACCTTCTTGTTGAATACCTAAAACCTGAAGGATTTGAAATTACTTGCGTGCATAACGGTGAAGATGGCGTAAAAAAAGCTCTCAATCAACCTTTTGATGCAGTAATACTGGATGTCATGCTACCCAAATTAAATGGTTTTGAATTATTGAAAGCGATTCGTGAGCACTTAGATACCCCTGTTCTGATGTTAACGGCTCGTGGCGATGATCTTGACCGCGTCGTAGGGCTTGAAATTGGTGCCGATGATTATTTACAAAAACCCTGCAATCCCCGTGAATTGGTCGCAAGACTACGCGCCATTTTAAGACGCACTCAAAAAACACCAGTTCACAAACCACTTATTGAGCACCATGACATTGTAGTGGATTGTGCGCAGCGTACAGTAACGTTATTGGGTAAAGAATTAGAATTAACCAACGCTGAATTCAATATCATTGAAATGCTCATTAAGTCCCCGGGGCAAGCCTTTTCTAAAGAAGAGTTAACAGAATATGCTTTAGGCCGTAAATATACGGCTTATGATAGAAGTATCGATGTTCATATCAGTAATTTACGAAATAAGCTCAATGATAATATGTCAGACGACGAGGGCTTAATTAAAACCGTCAGGGGATTTGGTTACTTGTTTCACACATAAACTCTATTGGAAGATTTTCTTTTTTTGGGGCGGCCTGTCATCCTACCGATAGCTTGAGAATGCAATGATTCCTATGGCTAAATTACTCAACAATATTATTAATGATGCCAATGATGAGTTCTTCGAATCCTCACCCCGTTTTTTTAGAGAGCACAAAAGCTCAACCATTTTTTTGATGAGCCATAAACCCACAAGATAAATGCCTCAAAAAATCCATTATAAAATTAAATTGCCTGCGTTTGGCGCTTTATGCGCTTAATCAAGTGCCCTATTTACGCGAGATCAAATGGCTAGCATGCACAAAGCACGGTCAGTATGCAAAAATGAGGTCTTTTGAGCTTAAAAATGAGATGCGTTTGCCCTGACACAATAGTATAGTAGATTGAATTTTTAATGGCATATTGCTTATGTATCGTGGTGTATACGAAGCGCATAGAAATAAAAAATGCGTCATTTAAAAACTAATCTTCCATATACTATGAAAAATATACATGGATATCCTTGTAGTAAGGCTAGGGACAGGATTTGAAAAATAAGACAGATATACTCAATAAAGCAAGTGCCGGGCTTTTTCTTGTCGGGGCTTTATTTTCAAGACTCAAAAGTGTTCCTATTTACGTCTTGGGAACCGTTCTTAACCTTACCTCATTATTGGCCTATTTTGTTGGTTACCTGATTTGGTACTCTGCATCTTTATTTTACCCAAACGTTCCAAGAAAAGATGACCGCTGGTTTGGATTTGCAGACACCAAATACCAATATCAAATGGCAGCCCTATTGGGAACTGTTTCTACTCTAATCTTTTTAATAGCGCCTGCGTTTTTTCTCCTTGCTGCATGGCTTTTTACCCTCAGTAACGTGATATGGAGCATCGGCGAATACCATAAAAAACAAAACCCCGATCGTAACGACAAGTTCTACTCTACAAAAAAACAAGGACTCTACCTTCGTTATGCAGCCATCATTGCTGCTAGCAGCTTACTGAGTGCTGTGTCTGCCACAGCTATATCCCTCTTTCCTGCCGCTACTATTATTATTCTTGCAAGCTCGTTGATTATAGGTGTTGGCCTTGCTATTCCAGCATGTTATTATTGGTTAAAATCTGTTTTTGGCTATTTTCGTCCGGATTCAGTTAAACACTCATACCATAAATTATCCAACCAACTGTCCTTTTCACTAACTTCGAAAGACAAACCCTCTTCTGTAAATCAAGATACACCGGATATACACCATTCAGCCCCTCTATCGCCAAAGCGAACCTCTAATAAAGACCTGGATATCATTGAAAAACCAAATAATTTACCTCGCATTACTTGTCAGTAAAATTTAATATGAGTATAGTCTTCCACCCTGAATTAGGAGCTCTTTTGTGAACAATGTTTCCCTTAAAATGATCATGAACGCCCAAAACGCGTTGGCAAATGCGTATGCACCTTATTCAAAATTTTCCGTTGCAGCCTGCATTTGTACAAAAGAGGATCGCCTATTCACGGGCGTTAATGTAGAAAACTGCTCTTATGGATTAACCGTCTGTGCAGAAACTTCAGCAATATGTCAAATGGTGGCATCAGGCGCAACATTCATTAAAAGCATGGTGATTTTAGCGGGCAACAATGCTCTTTGTTCCCCTTGTGGCGCTTGTAGACAGAGGATTCAAGAGTTTTCAACGTCCGAAACGCTTATTCACTTATGTGACGCTCATACTGTTCTAAAAACAGTAACAATTAATGATCTTCTACCAATGGCTTTTAGCCTTAATGGATTTTAAAAATGAATACTACACACACCCATGCTCACCTCGCAGCTGCAAAAATTAAAAAACAACTCCCCTCTTTCAAACCCATGATAGGGATTGTGCTCGGTTCAGGGCTTGGAAGCTTTACAGAGCACCTAGAAGATGCGGTAAGCATCAGCTATGAGGAATTACCCGGTTTTCCTAAAGTTACTGTGCATGGCCATGGTGGGAATTTAGTAGTGGGCCATTTAAATGGCGTGGGGGTTATATGCCTTCAAGGGCGTGCTCATGGCTATGAGGGGCCCAATGGAGATACAGTAAAAACGTATGTACGCACATTAAAACTCATGGGGTGTGATTATTTTTTAGCTACCAATGCCTCAGGGTCTCTTTTAGAACATGTCGCGCCAGGTGAGCTCATGCTGATCACCGATCACATCAACATGCAACCAGGAAACCCTCTAGTAGGCCCTAACGATGAAGAATTTGGTCCTCGTTTTTTACCTCTAGACAATGCTTATGACAAAGAGATGCGTGAAAAACTGTTACAGCTTGCGCAAACGGAAAATATAACACTTCATCAAGGAACATATCTTGCGGTTTTAGGTCCTAATTACGAAACAGCTGCGGAGATACGAGCGTTTCGTATGATGGGCGCTGATGCTGTAGGCATGTCCACTGTTCCAGAGGTACTGGTCGCTAATCACTGCGGAATGAAAGTAGCCGTTATTGCAACCATTACCAACTTTGCTACAGGCCTCTCCACTACAAGCCACAGCCACGATGCAGTGGTGCATACCGCCTCGGTTGCTGCTGAAAAATTAAATCGATTAATAAAACAATTTGTCATGAGATTGGCGTGCGCTTAAATGAACAATTAGAAATCGCACTGACCGAGATCAATGCCTTAGATGCATGCAATACGTTCAGTGCTAAAGAAATCATTTCAGTTATTGATCTCACCCTCCTAAACGCAGAGGTCACGCCTGATAGTATTAACGCCCTGGTTTCAAAGGCCAATCAAGAACAAGTGGCAGCAGTTTGCCTTTTACCAGCGCATCTAAATGATATTTCCCTAACGGGGCAAGTTAGATTAGCCACTGTTCTTAATTTTCCGACAGGCAATGAGCCTTTAAAAGACGTACTAAAACAACTCGAGCACATCCGCTCATGTTACCCAGTGGATGAAATCGACTATGTTTTTCCTTATCAACAATACCTGATGGGCCAGGAAGATGAGGCCCTCATGCATTGCCACCAGGTATATACATGCTGCAAAAACAACAATCTATTATTTAAAGTGATTTTAGAAACAAGTGCACACCCCTCTATTCTTGCCACATACACTCTGAGCCGTGCCATTCTTAATCAGGGTTGTGATTTTATAAAGTCATCCACCGGTAAATTAACTTCAGGCGCGACACTTCCTGCCGCTTTTGCCATGCTATTAGCCATAAAAGACAGCGAAAGCCCTGCAGGAATCAAAGTTTCAGGAGGTATAAAAACCATCAAAGAAGCTTTGAGTTACATGCAATTAACCCAGCACGTGCTTAAAAAAATCACAAACAAAACCCTGTTTCGGATTGGGGCTAGCCAATTGCTAAACGAGCTAACACCATAACCATTTCATCAACCATCATCAAGCGTTCACTGTCTAAACACTTCTCTGAAAAAATTCTTTGTGCAATGACCTTTTAAAAGCGAATTTTCTTTAGTATGCTGTCTTTTTCAGTTTAAGGATGAGCTGTATGTCTAACATTTTTCGTTTTTTAATGTTGTTTATCTGTAGTTTCCCACTTTTTGCTAAAACGCCTAATAAATTGTGCGTAAATGCTCAAGGGGAACAATACACGGCGGGGGATGGCAGCAAAACCAACCCCTTCATGATCTGCAACTTCAAGCAATTCAAACGTTTTGCTGAAGAGGCTAAACGTTCGACCCTTTTTTTCAAACTAGGTGTTGATATTAGCTTTAAAAATCGAGCATTCCCTGTTGCTGGCACTTACAATGAGCCATTTAAGGGCGGTTTTGATGGCAGTGGGTATACCTTTTCGTCCATTACTTTACCCCTGAACGCCGATGGCTACATAGCACCCTTTCCACATGTACAAAATGGTGAAATTGAGAATTTATCCATCAATGGAGTAACCCTTTCTGAATACAGCACTCATCATGTTGGAGGCCTCGTCGCTCTTGCTGAAAACGCTCATATAGTGAATGTTCATGTCAATGGGATAAATATAAAAGCATCTAATTCCTCCGGAGGTTTGGTAGGAGAGCTTGTAGATAGTTTGGTGTATAACGCATCCACTAAAGGCACCTTGATGCAACAATTTGGTACCCAGTCGAGTGGTGGATTGGTAGGTGTAGCGACAAGATCCGATATTTTTTCTTGTGCTGGCCACGTAAATTTGGTGAATAAAGAAACCACGAGCACTGGTGATGTATCAAACATTGGTGGTTTGATTGGCCTTGCTACTGATAGCCGTATCCGTGAAGTTTATTCCGATGGCAATATTGATTATTCTGCAGTGCTTGTAATCCCTGAGCAAGTCAAAAGTATCGGCGGGTTAATTGGTTATATCTCAAACTCATACCTTTCAAGCGCTTATTATGCGGGAAATATAGCCGTCGAGAATACCCCTACTGATAAAGGTGGTGCTGTAGGGGCTTCATCCACCAGTGAGAAATCTTATTCACATGCTGTTTTTTGGGATAAGAAAGTATCTGGCGTTAAAAAAAGCGCCATTGGAAAAGCCGTGACCACAAAGCAGTTAAAAACAAAAGCCTTTTGGCTGGATAATGGCTTTGATACACGCTTTTGGTTCTTGCAAAAAGGCAGTTACCCAAAATTATATGTGGCAGATGTTTAATCCTTCTGCTTAATCATTAAGGGCATACACTACCGAAGTAAATTGCATCTAAAAGGGCGTAAACATTTGCGCCCTTTTCTTTGATAGTGCAGACACTCCATCATTACTTAATCGCTTAGAAATATCTGACCACACTACAATTGCAATATACCTAAGCCAAATCTTCTAAAGACCGCCGACCAAGGCACACCACATAAATAAGCCATAAATAACATTTGATGAAAATGCTCGCAAATATTCTCTAGAATCATTTTTCCGAAGAAGCCATTGCTGATAGATCAAAACCAACAGAGCCATGCACCAAAACACATAAAACAAAGAGGAAAACTTAAGCTTAATGCTTAAAAAAAACCACATTGAGTGGAAACCTATTTGAAGAAATAAAAGAACGGCTTTATCATGGCTTTTAAAAAAAATGGCTGTAGATTTTACGCCAATCCGCAAATCATCCTCTCTATCGGCCATTGCATACATCGTGTCATACGACACAATCCATGCAAAATTAAGGATAAATAAAACGACCATGTCAAGACGAAAGCCAATGCCAGACGCGGCGTAAGCCATTGGAATACCCATGGAAAAAGCCAAGCCTAAAACAAACTGTGGGGCCTCGAAAAATCGCTTACAAAAGGGGTAAAGAATCGTTATAAAAAGGGCCGCCAAAGCGTAGTAAAAACATATTTTTGGAAGTTGTATCACCACGTACAATGCACCCAAGAGCAAGATCCCTAAAAGCACCAGTGCCTCTAGCAAACTGATCTCACCTGTCGTTAACGGGCGCAAATGGGTTCTTTTTACATGCTTATCAATGTGCCTATCTGCCATATCATTTGCAATGCAACCTGCTGCTCGCATTAAAATGGTGCCTGCTAAAAAATAACCCAGCAAGGCAAACGGTGGCATTCCTTGATTGGCAATCCATAAAGCCCATGCAGTAGGAAACCACAACAATAGGGTGCCCGACACTTTATTAAAACGCATCAGACGAAAGTATGCACTGACTTTCAATTTAAGTACCTATTCAAGCCTGGCAATAAAATTTCAATGAGAAAAAAAGGGGCGCGCTCAGCTACCATGAAGGTTGAAAACCGTACCCACAATTTGTTTTCATGAACATGCATTAAAGGCGTCAACCAATGGTATTCAAGAGAATGTTCATTTATGGGGTAATGTACAAAGTGAAGACGTTTTATGTCAGGGGAATTAAAAATAAGCTCACCCAAAGACTCCTGTTCTAAGCGATGGAATAATTGCTGGTAAGCCTTGTATGTGGTGTGAGGAATAATGGTACGGGCATACCAACAAGGCTGGTGTGAAGCCCACATCAGAATGTTACGTCGGAATACCGCCGAATGCACATGCAAGACCTGGTTTTCCCACCAATTAGGCACAGAAAAAGCTTGGCCTAAGACCTGCAAGTGCGCCTCCCCGGCCCTTTTTTCAAGCTTTTCAGTCAATGAAGTTTGACATGAAACCCAAGGTAGCAATGAGGAAGGCAAAAGGCCCTCAAGAGGTATAAATGCATCTGTTCGTGGTAAAATCAACATAGTATTGGCATGTAATAAGTCATGAAAACGATTAAAATCCAAGCCATTTTACAGCAATTGAGCATGAGTTTATATGGATTAAATTCAAACCTCCAAGGCTGTCCCATTAAAAAACAACACGTCATTCCGAGCCGTAGCGAGGAATCTCCTGCAGTAGGAACGGTACAACATACTACTTTTTAATGGGACAGCCGCACTCAACCCTCTTGAGACACCCTCACGCGCCCCCATCGATTCACAATTAAACATATTTTTTGATGAAAAGAAGACGTGATTTCAAAGTGACCATTTGTGGTGTTTTTTCCCAACTCACTTGAAAACAGTAAATATTTTTCTGAATTAAAACCATGCCAAAGAATCGTAATCCCCTTTGAAGTCCAATGCCATTCATGAAGAATTTTTGCCCCTGGAGCATAGTGATGCGTACCATCATCAACAGAAAGCATCATTCCTTCTGACCATGAGGAACCATTAGAGCTTCGCGTAAGGATCAAAGACTCGCCCCTCAGTAGGGCTTCTGTTCGAGCATAATGGATAGCTCGGCTAACATCATCGGCTATCACTTGTACCCGGCTTTTGCTCTCAAACGATCCGGTAAGTGAAACTGTGAACAGTAAAACAACACCTAGCAAGGCTAAACTGATAAGAAGTTCTATCAATGTAAAACCCAGCATTGGCCTTCTAACCCCATAGAAAGAGAAGGTCTTAAACATTGGAGGGTTAGAACTCCTTAGTGCCCTAAGCATTGCTTAACAAACAATAAATCGCTGTATGCCTGTTTTTTATCGTGTGGGTTTTGCAATAAATGAGCAGGATCAAAACTAATAATGGTAGGTATGCCATCAACATCATGCACCTTAGACCGCATGTCGTGAATTGATAAACGCGTGTTAAGAAGAAATTGCCCGGCAATATGGCCTACGCCTAAAATCAACTTGGGCGCCACTATTTTGATTTGCTGAGAAAGATAATCACAACACTGTGAAATCATGTTTTCACTCGGTGTGGAATTAGCAGGAGGTCTGCATTTTAATACATTGGTAATATAAACATTGTCATTGGTCAAACCAATGCTGCTTAGCATTTTATTTAATAAACGTCCCGATCCCCCCACAAAAGGCACCCCTTGTTGATCTTCCTCAAATCCAGGCGCCGCTCCTACAATCATCAATGAGGCATCAGGGTTTCCGCGAGAAAAAACTGTTTTGGTGCGGCTTGCGTGCAAAGGGCAGCGCACACAAGCTGATACTGCACGCGCAAGTGGCTCTAGCCCTTTTTTAAGATCAGGTGCAGCTCGCTGCAACCAGACATCAATGCCCATTTGCGTTAAATAATACTGTCGTAACTTATGAGGCATGCTGTTATATCTCAATGGCATTAAGGCGTGCTAGATGCAGCAGCCACATTCATGGTATGCAACAAGTTTCTTACAATTTGCTGCGGATCAGATGCCTTGGTTATAGGTCTACCCACCACTAAATAATCACTTCCGGCCTTTAATGCGGCCTCTGGTGTACTTACCCGCACTTGATCATCCAAATTATCCAAAGAAAACCGAATACCTGGGGTCACGGTGATAAAATCACCCCCACAAACGGCTTTAATGGCTGGCACTTCCAATACAGAACATACCACCCCATCCAACGATGCTTTTTGTGCTAAGAGCGCTAATTCACACACACGACTTTCTACTGACTCAGCAGATGCTAGCGCGTCAGATCCCATGCTTGTTAATACGGTTACAGCTATGAGAAGAGGACGATGCGCACCATAGGGCCTCAACGCATCTCGTGCTGTCTGCATCATGGTTAAACCACCTGAAGCATGAACATTGATCATCCAGACCCCAAGTTCTGCTGCCGCGGCACAAGCATGAGCTACCGTATTGGGAATATCTAAAAACTTTAAGTCGAGAAAAATTTTAAATTGCTTCTCAACCAAAGCCCGAACAAATTGCGGGCCAAATAACGTAAACATTTCACTGCCAATCTTTAATGCACAAAGAGAGGGATCTAATTGGTTAACCAATGCCATGGCTGTAGAATGGTTATCGAAATCAAGCGCTATTATTAATTTTGAAGCCATTTAACCTCTCCTATCTTAATTCCTAATCGCCCTCTAAACCGTGAATAGGCTTCATTTTGCTCCACTGTTTACAACTTGGGCAATGCCAATGGAGCAGCTTTCCACCAAATCCACATTGGCTACAACGGTAAATAGGTTTATTCTCTAAAAATTTACTGGTAATGTCATGAAGCATTTGTAATTTATCGCGTACTTTTCCGCTCGCAGACTCTAAATGCCAGTAGATAAGTCGATTTAACCCACGTATAGATGGGTGCCGACTAAGTTGACCTGAAACAAAATCAATGGCTAAATCAACGCTTTTTTCATGACGCAAATATTCCCCTACCACGAAAATTACCGAAGCACGAGGATAATCCGCAAGTGTTTGCTCAAGATAATCCACACATTCATCCATTGCTTCTAGTTCGCGATGGCAATACACCAAAGGCTCAATAATTTCCGTTAAAAACTCAGGGTCTTGCTCTGGAACATTTTTTAATGCACGTATCGCTTGTTTATATCGTCCATTTTTAATTTCAAAATCAGCGAGCATTAAGCTTGCGCGCACGGATAATTTATCAATAGCTAACGCCTGCTTTATAGCCGTATGAGCCTTATCATAAGCGCTGGTCTTTAATGCATGATGCGCGATTTCACAGTAATAATGGGCCGCTTGTGAATGCAGGCTACTGCCGGTAGAAACCTCAAGCTTTTTAATGACCTCCAGGGCTTTTTCCCATGCTTTTTCTTGTTGATAGATAGCCAACAAGCCGTGCAAACTACTCACCTCGCGACTTCCACCTAACTCAACCACTTCAATAAAGATGCGCTCAGCTCTATCAAACACCCCAGCACTCATATAATCTTGACCCAATGCCATCAATGCCTCTTTACGCTGCAATAAACTTAACTGAGGTCTTGCAATTAGGTTTTGATGTATTCTAATGGCTCTATCCACTTCACCCCGTCGGCGAAATAAACTTCCTAAAGCCAAGTGGGTTTCCACGGTATCACTGTCTACTTCTAAAAGCCTGATAAAAACGTCCACAGCTTTGTCGGGTTGTTCATTTAACAAGTAGTTTAAACCGACCACATATTCACGAGAAAAGTGATGAACGGTGTGTTTTTCTTTAATAGAGTAATTACGATGAGCAACCCACCATCCTGAGCAAGCTGCTGCAGGCAGTAATAATGGCCACAAATGAATCATCCGAAATCTCCCAGAAAAACAATGACAGTCATCACAAACAACGTATTAATGCTAATCTTTCAGTGGTATAGAACGTAAGTTCTTAATTTCTTTTTCAGTCAATTTTAATTGATTTTTAATACTACGACATTCTGATTTAAGGCGCCAATATCGGCACAAAAACAAAAAAAAACCAACCAAAACACCAACACCCAGCATCGCGGTCATAACGACCGATATAGGCATTTTGAGCACTGTAAAATAAAAATTAACCTCAACGGGTGACGCATTCAATGCAGCAAAACTTACACCAAATATAATCAGTAAAAGATACAAAAATATAATAACGATGCGCATTCAACATGTCCTTATTTTAAATGTAAAAAAAGCGTAGATAGCTACGCTTTTTTTACAGGTGAAAGAGAAATTATTCGCTCTCTTTATTGCCCATTTTTTCTTTCAATAAATCCCCTAGCGTAGTGGCCACTTCACCGCTACGAGAGTATTTTTTGATGGCTTCAGCTTGATCTTGTGCATCTTTAGCTTTTACAGATAAAGAGATAGTACGATTTTTGCGGTCGATGTTAATGATTTTAGCTTCAATTTCATCGCCTTCTTTTACTAATGTTGTCGCATCGTCTACTTTATCATCTGACAAATCACTAGCACGAATAGTACCAATTACATCGTCAGCCAATTCGACAGTCACGCTTTTTGCATCAACGGCTGTAATTTTACCTTTTACAATAGCACCTTTCGTGAACTCTTCAGAGAAACTAGAGAAATTATCGCCCTCTAATTGCTTTAAACCTAAAGAAATACGTTCGCGCTCAGCATCAATGGCAAGAATAACAGCTTCAAGCTCTTGGCCTTTTTTGAATTGTTTAACGGCTTCTTCGCCTGCAATACTCCAAGAAATATCTGATAAATGAACCAGGCCATCAATTTCGCCATCCAAGCCAATGAAAATACCAAAGTCAGTAATAGAACGAATTTTACCGCTAACTTTTTGTCCTTTACTATGACTTTGAGAGAAATTCTGCCATGGATTGCCAACGCATTGCTTCATGCCTAAGGATATACGGCGACGCTCTTCATCAATTTCAAGCACCATGACGCCTACAACATCACCCATGGACACAACTTTACTTGGGTGTACGTTTTTATTGGTCCAATCCATTTCAGACATGTGAACCAAACCTTCAACGCCTTCTTCGATTTCAACAAAACAACCATAGTCAGTGATGTTGGTTACTTTGCCTTCCAATCGTCGACCTATAGGATAACGCTCAACCAAATCAACCCAAGGATCATTGCCCAATTGTTTCATGCCCAGAGACACACGATTACGCTCACTGTCAAAGCTTAATACTTTAACACGAACATCTTGGCCAACATTCAGTAACTCACTTGGGTGTTTAACACGTTTCCAAGAAATGTCAGTGATGTGCAAGAGACCATCGATACCACCTAAGTCAATGAATGCACCATAGTCTGTCAAGTTTTTAACGATACCATTGAGTTCTTGTCCGTCATGTAAAGAATCAAGCAAGGCTTGTCTGTCAGCGCTACTTTCTTCCTCAACGACCGCACGGCGTGAAACAACAATATTGTTACGCTTAAGATCCATTTTAATAACTTTAAATTCAAGCTCTTTACCTTCAAGGTAAGAGGGATCACGAACAGGTCGAACGTCAACCAGTGAACCCGGCAGGAAGGCACGAATAGTACCAATTTCAACCGTAAAGCCACCTTTGACTTTACCAGAAATCAATCCTGTTACTGTCTCGTTATTTTCATGTGATTTAGACAGTCGACGCCAAGCTTCTTGACGTTTTGCTTTTTCTCTTGATAAGAGTGTTTCACCGTGGCCGTCTTCGACGGAATCCAACGCGACTTCAACGGTATCGCCAATATTGATTTCCAACTCACCATTTTTATCGTGGAACTCTTCTATTGCGACAATACCTTCGGATTTTAGTCCGGCATTTAGCGTCACGTAATCATCATCAATACCAATTACTTTAGCATTGATAATTGCACCTGGATAAAATTGCGCACCGGCAATACTCTTCTCGAACAACTCTTTGAAACTTTCAGACATGTTAGTAAACTCTATTAGTAAAAAAATGGAAGCATGTGCATTGGCACACCTCCCCCCCTCTGAACTGCACTATCAACGACCAGGCCTTAAGTTAACGACCGTTCACCTATCAATTGCACTACATTTTTAAATACTTCATCAATTGTTAGGCCTGTTGTATCAATCCACACTGCATCACTTGCAGGCTTCAATGGTGAATGCACGCGCTCACTGTCTCTTGCATCACGTTTAACCAATTCATCAACAACCTGCGCGAGGCTAGCATCATTTCCACTTTCTTTCAACTGTAAATAACGCCGATTCGCTCTTTCCTCAGTACTGGCATACAAATAAACCTTCAATAATGCATCAGGAAAGACAACCGTGCCCATATCACGACCATCCGTCACCAAGCCGGGATGCTCTGCAAAAGCACGTTGACGTGCAAGCAATGCCAGCCTAACTCCAGGAAGTGCTGCTATTTTTGATGCATTTTGCCCACATTGTTCCATACGAATGTCGGAACTGATATCAATACCCTCAAGAAACACTACATTGCGACCTGCGTCGTTACGACTAAATTTCAAGGGAAGAACGCGCGCTAAGGCCTCAAGTTTTAAAGCCTCATCTAAGGCAACGCCCTCTTTAATGGCAGCATAAGCAAGCACTCTATATAACGCTCCTGAGTCTAAAAAATGCCAACCTAGATGCACCGCTAACATCTGACTAAGCGTTCCTTTGCCGGTTCCACTGGGACCATCAATGGTAATCACTGGAACTTTCTTTTCAACATTCATTATCAGTTTCCTGTAAGGAGAGGTTTACTGTATTGGCCGTATCCACAAACGCAGGAAAAGACGTGGCCACGTTTAAACAATTTAAAATGCTCACAGGGGCAGACGCCACACTTCCGGCAATAGAAAAGGCCATTGCAATTCGGTGATCGTGCTGGCTATCAACCACACCACCGGTAAAAGCTCCACCTTGGATAACAATGCCATCATCAAATGTCTTCACATGAATGCCTAACATTTCGAGCCCATCTGCCATTGCAGCCAAACGGTCACTTTCTTTGCTCCGTAATTCTTTTGCACCCCGCAACGAGGTTTGACCTTTAGCACAACTCGCCGCAACAAAAATAATCGGAAACTCATCAATGGCTAAAGGTACCATTTCTGATGGGATGTCGATTCCTTTTAATACAGAATGCTTAACATGTATATCAGCAACAGGCTCCTCACCAAAATA
>Ga0247837_1004321_pt1 | contig 23009 bp, 15 predicted proteins | sample LaCtaG_2_FD_187115 | JGI IMG/M metagenome (GOLD analysis project Ga0247837, IMG submission 187115) | Freshwater microbial communities from meromictic Lake La Cruz, Castile-La Mancha, Spain - LaCruzMarch2015_14.5m | ecosystem: Environmental > Aquatic > Freshwater > Lake | place: Spain: Castile-La...
GCCGGGGGCGAGGGGGGCAAAGCAAACTTTCTCACCCCGCTTTCAACCGCTGTTTGAGGGGTGGGTGCTGTAACTTGCTGGCTCGTCGAGGCGGGAGGCGCGGTCTTGGCCTTGATCACCAGCCCGGGGGCAAGCAGCACCAGCCCCACCATGAAGATCTGAATGCCGACATAGGGCACCGCGCCCCAGTAAATCTGGGCCGTTGTCACCGGCGCTGTCGTCTTGCCCGTTAGACGGTCCTCGTAGGGTTCGGTTGGCGCCACGGAACGTAGATAAAAGAGTGCGAACCCGAACGGGGGATGCATGAAGCTGGTCTGCATGTTGACGGCGAGCAAGATGCCCAACCAGATCATGAAGGGCGTGACGTCCGCCACCGTCTCGACAAGCACCCCGCTCGGGTCTTGAGTGGCAAGCACCGTAAAGCCAAACGATTTGGCCATGGCAACCGCCTCTGGCGCGGTGCGGAAGATGGCTTCGGCGGCGGGCTTCAGAAGTGGCACAATGATGAATGCGAGTTCAAAGAAATCGAGAAAAAAGGCGAGCAGGAAAACGATGATATTGATGGCAATCAGGAAGCCATACATGCCGCCGGGCAGAGCCGTCAGGAGGTGCTCGACCCAGATGTGGCCGTTGACGCCATAGAACGTCAAAGAAAAGATCCGCGCGCCAATCAGAATGAACATCACAAACGCAGACAGTTTGGCCGTGGCATAGGTTGCCGAGCGCACGATTGCCCAATTGAAGCGCGAAGGGTCGTTGTCGGCGTAGCGTTTCGAAGCGGCCAGCAACATGGCCCCGGCAGCGCCCATCGCTCCGCCTTCTGTCGGCGTGGCAAGGCCGATGAGGATTGTTCCAAGAACGAGGAAAATGAGCAGCAGCGGGGGCACCATCACAAACGTGACGCGCTCGCCCAACGGCGACAAGAACCCTGTGAAGCCACGCGCTTTCAACGCTCGATTCAGCAAGGCCAATGCAAGAGCAAAAAGAATCGCTGCTGCCAGCGCCAGTATGAATGCGTCGGTGCCAGCATAGCTGGTGCCGCTCAGCATCCACCATCCAAACAGACCTGATACCAATGCCAGCATCGCGAGCGACGGCAGCCCGCGTGACCCATCGGGCTTGCGGTGTCCAATTTCGTGATCGGGTAAGCCGGGGGCAGCGGCCGGATTGATGATCGTGACGCTGAACACGTAGAGTGCATAAAGGCCAGCAAGGACGAGGCCTGGCAGCACAGCGCCCTTATACATGTCGTCGACCGAACGGCCGAGCTGGTCGGCAAGCACAATCAGCACCAGCGACGGCGGGATAATCTGCGCCAGCGTTCCGGAAGCCGCGATGGTGCCGGCTGCCAAGCGCCGGTCGTAGCCGTAGCGCAGCATAATGGGCAGAGAGATCAGCCCCATCGAGATTACAGACGCCGCTACAACGCCCGTGGTGGCGGCAAGCAGCGCGCCAACGAAAATCACGGCGTAGGCAAGCCCGCCGCGCACGGGCCCGAACAACTGACCAACGGTTTCAAGCAGATCTTCGGCCATGCCCGAGCGCTCGAGGATGAGACCCATGAGTGTGAAAAAGGGAATGGCGAGCAGCGTGTCGTTGCGCATCACGTCGAAGATGCGGCCGGGCATCGAGTTCAACAGCGGCCAAGACAAGGTAATGAGCCCATCCGACAGGGGTGCCAGTTCCACCCCGACGACAAAGAAGATGAGCCCGACCGCGCCAAGAGAAAACGCTACCGGATAGCCCAGTAACAAGAACATCACGAGTGCCAGAAACATCACTGGCGCCATGTTCTGGGCAAGAAACGCGGCCATCGTTCAACTCCAACTTCGGCCGCTCCGGCCCATGACTGTTTCGCGTTCAGGCGCCCGGTGCAGGCAGATTATTTTTCTTCACCGGCCGGATTCGACGCTGGCGGCAGATCGTCTTTGTAGCCTGGGCCCGCTTGCGTTACGGCGTCGTGATCGCCCGCATCTGGCGGCGCAGCGTTGCCGGCCTCGCGCATGATCGCAACGCGCTTGATGAGTTCTGAGACGCCTTGAGCAAACAGCAACGCGAATGCCACCGGGATGAGCATCTTAATGGGCCATTGCGGTAACCCGCCCGCATCGGACGATTGCTCACTCTGCATCCACGACACCCAAGCGTAGTGAGACGACGTCCAAGTGAGCATGGCCGCCATGGGGAGCAGAAAGAAAACATGTCCGAGAATTTCGATCCGGTTTTTCCAGCGCTGCGGCAGATGGCTATTTACCACATCGATGCGAATATGCTCGTTATCGCGGAGGGTCCAGGGAGCGGCGAGCAGGAACACAGCTGCAAACAGCCACCATTGAGCATGCAGCCAAGCATTCGAGCTAACATCGAAAAGCTTGCGCACCACGGCATTGGCGGCGCTGACAAAAACGGCAACGACGATCAGCCAAGCCACGGCCTGGCCAAGGGCGCCGCTGAACCGGTCAATCTGGCGGCTCAAATCCACAAACCCCTGCATGCAGATCCCCCTCATGGCCTCGCAGCTAGCAGTCTCCGTTTGAAAAATGTGCGGCCAAAGCCTTGATCCGAAGCAGCCGCGCCTCGATATGCGCTGCTGCGGCAACATGCCGGACCGCGACAATCGTATAGCCTTGGCAGGGCGTGACTTCCAGCCAAGCGTCTGACAGTATCCAGCACGAATTCAATCAAACATGCGGATTGTGATGCGGGGGCACCTCAGCTGCCTGCATCCGGCCCAACGGCTCAATGTCCGCGGAGATCTTTACAAAATGCCGGTATCGACGGAACAGATCCTCGAACAGTTGAAGCGCGTAAAGGGCCCCGATCTCAAGGGCAATATCGTTGAATTGGGCTTGGTCTCCGAGATCCTCGTAAAGGACGAGCGGGTCTACTTCTCGATTACGGTTCCCGCCTACATGGCGCCAGACCTTGAGCCCCTGCGCCAAGCAGCGCAGAAAGTGGTCAACGACATGCCTGGTGTTAAAGGTGTAACGGCAGTCCTGACTGCCGAGGTCGGGCAAGGATCCCCAACCCGGCCGCCGGCGCCAGAGGTGCTATCGTCGAACGGGGCGGGTGCCCCTGTAGCGGTCAAAGAACATCCTCGCGTTCAAGCAGCGCGAGCCTCGGGCGGGGCCGGCGATGGACGGGCCACCACGTCTGCAGCCCCACCGGCCGCCGCCGCCGCCCCACAGGCTTCCGCCGGCACACAGCCTGGCATGAAAGCTGCGCAAAACATTCCCGGAATCAAACACATCATCGCCGTGGCCTCTGGCAAAGGCGGCGTTGGCAAATCAACGATCGCGGTCAATCTGGCCCTCGGGCTGCAGGCGATCGGCCTCAAGTCTGGCATCCTCGATGCCGACATTTACGGCCCCTCGCAGCCCCGGTTGCTCGGGCTCTCGGGTGCACCGCAAATGAGCGCGGGTAAGAAGTTGATGCCGCATCAAGCCCACGGCCTCAAAGCTATGTCGATGGGATTTATGGTGGAAGAAGAAACACCCATCGTTTGGCGTGGCCCGATGGTGGCCCAGGCGCTCAACCAGATGCTGCGCGATGTGATGTGGGGTGATCTCGACGTGCTGCTGATTGACATGCCGCCGGGTACCGGCGACGTGCAACTGACGATGGCACAGCAGGCCCCAATTGCGGGCGCTGTGATTGTCTCAACGCCGCAGGACCTCGCCTTGATTGACGCCCGTAAGGGGCTCGCCATGTTCCGCAAGGTCAACGTGCTGGTGCTCGGCATTGTCGAGAACATGAGCTATTTCCTGTGTCCGAAGTGCGGGGACCGCACAGACATTTTCGGCCATGGCGGGGCGCGCGCCGATGCTGAACGGCTGAAGGTTCCGTTCCTCGGCGAAGTGCCACTGCACATGGATATCCGCACCAATTCGGATGCCGGCACCCCGGTGACGATCAAGGACCCGGCAGGCCAGCACGCCGCCATTTTCCGCGATCTTGCGACCAGCGTCTGGGCCGAGTTACAGGCCTCGCAGGGCAAAGGCATGAAGCCGCCCGAAATGGAAGTGAGCGATGCCGGCGGCGGCCTCATTGTCACGTTTGCCAACCGGGATGTATGCAATCTACCGGCCGAGCTTTTGCGCGTCATGAGCCCGTCGGCGGAAGTACAAGGCCATTCGAAAGAACAGCGGGTCACCGTTGGCGGCAAGCGCAACGTCAAGATCAAAGACCTGAAGCCAATTGGAAACTACGCCGTTCGCATCGTCTTTGATGATGGCCACGACACCGGCCTCTTCACATGGTCCTACCTGCACATGCTTGGCCTACAGAAGGACAAGAAATGGAAGGACTACCTCGGCGAATTGGAAGCCAAGGGCCTGTCACGCGGTTAGGCGAAAATGGCGTAGGCCCACGAGCCCTTTAGGCTCAAAAAGCCAAGCCAGCCTAGGCAGCAAGTAAACCCGATTTGGGAAAAGGGGAATGGTGCCCAGGGCCGGATTTGAACCAGCGACACTGCGATTTTCAATCGCATGCTCTACCAACTGAGCTACCTAGGCATCTGCTTCAAACCGGACGGAACCCAGGAGCGAAGTCTGGGTCTTATAGGGGGCCAAATGTGACCTGTCCAGACCCTGTGACAACCATATTGCACGGCCCCCGTGTTGCCTCAAGCTTTGAAGTTGCATGGACTTTTTTAGCATTGGCAGGCAAGCAGACGCCGCTCGGCTTTGCGAGCCTCGCAAAACGGGATTATGGTGGCAGCGCAGGCGGCTTCTGCGCGCCCAGCTGAGATCACGCCGCAGCTTGAGCCCCAAGGCTCGATGCTGCAACCGTCAATCCGATTGCCAAGCGCGCCCGTAGTCTCGTCACTTGCAAATAAAGGACACGTCACCCTGCCCATGACAACGAAGATCGCCAAGACACTTCTTGCGGTGCCCACGCGCCCGAACCGCACCGAAGCGGAAGCTGCCGTTCGCACGCTGCTCAGTTGGGCCGGTGACGACCCATCGCGCCCCGGCCTACTTGAAACGCCCTCGCGCGTTGCCAAGGCATTTGAGGAGTACTTCAAGGGATATGCGGACGACCCGGAAGAGATTCTGAACAAGACCTTCGAGGAAATCGAGGGCTACGATGAAATGATCGTGCTGCGCAAAATCCGTTTTGAAAGCCATTGCGAGCATCACTTGGCGCCGATCGTAGGCCATGCCTGGGTGTCCTATATCCCCAATGGCCGCGTCGTTGGCATTTCCAAACTCGCACGCGTCGTAGAAGTTTTTGCAAAACGCCTTCAAATCCAAGAAAAGATGACGGCCCAGATCGCCAACGTCATCAACGATGTTCTGAAGCCCCAAGGTGTGGGCGTCGTGATCAAGGCCGAGCATCACTGCATGACGACACGCGGCGTGATGAAGCCCGGTACGGATCTCGTGACCAGCCGTATGCTGGGCATCTTCCGCGACAACGCCATCACGCGGCAAGAATTCCTGGCGATGATCGACTAACAGTTAACAGCAGGTGCGTGTCACACAGCGCCCTGCAATATCATAGCCCCACGCCAAGAGCGCTCTTGGCGGCTGTGGCCGCGGCAGAAATTTTTGCTGTGCTGCCAGCCCTACTCAGTTCATCCCAATGAGTTTGGCATTGTCGGTCAGCACATACATTTTGCCCTGCGCAACAATCGGGGCTACGTAGACCGGATACCCGATGTCGGTCTGACTTGCGACCCGGCCTGTCGCGGCTTCAACCCCGACATATTGCCCCTTGTTCGAGGCCAGCCACAGCATGCCACCCGCAAGGGTCGGACCAGACCACGTGGTGCCGCCCGGCAGTTTCGCAGTCCAGCGCACGCGGCCATCTTGCCGGGCAATCGCCATCAACTGGCCGGTCGTGTCGACGACGAACACGCTATCGCCGGCAACCCATGGCATCTGCGTTCCCGGCACATTCAGCGACCACAATCGCTCGCCGGTTTTTACGTTTGTCGCCACCATGCGGCCACCGTGGCCAATGGCAAAAGCGACGCCGTTGTCAATCGCAGGGCGGGCTGCATCGCTTAAAGCGGTGAGCTGGGAGGTCGTGCGCGTGCGCGCCAAATTTTCCGTCCACAACGACGAACCATCCGCGATCTTGAGAGCAAGAATGTCACCCGATGGGAAGGGGGCGACAACAATATCGCCATCGACTGCCGGGCTTGCATTCAACGTCAGGCTGGCCTGCTGCGGCAGACCACGCGCCGACCATAATTCGGTGCCGTCTGCACTCGATAAACAGATAATACGCCCTTCCGTCGTAACAACGAAGACGCGCTCCGCTGCGGCTGTCGGCGAAGTTCGAACCGGCGCGCCGAGATTCTTTTCCCACAGGCGCTTGCCCGAGGCCGGGTCGAGCGCAATCATGTTGCCATAGCCACTGGCAGCAAAGATGCGCCCACCATCGGCCGCAAGCCCGCCACCGTATCCGCCACCATCAGACCCGCCGAGCGAGAAGATATTGCTGGCATTGAAGGCAACTTGCTTGGTTTTATCTGCCGAGGGCTCAAGCGAGGCGCGCCACACGTATGAGCCGCCCGACAGCGAAAAGGCGCTCACCGTGCCACCAGCATCGAGGGTGAAGATGCGGCCTTCGGCGACGATGGGGCTGGCTGACACGCGGCCGGTTTTGCTGGTGCCTTCACCGGCATCCGCAGTCCAGGCGACGCGGGCACCACCACTGAGAGCCAAATGGCCAGGTGCGTTGTTTGGCTCCCCGCCAGGTTGGGTCCAGGTATCGTTCAGACGCTCGGCCGGAAGCGCGATGGGCTGGCTGGCATCGGCCAGTTCACCGGGAATTTTTTCTTTTTCCGGCATCACCGAGATGCGCTTGCCTGGCAGCGGCGCAATTTTTTCCTTGAAGGGATTGAGATCGCCGACTTTTGGAAGGCTCGGCAAGCTATCTGAGCAGCCAGCCAACGGCATCAGCACGAGTGCCGCCGCCAGGAGTTTCAGCCGCAAGGTCAAGGCCGTCATTCTCTACTCCCGATGCGGCACCTGAACTGGTACCGCCCTATTTTTTATCGTCTGCGGGTTTACCCCCCGGAACTGCCGGAGCCGCATCTTTGGCACCCGCGCTCTCGGGCGCAGCAGCACTGGGCTTGCTCGATTCCATCGCCGCAATGGCGGACATTGCCGTCCTGATTCGCTCCGACGCGGTACGCGACAACCTTGGATCAGCCAACAGTGGCGCCAATGCGATCCGTGCTTCGATTAGCTTACCCGCTTTGATGGCGGCCATTCCGAGCATTTCTGTGGCGGCAACTTTCCAGGCACTGCCGTCGGCCATCAAAGGGGTGAGCCGATTCTTCAATTCGGTAAAGTCTGCCTCGCCAGCACGCAGCGCTGCGCCTTGAAGTTGTGCAAAACCTGTGATCAACGGATCGACGCCCGGCTTTTTCGCCAATTTGTCGAAAGCGGTCAGAGCGTCCTGAGGTTTGCCAGCCTTGACCAACGCGCCAGCCATTTTGAGTTCGGCCAGCGCCGCGTAACCGGCATTGTCGCTCGATGCGAGGGCCGAAAAGGCCGCGTTGGCATCATCGGCCTTGCCGGACTTGGCCAGAGCGACTGCGGATTCAAACTGCGTTCCAGCGGCTTCTGCAGCCGCTTTGTCGCGCGCCTCGAGATATTTGAAGCCCCCGACAAGAAAAACAAAAAGACCAGCGGCGGCAAGTACATAGGTGCCGTATCTGTTCCAAAACTTCTCCATGCGCTCGCGGCGCAACTCCTCGTCTACTTCCCGTAGCAAGGTGTCGTTCCTGTCAACCATCCGGCACTTGACCCTTCGTTCGGATTTAAGGGCGGCAGGGCCACCCGGCTTAAAGTTCAGCGCCCGCGCCCATATCGGCTCTAGACACCGTGATTAGATTTGCGACCGGGGTGTGATAGCCGACACGGGCCCTGGAAGGCAAACCCAGTTATCAAAAGTCAAGAACCCCATCGGCGAATTTATGTTGGTTAAGCAATGGGAAGCAGCGCCGGCGGTCTTAGACTCTATCGGACCCAAAGCTTTGCCCTGCTATTTCGACTTTTTGGCCAGCTTTACGGCGGGCGGCGCGCCGCCGGGAGCCGCATCCCGCCCGTCTTCGCCCGGCTTCATAATGTAAGAATGCTCAGGCCCGGGAAAGGCCTTGCTGCGCACGTCTTCGGAATAGGACCGGATCGCGGATTCGATCGCCGCACCGATTTCCCCAAACTGTTTGACGAATTTTGGCACGCGGCGCGACAGCCCCAGCATGTCTTCCATGACGAGGATCTGACCGTCGCAAGACGCCGAAGCGCCAATCCCGATTGTCGGCACGGGAATGGCCGACGTGATGCGCGCGGCGAGCGGGCCCGCGACAGCCTCTAAAACCACCGCGAATGCACCGGCTTCAGCCACAACCCGGGCATCTTCCTCGATGGCCGCCCACTCGCGCGTTGTTGTGCCTTGAGTTTTGAAACCGCCGAGAACCTTCACCGTTTGCGGCGTCAGGCCGATGTGCGCCATCACCGGAATGCCGCGATCGACGAGAAAGCGAATGGTCTCACCCATGCGCTTGCCGCCTTCGAGTTTGATCGCCCCGCAATCGGTTTCCTTCATCACGCGGGCAGCGTTGCGGAAGGCTTCCGACGGGCTTTCCTCGTAGCTGCCAAACGGCATATCGACGACGATCAAGGCCTGTTTGGATCCGCGCACCACGGCGCGGCCGTGCATAATCATTAAATCGAGAGGCACCGGCAGCGTCGTTTCAAATCCGTGCATCACCATGCCCAAACTGTCACCGACCAGAAGGATATCGCAATGGGCGTCGGCAATAGCTGCTGTGTGGGCGTGGTACGAGGTCAGGGCCACAATAGGGCGCACACCCTTCATTGCCGCGACACTAGGGGCCATGAGACGCTTTTGAGACGTGTGGACGGACATTGGGGGTTCTACACGTTAGCTATGGTGGCACGAGGGTTGCGAGGTGAAACACTGCGAGACCCAGCAGGCGCCGCTTGTGACCCCACTGAGGCAGGCTAAGTACCCTAATTCGTTGATATTGCGCCACACCTAGTTTGAGTGCTCAGCATTGTCACCGGCAACAGATTGCAATGAGGATTGCTAGTCTGTTAGCCTTTGCTCGCGGCGGTTAGAGAGCACACTCCACATATTCCGTGGAAGTATCGAAAGAGTCGAGGCCAATTGTGATCATAGTAACCGGTCTGTTTCGCTTCGGGCGATCTGCCTCCATTCTTCAGACCGCTAACGTAGCGGCGGCCCCCTCGATTGCATCTCATTTTACGCGCGTCGCTGGTGCAGCTGCCGTGGCGCTCGGGGCTTTAAGTTGCCTTCCGTCAGCACCGGCCCAAGCACAAGATTTTGGCTTCAGTTACGGCGACAGCAGCCCGTGGTGGAAGCCACAAAAAATCAAGCCGCAAAAGCAGAAAGCCAAAAAGCGCCCAGTCCTCCAAGACGGCAGTCAAGTTGCTGCGCCGGAAAAGGCTGCCAAGACTGAAGTGCAAGTGGCCGGCAAGGCGGTGCAGTGGCCGCTGGTGATCGTGGTGTCAATCAAGAACCAGCGCGTCACCGTCTACGACGAAAGCGGCGTCATCGCCGTATCACCGATCTCGTCGGGCCGCGTCGGCAATCCAACGCCAATGGGCGTCTTCTCGGTTCTTGAAAAAAACAAAATCCATTACTCGAACCTTTACTACAATGCACCCATGCCAAACATGCATCGCATCACGTGGTCGGGTGTTGCACTCCACGCCGGAGTGCTGCCCGGCTACCCGGCGTCTCACGGATGCATCCGCTTGCCGCATGGATTCTCGCAGCGTCTTTTTGAAATGACCAAAATGGGCGCGCGCGTCATCGTGACGCGCGATGACATTCCAGTGCAATCGTTCACGCATCAGGCACTGTTCTCAGCCACATCATTTGTATCCGCACGCGCGGCGCCAACACCCCCTGCTGCACAAAAGGGCGCTGGAGAAAAAGTCGCCGACGCCTCGGGCCGTACCGTGGGAACATCGCAGTCTGGGGCCGGGCTGTTCAGCCTTGCGGCAGCTGAAGCCGCAACGACAGATCAAAGCGCAACACAAGGCACACTGTCGCCGTATCGCAAATCGTGGCTCGCTGAAATCGAGCGGCGCAACAAAGCACTGGCAGATGCCGAGACAGAGCAGGCAGCCGCAGAAGACATCGTCAAGACAACGTCTCAGATTTCTTCTATCGCCGCAGCCGATCTGAAAGATGCAAACGCCGAATTGGCAGCGGCCGTGCAGTCGCTCGCCAAGAACGAAGCGGCGCGTAACACTGCCGAAAAAGAACTCGATAGCTTCGCCCGCGCGGTTGTAACCGCGAACCGCGCTCCGACAGACGCTGAGGCCGCAGCATCCGCACAACGCGAAGTCACGATTGACACGAAGCTCAGCGAGTTGACCGTCGCCATCGCTTCGGAAAAGGAAAGCGTGGCCAACCTCAAGGCCAACGTCAAGGCTGCGGACGATCTGTTCAAAAGTGCAGAGGCGGATCGCGTCGCCGCCCTCAAGGTTCAGGCAGACACTGTCGCATCTGTCAAGCAAGCGCTCGCCGCGGTCGAACAAGCTAAGCGCCGCGAGGCCAAGCGAAATAGCCCAGTGGCGGTGTTCATCAGCCGTCAGACCAAAAAACTCTACGTACGCCAGGGCTATCTGCCCATTTATGAAGCCGCTGTGGAAATCGCTGAGCCGCAAAAGCCAATTGGCACGCACGTGTTCACTGCGCTTTCGATTGGCACCAGCGCCAGAGACGTAAGCTGGAGTGTCGCTTCAGTGCCGACTTTGCCGCCCGTTGCAGACAAGCCGGGGGAGAAGAAATCGAAAAAGAGCGCGGAACTGGCCCTCGCAAAGCCGCTGCCCGATTTAACAGCTAGCCAGACGCCTGCAGATGCCCTCGACCGCATCAAAATCCCGCAGGAGGCACGAGAACTTATCGAGGATGCCTTGAAGCCAGGATCATCGTTGATCGTTTCAGATTATGGAATGAGCAACGAGACGGGTCAATTCACCGACTTCATCGTCGGGTTGCGCTAGATCCAAACTCAGTGCCGGGTCGCACCGGCGACCGGGGCTGGCTCACCCATCGCTGCAAGCGCTTCTGCTGTCTGGGCATCGATGACCATGGTCGCGCTGCACTTACCTGTTGAGAAGGCTCCAGCGCGAACCGGTTTTGCCTTCGTCCAAACGCGGTCGAACGAACGCTTCGCCCAATTCGCGGTTTGAGGGCTGCCATCGGCGTAGAATTCATATGCGTCGCGCTTTGCCGGGTCACGGCGCATGCAATCACCAACCCAAACGCTCGCCGGTCCCAGCACGAGTTGCTCATGCGCGTCGAGCAAACGGGCATCGGGAGCATGACGCAGTGTGGCAACGCATTCAAGGCCGGTAGCCGCCTCGGTTTTTACCGGAGCGCCAGCGCGCGCGAATACGGCTTGCACAACGATGCCAGCGCTTTCCAGCTCGTCGGAAAGGCTTGCTAGCGCGCGCGCGACGGGGCTCTCTGACGACAATGCCAAAAGCAGATAGCAGCCAGGCTCGCGGCCTGCTTCGCCAGCGTTGCGGCGCGCCTGAAGGTCGCTTTCAATGAACTCGCGGATCTTTGCCTCTTTATCCTCTTTCTTCACCACACTCATGCGGGGGGCAGGGATTGAGCGCATCTCGTAGATCCTTTTCTTCACGCGCCGGGCCTGGGCAAGACCGGTTCGGCGGCGTGAGCTTTCTTGTTGCCCCCATTAGGCCGCAAGACAGTTAAGCAACGGTTGATCTCTGGCGCATTCGAGGCGGCGCCCGAGATGTTTATTTATTCCCCCGCACGCACCGGGCGCAGGCGCCCAGCCATGATGGCCGCGTCCGAGGTCGAGGGGTCAGAGCCAGCATCGTCATAGTCTGCCGCGCCATCTTCGACATCAATTTCCAATGGCACTTCATAGAGATACGTGATCTGAGCTGGAGCACTGTCAGAGGCTACCGGCACGCCATTTGCCGCCTGCATCTGCGAATGCGCCTCGTCAGTGGCCCCGGCGCTGACAGCAAGTGCGAGTCCAAGCCGATTGATAATTTCGTGCGCCTGACCCGCATCGCTGCCGGTACCTGGCGGGATAGAGACGGTTGCAGTCTCACGGCGCAGCATGACGATGGTCTCGTCGGTGCGGGCGGCCGGCGCTTCAGCACGCTCAAGGGTTGCCATCGGGGCTGGGCTCCACCCCTCAACGGCGGCAAGGTTGGTGGCCGCAGAGCGCCGGGGCTGATGAGCAGGCTCGCCGCCAGCAAAGGCAACGAAGGCCTCAGGACCCGCAGCTGCACCTGCAGCTGCCTGTGTGCGATGGCGCGGTGCCGTATTGCCATTGGCGGGAAACAGGTTGGGGGTGCTCGCACTCGCGGGCGAAGCCGGGTCCGTAAATGTCTGCGGCCGGGGATTTGGCGGGTTGTAGCGGGCATAGCGGCCATAGGCAGCCGAGACTTCGGTTGGCGGTTCGGGCCGCGCCCGCTCGTCAGACTGGCCGGTCACGTCTCTGGGCTGTCTCGCCTGGGCCATCATAGCAGCAGCTGATGCCGAGGCGGCTACGGGGCGCGGCTGCGCTTCAAACGTCCGGCCTCCATTCCTGTCCAACGGGTTGGGTGCCAAAGTGTGATTGCGCAGTGTCGTCACGCCATCGCGGCGTTGGGCGTCTTCCGCACGGCGTGCTGCCCCCATCACCGCGCCGAGAATGATTTCCGACCAAGCGCCCTTGCGGAAGCGATAGACTCGGAAGGCATCCGATTCGGCAAATTTCGATCCTTGGCGGCGCAGCTTCGCCTTCACCCGGCCCGTCAGCGGATACCAAGTGCGGGTGAAGATCTTTTCTTTTTCAAAGCTGGCAAACAGATTGCTCAAAAGCTGCGCTTCGACACGCAAGTTCTCACGCTGCTGCGGGTTCATGCGCAACGGTGCATCGAGCGGCACAGCCACGTAGTAGTCCCCATTGAGATCGAAAACGACATGCCTGAATAATTCGAAGCTTTCGCGCACTTCTGGATCGCGGTGAATATCCTTGAAGCGCGACAGGATCTCGCTCACCGGGCCGAGTTCGGCTTCGCGCATCTTGGGCACGAGGCCATTCAAACGATTGACCGGGCGGCCGATGGAAACGAGCAGCAGACACAGGTCAACGAAGATGGCGATAGCGAGCGGAACGTAGTCTCGCTTCGACAGGCCGGCCGCTTCTTGCGACAGGGCCCGCTGCGCGTCGCCGCCGCCTTCGACCGATTGCACGGCCTTCTGCTGCAGATCGCGCAGCTCATCGGCCGACGGCGGCAACTTGAACGTCATCACGCCGAACAGCGTCGCCGTGAGGCGGCGAAAGGCTTCGATGGTGGCCTCCGATCCTTCCACGGCGGCGATTTGCGGCTTTTCCAATTGCGGCAGCTGATCGACGGCCCTCACCGCGCCGCGCAAGGCCTGCTGCAGCTGGGCATCTGGACAAACAAAGCCGCCGTTCTTGGGATCGCCGAACGTCACCTTCTCAGCCCGTTCGGCAAGATCAGAGCGCAATTGCTTCAGCTGCGGGTCGGTGCGGAAGGCGTTAAACCCCGTAACCGTCATGTCGAGCTTGCGGCCGAGGGCCTTCATGAACTCGTTGCGGGTGCCGCTCTTGGGATCAATCAGCGAAGCGTCCTTGGCGGCAATTTTCGCCAGATCGCCGTCGAGCGCCGACATGTCGCCCTTCACGGCGGAAACCCGGCCTTTGACGAAGTCGGAAGCGAATGTGAACCGCGCGGCGTCGTCTTCACGCATCTTGCGGCGGGGACCATCGCCCGGCTTACTGTTGGGGCATGAAGTGCCCTTGGCGCGCTCGAGTTCGGCCTTTTGCAGCGACACGGTCGAGAGTTGCAACAGCGTTGCGTTGAGCTGTTCGAGCCGCGTCGAGGCTGCGTTGAGCGAGCCCTGTACCTGGGCGACGGCCGATTCCGCCGAGCGCGACGACTCCGAGCGGCTTTCCAAAACCTTCCAATAAAAACCGAAGCTGAAGCCAACGGAGATCAAGGTCAGGAAGGCATAACCAATAATGTAGACGAGACGCGTCATGGCGCCGATCGGCGCAAACATCTGGTCGAGCAGCCAGATGATCATGGTCATGAGCATGGCGACCGAGAAGCCGATGATCAGCTTATGGACGATGGGCAGGTCGCCCATGTTCGATTCAATCAGCTCCAGCATGCCGACGTAGGTGGCGACCCACGACAACAGACCGAGCCCAAAAACGAGAAAGAGTTTTTTGAAATCACGGGGCGGATGTGCCGGGCGCTCCGGGCCAGCGCCCTGGGATTGAAACCACCGCGGCACCGTGCGTGTGGCCGCGTCATCCGACATATACGCCATAAAACATCCTGCCCAACACGGAGGCCCAGGAGCGGCGGGGACATTTGCAATGATGGGAAGAAAAGCCCACCCTAACGACGCCCGGCTACAACGGATCCACACAACAGCGGGCAGCACGCGGTCACAAACTCACCTGCCCTCACAGTGTTGGAAGTACAGGTCGCTCGTGTCGCTTATTGGGCTCAGTCAAGGCGGAGAGCCGCGCCATTCGAGCAACATTTTGGCTGAATGGCGGCGGCGCAGGCGGAACGGCTCTCTCAGGCCGTAAATGGCAAATGCCGCCCGTCAACCGGTAGAATTGCTCGGGACCCTAGGTCGCTTAGGCGCCGGAGCGGTCACCGAACACATAACCCGCTCCGCGCACGGTGCGGATGGGGTCGGCTTCACGGCCGCGAATCAGCGACTTTCTAAGGCGCCCGACGTGTACATCCACGGTGCGTTCATCGACGAAGGCGTCACGGCCCCAGACGCCATCGAGCAGTTGTGTGCGCGACAAAACCCGGCCCGGGCTTTCCATGAAGAATTCAAGCAGGCGATATTCGGTCGGCCCGAGGCGGACTTCACGCAAGCCGCGCTGCACGCGGTGAGCTGCGCGATCAAGTTCGACATCGCCCACACGCAGAATGTCCATCAAGCGTTCGGGCGCCGAACGGCGCAGAATGCCTTTAACGCGAGCCATCAGCTCCGGCAGCGAGAAGGGCTTGACGATATAGTCGTCGGCGCCCGTCGAGATGCCGCGGATGCGGTCACCTTCTTCGCCGCGCGCTGTCAGCATGACGATAGGAATACTCTTGGTGTCCATCCGAGCGCGTAAGCGGCGGCAGATTTCTATGCCGGACACCCCGGGCAGCATCCAATCAAGAAGGACCAGATCCGGCCGGTCTTCCGAGACGAGCACTTCCGCCTCTTCTCCGGTGCCAGCATGGGCGACGCGAAAGCCCTCGGCTTCGAGATTGTAGCGTAACATTTCCGCAAGCGCGGACTCGTCTTCTACGATCAGCACTTTCGCTGTCATTGTCTATTCCTTGACACCGGTTGGATGCCGGGCTCGTGCATCTTAGCCCGCATTGAAGAGGGTTGAACTCGTCTCGTCGCCCTTCGGCCGTTCATCCGTAATCAGAGTGCCGCGAACTAGATAGTGAACGGTCTCGGCGATGTTAGTCGTGTGATCGCCGACCCGCTCGATGTTCTTGGCACCGAACAACAAGTGCGTAGAAAGACCAATATTGCGAGGGTCTTCCATCATGTAGGTTAAGAGTTCGCGGAACAGAGAATTGTACATGGCATCGATCTGCTCGTCGTCGCGCCACACTTCCATGGCGCGGTCGGCATCGCGCTCGGCGTAGGCGTCGAGAACCTGCTTCAACTGGCGCAGCGCCAGCTCGAGCATGTGGCGCAAGCCGGTGATCAAGGGCTTTGGATGCGACTCGTTGGCAACCGCAAGAGCCCGCTTGGCGATGTTCTTGGCAAGATCACCGATCCGCTCGAGGTCGCCGGTGATGCGCAAAGCCGCCATCACGTGACGCAAGTCGTCGGCCAAGGGCTGCCGGCGCCCGATCATCATCACAACTTGTTGCTCAATTTCGCGCTCGAGCTGATCGACGGCGCTGTCAGAGCGCACTACTTGTTCGGCAAGGCGCGGGTCGCGGCGTTCAAGCGCCTGGAACGACAGGGCGAGCAGCTGTTCGGTCAAGCCGCCCATGTGGGCGATGCGCTTATCGAGCAGCGTCAGTTCGGCTTCGTACGTCGAGACCGTATGAGGCTCGTTCTTTTCCTTTGTATCGGGCATATAAAAAATTTCCTTCGTTTACTGGCGTACGGCTCCCGTCACGTCTTGGATGCTGACTGCGCGGCATTGGCCGGCACCGTCATCAAACAAGCAGACGAGACGTCCCGTAACGCCAGAGGCCATAACACAGGCTTCCTGTTGGCCGCAGCCCACCGGCGATCAACTCACTCACTGTCAGAACGCGATATTTTATCCGAAGCGACCGGTGATGTAGTCCTGGGTGCGCTTGTCCTGGGGATTGGTGAAGATGTTTGTCGTAGGTCCTTCTTCCACAAGTAGTCCGAGATGGAAGAACGCCGTGCGCTGCGAGACGCGAGCCGCCTGCTGCATCGAGTGGGTCACGATGATAATGCAGAAGTTGGTGCGCAACTCGTCGATCAGTTCTTCGACGCGGGCGGTGGCGATGGGGTCGAGGGCCGAGCAAGGCTCGTCCATCAGAATGACTTCCGGGTTGACCGCGATAGCGCGGGCGATGCACAGGCGCTGCTGCTGGCCGCCAGACAATCCGGTGCCCGAGTCGTTAATCCGGTCTTTCACTTCTTTCATGAGACCCGCCTTATCAAGGCTGCTCATGACGATCTCGTCGAGTTCGGCCTTCGAAGAAGCCATACCGTGGATGCGCGGACCATAAGCGACGTTATCGTAGATCGACTTGGGGAACGGGTTCGGCTTCTGGAACACCATTCCGACGCGCGCGCGCAATTGCACCACATCGAGGGCCGGATCATAGATGTCTTGATTGTCGATCTGGATCTTGCCAGTCACGCGGCACGACGAGATGGTGTCGTTCATGCGGTTGATGCAGCGCAAGAACGTCGACTTACCGCAACCCGAAGGCCCGATGAAGGACATCACGCCCTTGTCAGGGATTTCAACGTTGACGTTCTTCAAGGCGTGCTTGTCGCCATAGTAGACGTTCACGTCCTTGGCGGTCACCTTTGGCTTGTGCGAAACAGCATTGGCATCGACGACTGACTCTGTGAGGGCCATATTCATGTTACGTGTCTCTCTTAATGGATCGCTTTGCCGACCATATCCTGATGTAAAGGCACTGACTACCGGGGCCAAAAGGCCTTAACCCTACCAGCGCCGTTCGAACCTTCTCCGCAGCCAAATGGCCATCCCGTTCATGAGAACGAGGAAGCCGAGCAGCACCACGATCGCGGCGGCCGTCTTGGCTTGGAATGCCGCTTCAGGCAAATCCGACCAGAGGAAGATTTGCACCGGAAGTGCGGTCGCCGCTTCGGTAATACTGCCGGGAACATCGACGATGAAGGCGATCATGCCGATCATCAGCAACGGGGCGGTTTCACCAAGAGCGTGCGCCATGCCGATGATCGTACCGGTCATGATGCCAGGCATCGCCAAGGGCAGCACGTGGTGGAAAATCGCCTGCTGCTTAGAGGCACCGACACCGAGCGCCGCTTCCTTGATCGAGGGCGGCACGGCCTTCAGCGCGGCGCGTGCCGCGATGATGATGGTCGGGAGCACAAGCAAGGCCATGACCAGACCACCGACCAACGGGGCGGATCGAGGCAAGCCAAAGAAGTTGAGGAACACCGCAAGACCAAGCAGTCCGAACACAATCGAGGGAACGGCTGCCAAGTTGTTGATGTTGATTTCAATCAAGTCAGTGAGACGGTTCTTGGGGGCAAACTCTTCGAGGTAGATTGCCGAGAGCACTCCGATAGGCAAGCACAAGGCGAGCGTCACGGCGAGCAACATGGCTGAACCGACGAGGGCAACACGAATACCGGCGAGTTCGGGCTCGCGGCTGTCGCCAGACGTGAAGAACATCCAGTTGAAGTTGCTGACGACCTTGCCTTCAGAGCGCAATTTTTCGATAAACGCCACCGTCCGGTCCGGCAAGCGGCGATCGGCTTCGGGGGTCTCGTACGTCACGACCTTCCAAGTACCGGGCGCAGCGTCAGCAGCTGACTTCAGGGGTAAAATGACTTCGCCCTTAGCTGACGAGTTGGTCAATTTTGCAATTTTGATGAGGCCACCGTTGATCGCAATCATCATGCTAGGCATGCGAGAATCAAGGGTTTCCTCAGCATTTGACTTTTCGAAGCCGGCCAATAATTCGGTGGCTTCGGAACGCAATTGTTCAATGCGATCTTTTTGTTCGACCGGCGCCGCTATCTCGAGACGCCCGGCCTCCGAACGCAGCCTTTCGGCACGTGCCTTCGCCGCATTCTTAACAATGAGGATATCGTCAGCGAAATCGTTGGCTGCCACGAGAACCGAAACTTCGCCCGTTGTACCCGACGGCGTCGCGATCCCACGGGTTGCGCCACCATCGCGCACGGCTGTCCCAATTCCCTTGAGATAGAGATCGACGTCGTCAGAAACCAGCAACTGCAGCGGAATTGTCTTACCGATCACCGAAGGGTCTGCCGACACGGCTTCACGAACATTGTCGCCTGCTCCAGTGCTGAGAACATCGAACAACTGCTTGCGAGCGGCGCGGCCTTCCACGCCCGGCACAGCCGCAATGAGCGCATCGCGCGCGACGGCCGCATAGTCCGAGCTCATCATTTCCTTGACGTCGCGCGTGCCTTTCGGATCGATCTTCTCGGCAGTCATCGGCACGTCCAAGACGACCGAGTTCTGACTGAAGGCCGGGATGGACTCGATGATGATGCTCGAAATGAGCGACACGAGGAACACCGTCGTCACGGCCAGAGCCGCGACACCGTAGGAGCGGTACCGGGACTCAGCGCGGTACCGGGATTTGATGCGGCCAATTGCGGCCGGACTCGTGGTGTCGAGACGGCGAGCAGGCTTGGGCGAGAGCATGTTGGTCAGGCTGGAAATATCAGTCATAGGCTTCACGATACCTCTTAACAACCTGGAGCGCGATGAAGTTCAAGAACAGTGTGACGAAGAACAAGACAAAGCCGAGAGCGAAGGCCGCCAGCGTTTTCGCACTGTTGAACTCCTGGTCGCCGACGAGAATGGTCTTGATTTGCACGGTGATGGTAGTGACGGCATCGAGTGGATTGATCGTCAAATTCGCGGCCAGACCAGCGGCCATGACGACAATCATGGTTTCTCCGATGGCACGGCTGATGGCGAGCATGAAGGCCGACACAATGCCCGGCAATGCTGCGGGCAAAATGACTTGCTTGATTGTTTCAGACTTCGTGGCGCCCAGCGCATATGCACCATCTCGCAACGACTGTGGAACCGAGTTGATAACGTCATCCGACAACGACGAGATGAAGGGGATGATCATCATTCCCATCACCAGACCAGCCGCCAAAGCGCTTTCAGACGCAACGTTGAGACCAAACGCTTCGCCCCAACCGCGAATGAGTGGAGCAACAGTCAGCGCCGCGAAGAAGCCGAGAACAACAGTCGGGATGCCTGCAAGGATTTCAAGGATCGGCTTAGCGACGCTGCGCATGCGCGGGCTTGCATACTCGGCAAGATAGATCGCCGAAAATAACCCGAGCGGACCAGCGACACAGATGGCGATGAAAGTAATCAGCAGCGAACCCACCAACAGCGGTACGAAGCCGTAGGCAGTGGAAATTTCACCCTGGTCGGCACGCATGGCCGCCTGCGGGTTCCATTCTGTTCCAAAGAGGAAGTCGAACACGCCCGGCTTACCGGTAATGTTGGGATCGAAGAAGAAGCGGTAGGTCTCGTTAGCAACCGAGAAAACAATGCCAAAAGTGGTCAGCACTGCGATACCGGCGCACAGCATCAAGACGATGCTGACGAATTTTTCAAACCTATTGCGCGCCCGGAAATCCATCGAGACGCAGCTGAGGCCCCAGCCGATTGCGATCAACGCAGACAAGACGCCAGCGCCGAGCATCGACCAGTTGCCAAGATTGGTCATCGACGTGAACGCTTCTGCCGCCGCCGCAACCTCTGGCGTCGGCTGACCTGAAGAGCTCCCATTGATGAGATTGTTGACGTCGCGCATTGCGACATCTTTCTTCAACACATCGGCTTGGACAGCAGCGGGGAGTTCCGCGATAGCACTCGACAGTGCGAGATTATGTGTGCCGATCGTACCAATTGCGAGAATGGCCAGCATGGGGACCAGCACGCAAGAGGTGATAAACAGCCCATGATAGAATGGCAACGAATGCATCGAAGCAAACTTGCCGCCAGCGACCGAGCGCGCGCGCCAGCCCCCGAGAAAGTATGCCGATAGCAGGAACCCGGCCATCAGCAACAAATAAAGTCCGGTCATTCCCCACTCCGATCACGTATCCGTCCGCCTCGAATAAAACCCACAAATGCGAGCCCTTAACGAGACGTTACTTCGGTTCGTTGCAGGCTGCGGCCAAACCAAGCCAGCCGCAGCCCACTTTTAGTTGAGTCCTCAAGACGATCCCGATTACTTGAGCTCGTCACCCTTCAGGACTTCCATGGCAATGGCGGCCTTGGCAATCTTTTCAGAGGCTTCCTTCGGCAGGGCAACAAGGCCCTTGCTTGCGAGATAGCCATCAGCGCCCATGGCCTTGTCCGAAACGAACTCGGCAATGAACTTATCGAGGCCGGGGATCACACCAACGTGCTGCTTCTTCACGTAGACGTAAAGGTCGCGAGCACCCTTGTACTTTCCGCCTGAGATGTTTTCGTAGGTAGGCTCAACGTCTTCGATTGGAGCGCCGCGCAGCTTGGCAGCGTTTTCTTCGAGGAACGAGTAGCCGAAGATGCCGAAAGCGTCTTTGTTGCCTTCGAGCTTCTGGACGATGACGTTGTCGTTTTCGCCAGCTTCGACGTAGGCGCCGTCCTTACGGATCGACTTCCAGACCTTCTCGAAGTCTTTGGTCTTGTTTTCTTCGTCGGCCTTCTTCATGGCCTTAAGGCTGTCGAAGCCTTCTGCGCCCTTTTCCATGAACAGTTCATGGAAGCTGTCGCGCGTTCCCGAGGTAGGCGGGGGACCAAGAACTTCGATCTTGATGTTCGGAAGCGAAGCGTCGATATCCGACCAGTTCTTGTAAGGGTTGGCAACAAGCTTGCCATCCTTGTCAGGCACGTTCTCGGCGAGAGCCTGGAACACCTGCTTACGCGTCAGCTTGACGGCAGGACCAGCCTTCGACTGAGCAATGGTCAAACCGTCGATGCCAACTTTCATTTCTACGATTTCGGTGACGCCGTTCTTGGCGCAGAGCTCAAACTCGCTCTTCTTCATGCGGCGCGAAGCGTTGGTTGCATCAGCCTTATCGGCGCCGACGCCCTCGCAGAAAATTTTCATGCCGCCGCCTGTGCCGGTCGATTCAACTACCGGTGTCTTCCCGCCTGCTTTGCCGAGCTGTTCGGCAACGGCCGTCGTGAAAGGATATACCGTCGACGAACCGACGATGCGAATTTGATCGCGCGCCGCAGCGGCGCCTGCAAATGCAAAAAGGCCAGCAACCGTAGCTGCCGATAAGGCGATGAACTTTGTGTTCACGCAAGTCTCCATGATGAAGCTGGGTACAAGCGGCGGTCTATAGACTGGGGGAAGTCAGCCGCGGCGGCATTGACCCACATGCCGCTGAGCGAGCATATACGAACCCGCGCAATTCTTTTATGACATGCTAAAATTTTGTTTTTGTTAGATTTTGACACTTTGTCGCGGAGTTACCTGGGAAACGTCACGTCTTTCACGTCCAGGTCGTCGAAAGCGACTGAGAACGTCGAGCCCTGCCCCACGACACTGGCAATGCGCAGATCACCTTGATGTCGCAAGACAATATGCTTCACGATGGCCAAACCGAGCCCCGTTCCGCCTTTATCTCGGCTGGAAGCCGTGTCCGCGCGGTAGAAGCGCTCGGTTAACCGCGGCAGGTGCTGCGCGGCAATTCCGGGCCCATCATCGGCCACTGCAACGAGAATTCTCGGGACTGGCGGTTGGCCTTCGGTAACGCGCGAAACCGAAATTTCGACGCGGCCGCCCTGGTGGCCATACTTGATGGCGTTTTGCACAAGGTTCTGGATCACTTGGACCATTTCTTCGCGCTCGCCCTTGATACGGGCGGGATGCTGGCCGGGCCGGACGGATATTGTGATCTTCATGTCGCGCGCTAAGGGTTCGAGCGTCTGCGACACGTAGCCCGCGACTTCCCGCAGATCTACAGTGCCTTTGGGCGGCAGATGCACCCGCATTTCGACACGGCTGAGCGACAGAAGATCGTCGATGAGACGCGTCATGCGAGCCGCTTGGCTGGCCATAATGCCGAGGAATTTTTCGCGCGCTGGCGGATCGTTGCGGGCCGGCCCCTGCAGCGTTTCCACGTAGCCTCGCAGAGATGCCAGCGGCGTGCGCAATTCGTGGCTGGCGTTGGCGATAAAGTCGGCGCGCATTTGCGCCAGACGATCTTGTTCCGAGAGATCACGGCAAATCAGCAAAACATCGGGCGTTGGCCTTGAGCCGCGGCCACGCGCCAGACGCGAGATGGTCACTTCGATGCGGCGCTCGACTGGAACGCGGTCATAAATGTGGATAACCCGCTGATCGGAGCCATAATCGGACTCGGCGATAGCCTCGACTAACTGCGGATGGCGCAGCGTCATGCTCAGCGACTGGCCGGAACGCAACCGCGGGAACAGATCTTTCGCAAGATCGTTGTGATGCTGGACGATGCCGCTGCTGTCGAGCGCGATTGCGCCTGTCGGCAAGGCGTCGATAATCTGGCGCCATGCAGCGTCATCGGGGCGGCGCCCCGAGTGTGAGCCCCCAACGTCACTTCCAGAAGCCGAAGCAAACACCCCCTGCTCGCCTTCTGACTCGGCCTTACTACCGTCCGAAGCGGCGATAATGGCCATGGACATAACGAGGAAAGCAGCAGCGGCCGTGATGCCGCCCAGTGCCGGTGAGAGCGTGGCAAAGAGGACCGCGGCGAACCCCAAAGGCCACGCT
>Ga0247837_1004323_pt1 | contig 23006 bp, 22 predicted proteins | sample LaCtaG_2_FD_187115 | JGI IMG/M metagenome (GOLD analysis project Ga0247837, IMG submission 187115) | Freshwater microbial communities from meromictic Lake La Cruz, Castile-La Mancha, Spain - LaCruzMarch2015_14.5m | ecosystem: Environmental > Aquatic > Freshwater > Lake | place: Spain: Castile-La...
TCTGCATTTCCTGCAAACATTAGCACTGTCTGAGAGGATGTCAGGGTCGTCCCTAGCGGGAGTAAAGAAGGCAGTGCGTTGGGTTTACATTTAGAGCAGAGCCGGGGAGATAGGGTATGGAGGCCTGCACAGGAGTGGGGGCCGCTGCATTGCTGCCTTTTTCACTTGGCCTGCATCAAATGCTCCTCTTCCTCTTTGTAGTTCCGCTCGAGCACTCGCACCTGCTCCTCAGCTGCTTGAGTCCCCTCTCCATCTGTGCTTGAAGCGCGTCCACCCGAACTCGTAAGTCCGAGGCCTGACTTCTCAGTTAGTTCCCCACTCCCGCTCCAGGTCCCACTCGGCTGTTACTAGTCCACCGCCTTCTCATACTTGCGCTTCAGGTCTGCCAACTCCAGTGCCTGCTGATCATAAAGTATTCGAACTTCTTCTTGGCCACCACGAGTTTCATCAGAGACCCGACGGTGCAGATCATCGAGGAGACGCTGGAAGGTGGTGGCTTCCTCAGACTTGTTGAGGGAAATCTTGTCTTTGTTGCAGTTTACGGACCATCAGTTCCGCAATGACCTTGACCTGACGATTGGTGTGGAGTTTGGATGTGCGCTACTGAGCGTCTGTACGGTGCAAATACCCGTGCATGCCTTGTGACATTAAGCACACAGAATGGAGTTGGGAACATCTGGCCAAAGAAAGAGGAAGTGTGGAGTTTTATATAGAAGGGACTGGCTATTGCAAGGAGAGACAATAGAGAAAAGATAGACTCTGCATTTGTACTGCGCAGCTACCGAGACACTGACTTCGCCTTCGAAGTCATCAAGCACCTTTTTGACTTGCTGGAAAAGCCAGATGACTATCCATACCGACTCCTGCAGCTGCTACGGACCTTCACTAGAGATGATGAAGGCGGCAGTCTGCAGATAGATATTCTGAAGCGAATCCTGGCTTCCAGCAAGATATTGACGCTGCACACGGCTGGAGTGAAGGCTGTGAACTACACTCAGCCGCAGATACGGAAGGGAGACGCTCTGGCGGGCACGGAGCTTCGCTTTCACCAAGAGGTGATTCGCACTATTGTGTCCATATATGACGTGCTCGAGGCGAGTCGGAAGGTGTACCTTCGGTGCTTCTACCAGGTGCATGACAGGACTGGAGCCCAACGTTGTGCCTCGACTTACTTTCCAAGACATCGAATCAGTCCTAACTGTCCTAAAAGACTTTCCTTTCCTCCTTGTTCTCGCTAAAATCGGGATAAACGCTCAAATCAAAGTGAGAGACACTGGAGGTCCGACTCTCTTTCACCACGGCTCCAGTGTGCAGGACTGAGGCCGGACCAGAAACGAATGCTGGCTATTGGAATTTCATCACAAGGAAGGAGTCGTTTAGAACGGAGCGAGACGGACTTCTGCACATTCTTCTAGACAAGTCATTATTGAAGCCTGTCGGTGCATGAGCACAACTCTGCCAGCCAGAGATTCCCTGCGGCTACAATGAAGTTCAGAATAAACGAGTCCAGCAAACTACCCTCCCTAAGGCTGATAGGTAGAGCTAATCTACTCAGCCAGATACCACTGTGGCAAGTTAAAGGGCCCTAATTCAGGCTGTGCTGCGTACAACGATGTTATCTATATCAGCAGAGGTTTTGGAATTGCTAACATCGGGGTAGTGACCTTAATTTGCTCGAAATATTGAAATAAGGCAATGAGGTCAACAAATTGTGGGTTCTATTGGGCTAAATAGAAGTTTACAAGCGTCACGAAAGAAGGAAATCGAGTGGAGATCAAAGGGAAAACTACCACTAGAAATTACCACACTTGGAAAGATGGAAGTAACATGACTGGGATGAAGTCCGAAGTGAACACCGGCTGGGTGCTACTTGAAGTGCGAGTCAATTCGTATACACCCTAACCCTAGCATTTCCTTCACTGATCAACATCGCTTTTCTATATGTGTAAACACAATTCAACTTCGCTTAGCTTGTAAGAAATATAGATGGCCAACTACCAGCTGCCTATCAGTGCCTACGTTGGAGCTTTTGCACCCTCTCACTCTCTCACAGAAACGCTGGAAACAGCTCTCAACTCTCGAAAGCACTCCTCCCGTGTCAAACCTGAGCATGCTCGCAAGTACTTCTTCTCAAGCTTTGCCCGCCAAGTGGCTGCCGACACTCCACTGCAGTCCCTCGCCCAACTCCTAGTCCAGGCCGCCCGGGACCAGAAGCTGCTGCTGAGACTCGGTGTGAAGTCTTGGAGTTACGGACTCGAGTCCTACCTTCTCTCTCAATCCGAGTTTCGTCTGGCTTTTTTGCGGTGGTTTCACGCCCAAGAGGTGCTTCAAGTGTTCAGAAGACAGTGCAGTCGGGCCTTGCTGCACCAAGGCCGTGCAATTCAGAAACACGCAAAGAAGCTAGAGCTTCGAGAAGCAGTGAAAGCCCTACACGTTACTAGTCAGCAAGCCAGTTGAGACGACGGCCTTCCTTCCACTCCCCACGGCGCTGAGAGTTGTTGGCAGCGATGAAGAGTCCTACGCCGTGCTGCTTCCCATCCACCCACAGTCCTCGATACTGTCGGCCGTCTGGCCACAGGAACTCGCCATATCCTTCCTTCTTATCCTGCACGTACTGGCCACGGTAGATGCGGCCGTCTGCCCATGTGAATTCGCCTTTTCCATGCATCTTATTATCGCACCAGGACCCTTCGTACTTGCGACCATCCACCCAGAGGTACACTCCATGTCCATTGATATTGTTGTCTTTGAAGTCTCCACTGAAGGTGTTTCCGTCCGCCCAGCGAAACTCCCCTGAGCCGTGCTTCTTGCTCGCTTCGTAGTGTCCCTGGTAGCGAGCGCCATCAGGCCAAGTCTCCACTCCGAAGCCGTGCTGTTTGTCCTGTCGCCAGGCTCCGACGTACTTCGCCCCGTCACTGTGGTAGTAGGTGCCTTGGCCGCTCATCATATCTTCTGACCACTCACCGACGTACACGTCCCCGTCTGCGTGAATAAGCCGGCCAAAGCCACTGCACTGGTCTTCACTCCAGTACCCTTCGTACTTCGCTCCGTCGGGCCAGACCTGAGTTCCCCGGCCTTGACGTTGGCCCAAGTGCCATTCTCCAGTATATATTGCGCCGTTGTCTAATCGCACTGGGCCCCTGCGCTCCAGCGCTACTTCTCGTGACGGCCTAGAAAAGTCGAATGGTCCATGTCGCTGTTCCGCTGCTCTGGTCGCGGGAGTGGCGTAGTCTGACACTGAGCCTGTGAAAGTCTGCGTAGTGCCTTCACTGCGCAATTGTGAATGCACATAGGGCAAAGAGCGTGCCAGTCGTCGCTGCGAATAACCTCGCAACACCGCCTGGATGCGAATGATCTGCAAGAGGTCTAGGGAGCGCGAAGGAAATACAGTGTCGGTGGTGCTAGGCCGGTCTGAGTAGGGTGGATGGTGCTCCATCTCCAGGCTTTCCAGACGCTCATCCTTCGGCAGTTCACGGAGGCAGGTGCAATTCCCCATTGCCAATGCACAGCCTCTAGTCCCAAACTCTTCTAAGCATAGCTAGGTCTGTGCAACTCACTCTTTCCACCACTGCGGAGTGCTACAGTATTGTGGTGAAGGAACACTTAAGTCTTTGTAGGACGAGGGTTTGTCTGTGTAAGATGGAGAGAATCAAGGAAGCAGTAGGCGCTGAGAGCTTCGGCTTCCTCAAAACTGCTCGAGCACAGTGGTCCCATCGGGCTTACTGCGAGTTCTGGAGGCATGCTGAAGCTCCGCTGTTTCGTGGCTACTTCTGTTTCAAGCTGGTGAAATACGTGATCAGTTGTGAGAAGGCACACAAGGCAGCAGGAGTGTCAGTGGACGTAGCGCTGGCGACTCTGGGACTCTTGGTGTTAGCACTGCCGCCTGACACAGGTGACGAGGACTTTCGCAGGTGTCTGGAAGAAGCCAAGCGGGAGTGGACTCACTTCCGAAGCAGCCACCCTACTTCCAACGCACACACTGACGAAATGCTCACTACGCTCCTCACCACTGCACTGGAGGGCGAAAGGGAGGAAACTCTGCGACTCCTGCTGCTGCATAGCTGCGCACTTTGTCCAGCTCCGAGGACATTCGCAGACTTGAGCTACCGAGACTTAGCGGGAGAGAGTGTGCGTGCAGAGCACTGGGCTGACCTCAGACACCTGGGAGTGGAACACCCACACCCCCGCTTTGCTCTACTGGAAAGCGGAGTCGCAGCTCTCTGCCACACCTACATGCAGTCCAGCTTCGCTCAGTCCATGACGCTTGCACCTTCACACCTGGCGCTCTACCATGCGTTGTTCAGCGAAGTCCGCAGATACGCAAAGGACGGAGCTGCAGCGGTCACTGGGCCATTAGTACTGCCGCTGCTTCACTCCTTGGAAAGCGCATTGCGGCGGTTTCCGCTGCTTACTTGCGACTTGCTGGAACGCCTCGCTGAAGAACTGGACTTACTACGGAGATGGCCACAGCCCTATAGTTGTGCAGCGCAACGGGTACTGGAGTTGCTCTTTCGAGAGAACAAGGTAGTGGGCGGAGCACTTGTAGGCTCGTTACGAGAAGGGTTCCGCTTCATTGATGCATGCTTACCAATGGAGCATGGATGGGAGCAGGATAAAACTGCCCTTGCTTCAGCTTTCATCTGGCCGGACTCAGAAAACACCGAAACAGGACTGTTGCAAGCTCTGGAATCCTTGAGTCAGCGCCAATTCTTCGAGAAACTGCGGACTGCTGCCAGTGCAGCGCGACAAGTACTTGAGGGAGACCCACTGGCTCTGCTGGCTCACGCCTACCGCATCCAAGTTCTTCTCTTCCTGCATGCTCGATACAACACTCTTCATGCCCAAGACCTTTCGCATATCAGTGGCTTCGGCCTTCTCGATGTTTTTCATCTGTATCAGCGGGTGCTGAAGATGGGCGAGTTGGTGCAAGACGTGGAAGCGGAAACAGCTAGGCAGCTGTTGAGTGAAAGTATGACTGACCTGCTAAATGAGATGGAGCGTCTGCACAGTGACTCCTCAAATCCACTCACGCAAGTGCTTTTAGTCTTCCTAAGCGGCAACGACGCTTTCACACCTCAGTTGCCTCCCGACTATTTGTGCATTGTGGAGGATAGCAGACAGTTGGTACGTCTAGCAGAGCGCGCTCGAGATGTCGAGAGTGTGTTCCAAGGAGTGCCTGTGCGGCTAGTGGTCGCAGGCTCCGACTCCTCGCTCCACTGGCTGCTCCGCGGTGCACTGGACACCGGTATGGACATGCAACTATTTGTATTGCCACTGCAGGGTGTGCGCAGTTCGCTGGCTCAGTACTTGGCCTCAGTGGACAGTTGGTACGCTCGCTACGTGTATGTTCCATTTGCTCGTCGTCCCTTCGTGCCCAGAGCAGAGCAGGAGCGCAAGCAACGGAAAGCAGTTGACCCTGAAGAGAGCAGTCGCTCCTTCCAGTTGGAGTATAGTCTGGAGGATACAGCTCCGACTCAGGCACTGGAGGGATTGCTCCAGGACTTCTTGCGAGAGGCCCGCTGTATCCTTCCACTGCGTCTATATGAGGTGAGGTGCTGGCGAGACCCCTCTCGTCCTGGTCCCCCAGATTTGCGCCTCCCCCTCGCTCTCTACTTAGAAGTGGGACTACCAGCCGCCCTGCTTCGAGCCCGACAAACCGAAGAATTCGCGGGGAAAACTACCAGTGAAATCGCGGAGTCCAAGCACTTCCGCTACGTTGCCCCTGCACTGAGCATCCGCACCCTCGAGACTGATCTGCTCGGACGCACCTCCCTACACGAGGAGGAAGCTGTGAAGGAAGTGCGGTCTTTGTGTGTATCAAACATACCGCGAGAGTCAGACTGCTGGCCCGAGGCACTGCCAGCTGCAGAGTGGCTGGAGCTGGCCTTGCTAGAGGAGCGGGCGGCAGGCGAAGAGGCAATGGTGCGGAAGCGAAAGGCCAACAAGCAGAAACTCAGCGACCTGAGTCTGGCCTTAAGTGCGTTGTATACCAACTTGCACGTGTTGGAAGTGAGTGTGCGGTGTGAGCGCGGTTGTGATGTGGTGGTGGACGGAGCGCTGTACGGGCCTGTGGGCGCGTTGGAGCTGGGGCCCTGGGAAACTGCGCAAGGCTGGACAGAACTGCCCCTCATGACTTTCCTCGACACTGACTTGTAGCTAATCATGGCGGACCTCATCAAGCCCACTTTCTACGCAGTCACTCAGCGGCCCCTCAACTCACTCCCTCCTGACCTGCCTCGCCGCACTACGGATGACCAGCCCAGGGGCTCTGTGCGTGATCGCATTCGCTTCTACGAACAGCTGAAAGAGCGCAGTTCTGTTTCGCCCAGACGAGCTACTGTGGACAGCTCGCTGGGCAAATCCAAACTGAACGAAAGAGTGGACCTGGACAACCCTGTTGTGGCGAATGTAAGGCTCCCTACATCAGAAGAGTCGAGAGACTCGGAGAAGCGCGACACTATTGAGGCCATGCTAGCTGCTCGAGTCTTCACTGAGGAAGACCAGGCAGAGGCCTCTCTTCCAGCTGAGTCACTGCAAGCTGAACCACTGCAAGCTGCTGAGTCTCCCGAAGTCTACGAGCCTCCGCATACCTACAAGTCTCCCCAAGTCTACGAATCCCCCCACACCTATGCACCTCCCCAGGCCGCCAAGGCGTGGGTGCCTCCTGCCCTTGCGCCTGCTTTTCAATTGGCTGCTCCTGTTGACTTTTTCCCTGGACGCGACCCTGCCTTGGATGAAAGTTTGTGCAAGCCCCATGAAACTGATTGGTCAACCCCTCTTCGTGCTTCCATAGTCGAGGCCGCTACACAGGAAGCAGAGATTGACGCCATCTGCATGAACTGTCACGAGTACATAAGTTTGGACCGAATAGACCAACACTCCCAACAGTGTGTGCATCCTGCAGCGGAGCTGAGTCATGAGGAGGAAGTGAAACTGCGACTGCGAAAATTGCACAGAGCCATCAACCGCAGGGCGAAAGATGCAGGCGGGGAGAAGCTTTTTGTGTTGCTGCGACTACGGGAGTTGACAGCGGAAGCTCTGCAGCAGGGAACTAGCAGGGCAGAGCTGGAGCTGGAGGACCTTGCTCTCAGCAGCCTTTCTTTGGAAGGCGGAGTGGGGTGCTCTGTGTTGGCTCGGAGACTGAGCACGCTGCTAGGGGAACTGCACAGTTATCTGCCTGAAATCTCAGACCTCGCGCCCGAGCATCAATTAAGTCACTACAATGCTGAAGTGGAGCGCCAGCGCCGAGAGCTTCGGAAGTGGAAGGCCCACACTCAAGTGCTCGAGGCCCTCGCTGGCGCTCGCACACTGGAGGAAGTGGTGAGCGACGTGGGTAGTGACGCTGAGAGTGTCTCCAGTTCTCAAGGCTCAGCTGCAGACGTGGGCGACTTGCAGGCCGCTGAAGAAGCCCTGCAGCAGGTATCGGAAGACCAGCTGCGAAGGTACTTCTACTCACAGTGTTTGAAGGCTAAACTGCAGATGTCCAAGGCGCACCCTGGACAGAAAGTGCTGGTGTCTGAGCTCTACGAAGAAGCCAGAGGACTGCCAGTCGCTCGCTGGCGCCGCTTCATCAAGACCCAGCTCGAGTCCAGGTCCTGCTAGTCTAACAGGGCCGACTCTAGACCTAATACAGGCATCTTCCCTTCACTTTAAGTCTAGGAAAAGACACTAACCCTCCTTAATGTACTTGCCTATAGAGTTCAACTGTCTGCACATTTTACAGGTGTTGTACTCCGCCCAGTTTCTATCGAAGCCACACTGATCACACACCCACTTGCCTGCCTTGACCATCAGCTGCACTGTGAGTTGTCTGGACTGATAACCACACCTGAGACAAGTAGGTGTGAGGTTGTGCTGGTAGCCGCAGACACAGGACCAGTCTGTCTGGCTTGAGGGCGGATTTCTACAGTAGGCGCAGGTGGCAGTCGACTGGGAGTTGAAGGCATAGCCGCAGGCACAAGTCCACATAGGATTGCATAGAGCGCAGTTGCCTGAAGTCAGAGCTTTCCCACAGCGACCACAGAACCTCGCATTCATTTACGCTTTCTATTCCACCACTCGGTGCAGTAGAATATGTGAGGCTCGCTGTAGCAGTAGCAGCAGAAACACCGGCCGCAGTTGAGACAAGTGACTGTCTTGGCCTTGAGTCCATGCACCTCATTCGTGACTTGCTTGCAGCGCGGACACTGGATATTGCAAGTGAGCAGTCGGTACTGGTCCAGCTCTGTGATGGTGGCAGGGTACAGGTAGTTTCTGAGTTCCTCCAGAGGCAGGAACTTGGACTGATCGCAGGGACAGGCGAGGGGCTGGTCTCTCACCACAGTTTTCTTGCTGGCGAGCACGAAGGAGTTCAGGCAGCTCTTGCAAAAGACACAGGCACAGCTGCCCAGGTGCACTGCTTCCAGTCGCAGCACGTCCTGCCTATCGTGCATGCAGCATTTCGCACAATCCCCCTCCACATTCACTCGAACAGTGCCGCCTGAGTTCTCAAGCAATCTTAGCAATTCATCCACTTTGGCACCCAACAGGTCACTTTGGAGCATCGGCAACTCAAGCATGGTGTTGATGGCTGCTTCGAAACGTTTGACAGCCTGTGTCACACTTTCCCTCAGATACACAGGCGCGTACCTGCTCATGACACTAGTGGTGGAGGAGGATTGGGAGCTGTGTCTCGTGTGAAACCTCAGAGTGTCAGTGGAGACTTCTGTACCCTCTCGCAACATCTGCAGTGCGGCCGAGCAGCGCAGGCGTTGCCTGGAGTCCGCATTTAGCAGTCCTGTCAGCACTGTCAAGATAGCAGGCGATTGATTCGCTGAGATTTCCGAAAGGTAACTAAGTGGATCGGAAAACTGGCCCAGGCCGAGACGACCTACCAGTGCCTCCAGCAGAGTACACCCAGCTGAGTAGCTATCGTTCACTTGGTCCGCCTCGAAGTCCCTGCCCTCTCTCACGTGCACTTTGGCGTGACCAAAGTCGCAAAGCACGTAGCGCTCCTCCTCGGTGCACAGCACATTCAGTGGCTTCACATCTCCGTGAGTGGTGCTGTTCAGGTGCATGAAGCTCAGCACTTGCAGAAGATCCAAGGCCAAGCGCATTGTTTCTTCATTCGTCTTCAGTTTTCCTCGCTTCCCAATGTATGCAGCCAAACTGCCCTTGGGGAAGTATTGCATGGCCAGCTGGTAGCCGCCCTCACTTTCTTGATAGAAGTACAGACTTGGACAAGCAGTCTGTGCACGCATAAGTAGACAGTGCACTGCTATTTCCTTGCTCTCCCTTCTGGTCTGCACCTTCTTCAGTACTAACTCTCCAGGGACGTCTGCAACGAAGCCTGTCAGCTGGATCAACTCGATAACTGACTCCTTTGTCTTTTCCAGTTTGCGTAGAACTCTATAGGGAGGCACAGGACTGCGTGGCTGTCTAGCCATCATATAAGCGTATGGCAAGCAAAGGTGGACGGCCTATGAGTGTCTTGTCTGCCCCTCTCGGCTCCCAGGGCTCTTCCAAGTCCAGCCACCTTGCAGCGCTGTTCTCGCCCAAGACTGCCAAACACCGCGTGCTGCCGAAGTTCCTGCGAGACCCACTGATACTGAGCGCAGAAGCCAGCACCTTCACTCGACGACTTGCAGACTCCGAGGCTCGACTACACGGAGCCGAGGAATTCGCTATGCTCAGCGCTTCACTCGGTACCTTCCAAGGCAAGTCTCTGCTCCAGCCTGGGGACTACACTGAACGCCTAACTACCGTGTCTAAGTCTGTGAAGGCCCAGCGCGAGGCAGACCAGCGCAAAATCATCGAAGCAGTGGTCCGTGGTGATGCCTCCAGCTGCCCAGTCCTTTGGATAGACGGGGAAATCTTCTCAGCATCAGACCTCAATCCTCTGGTACTGGGACAAGACCCCAACCGCAAAGTGATGCAGGCCTTCTTCAAGTACCTGAACCGAGGCAACAAAACTCTCAGAGGAGTGGACCGGGTCAAGATCCTCTCCATTTCGTTGGTATCAGAGGTGCTCACACGTCGCAAAGGCGGAGACCCGCACATGCACTGCAATCCGCTGAAGTACGAGTAAGAGACACACAGCGTGGTGCTGTTTCCAGTGTACGTGGGACACTGGGTGCTGGTGGTGTGCAGGAACAGGGACCAGGCAGTCCTAGTGCTGGACCCTGTGAGGAAGGCGCTGCATGAGGGGGTGACGGAACTGCTGCTGCGCTACTTGAGGGTGGAAAGCCAGTTTCATCCCAGTAAAGCCCTGGCTTTGTCGTCTTGGAGTGACGCCTACGTCCTGCCCAACCCGGAAACTGACCACTTCAAACACTCACAGTCTGGACTTTATGTCCTCAAACATGCAGAGTGCTATGCGCGTTATTGTTCCACCGCTCTCAGTCCTGACCATCTACGAGGCTACGGACGCTACGTATTGGAACGCCTGGTGAAGCGAGGAGTGAGACAGCGACTGAGTGCTAAGGAAGTCGTTTAGACTGGTAGTACTTGCGAATATCGCAGGCAAAAGGCACACAGGCCGGGGGCGGCACTGAGATGAACAGCAGTCTCTGAGTGAGTCATACCGCATTGACATGAACAGACAACACAGAAGTACTGGGCGCAGCCGCCAGACGCAGACCTGTCTGACTCAGCACTGTCGCAGCTTCTTCCTTCCGCAGTACTTTACTGTTTCTGCTGTGGAAGTCCAGAGTCACAGGCCCTGCAGTTTTGAGGATCGCAACCGCCTTCTCTGCTAGACTCGCCTTCACTTGCTTGGCGTCCTGCGCACTGCAAGTGCCCGCCACAGGCCAAATCTTCGCTATATGTCTGACCTGTCTTTCCTGCGCTGCGAACAGTCCCGCCACTACCTTCTCCGGGTCCACTGCTGTGCTGCCCGAGTGGCCGGGGTTGAGCTTCATGAAGAGTATCCCTTTGCAGCCAGTAGCAATGCTCTTCAGCAGCTTCTGCGGCCGTACCTCGGAACTGGCCTTGACTTCCTGAGGACAGTGGGCCTGCAGGAGAGTGCGCAGCTCCTGGGCGGCTTGGACTTCTTCTGTGGGCTTGCAGGTTATTAGAAAGCCTCGCATGGAGGCGGTCAAAGGCCGCGTGTTGGCTTTTGGTCCGGTCTGCTTCACCATATATTCCCGCCAAAGTTGCCTACTTATCCTGAAGAACTACTCGCATCACGGTGGCGTCAGTGCCCAGTTCTACCTCTTCCTCCAACTTCAACCCCGCAGACTCAAAGAGCGTCTTGAACTCCTCCATTTCGCGCTCCCGGCCTGAAATGAGCGTCATCATCATCATGTCCAGGTCTGCAATGGTCGTGTGCTTGGGCGGGAAGTCGTAGATGCGGTCGATCACGAGGATGCTGGCGCGCTTGGAAGGAGTCTGACGGAGGGCCTGCGCCACCTTCGTAAGGATTTGCTTGCACTCTTGGTCATTCCAGTCATGAATGATGTGCTTGAGGATGTACAGGTCCCCACCACTGGGCACGGACTCGAAAAAAGAGCCTCCGACAAAGCTAGCTCGACTGGCAATCTGTGCGTGGTGCTCCTTCCAGTAGGCCCCAGCAGACTCTGTGGTCACAGGCAAGTCGAATACTACGCCTGTGTAGGTAGGGAAGGCTTTCAGCAGGTGAGCGAGGAGCTGCCCCATGCCTCCGCCTACGTCCACAATATGTGCATCTGGGTACTGCTTCCAGGGGAAAGTGGAGACCAGGCTGGTGGCAATGCGCCGAGTGTTGGCCACCATGGCTCCGTCGAAGTCCTTCTTCATTTCCGCGTTTTCAGGCAGACACAGGTACTCCCAGAACCCTAAATCTGTATGAAAGGCCTTGTTGAAAGGCGTGTTTGCCTTGCCTCTGATGTAGTCCGCCCAAGCAGTGACCGCCTTCGCGCCGATCTGAGCTCTGAACACGATGAACGGCCTTACACTGCGAGGGTGGTCACTTTTCATGAACTCAGATAGAGAGTTGTGACGGTACACGCCCGCCTCCACCCTGTCAAAGACCCCCTCCACAGCCAAGTACTTCATAAGTCGGTCCAGCTTAGAGTCCACTGTGCTTGAGGCGGTCGCCAGCTGCTCGATGGTCATCGTGCCTTGAAGCAGGTCAGGCACTCGCAGTTGCACGGCAGTGATGAGTGCTCGCGAGAGAAAGAGCTTGTGCATGAGTTCGGCGTAGAAGACTGGCGGAGGAGTGGTGAAGTGCCTGCGAGTGCAGCTGTGCAGGGAGCGAGACCCGGTCTGCAGCCTTGCACTCGCTCGAATTGCCCTAAAAAGGATGGACATTGAAGTGGTTAATTACCCAACTTCTATTCACTGCTCAGACCATTCCTCAGTCATGCATACACTGAAACTACTTGAGTGTGGCGGTGAGAATCTGCAGTCCTCTCCTATTCCGCGACTTCCTTGCTGCCTGGAACTCGATTGCCAGCAGACAGGGCTTTCCCTCATGGCTTCGACCACTGCGCTACGGATGCGTGAGCAGTCCAAACCACCCAATCATGCAGTATTCAAAATATATACATCCCCTCCGCCTGGCACTTCCTGCAAAAACGATCCCACTCCTTCTTCCAATACTCCTGAGCACTATGCAATGTAAGTGGCAGGTACAGAACCACTACTTCAAACCCAGTATTGCTGCGCTGTAGTGCCGACATGACCAAGGCCCTGCCCACATCCACCAATCATACTCACTCCCTGTTAGCCCAGGGATAGCGCTGTGTCAAGGCTTGCAGCACAGGCTGAGTAGTCGCCTGCATGGCGGACTCTCTGCAAAGGTTCGATTCCGATGAAGAGCCTTCCAATACAGGCCATAAATGTCTTTATGCGAAGGACTAGGCTAGAACAGATCTCGCTTGGGTAGAGCGCGGGTGGCTCCCAGTTCCTGGGCCAAGGCTCCCCTTTGTTCCTGATGTGGAGCGAGGATATCCTGGCTCTTGGGCGCGCCCAACTCGTCCAGCTGCTTCTCCACATCCTCCTGCGTCTTGCTGTAGGTGAACACCAGGATAGGGTACTCAGACCCAAACAGAGCCACTGCCACCATGTGGTAGAGAGGGTTCCACGCTACATCTGCGACCAAGTGCTGACAAGCCACACCCCAAGCACTTAAATCGCTCTGAAATCCACTCGCCACATCCCACATGTATGCCTTGCCGTCCTCTGAGCCTGACATTAGGAACTGCCCGTCAGGACTGGAGCACGCACGTACTGCATACTTCTGCACCGCTGCTCCGAAGAACCTGCGAATCACCAGTCCTTGGGAAGTTACTTTCGCCCCTCTGCCTGGCTCCACTATGCGAATTACGTTGTCTCGAGACTGCACCAGCAGTTCTCGCCTCTCTGGAGGCGTCAATATGAGTGTGTTGATAGCGTCTCCGTTGAGTTCCTCATTGTCAATCTGTCTAATGAGCGTGGTGGTGACTCTGTCCCCTCTCAACTGCACGTTCCACACATGCACCATTCCCTTGGAGTCAGCAATGAACAGCTGGCCTGAGTTGTCGAAGGTCAGGTAGTTGGGGTGTCGCTCGTGCTCTTCACTTTCCTGCTGCAGTCGCTCCATCTCCGCCTTCCCCTTTTCCTCACTTTCCGCTCTGTATACACTGCTCATGATGGACTCGTAGTCATACACACTGTCAGGAGTGATGTCAATAGTGGCAAGCACCTGGCTTGAGGCCAGGTCCGCTATCGAGCGCTCTACCAGACTTTTGTTGGAAGGGTGGTTGACGAGCCAAATACGCACTTTGCCGTCAAAGCAGGCTGTAGCGATTATGTCCTTATCTTCAATTTTATCCTCCGGATGGAAGCGGGCGCAGTAGACATAACTCGGGTGGTTCATATTGCCGAGCAGGAAGTCCGCAGTGCCGGGGTTGAAGTTGACAGCGCTGAAGCCTGCAGCATCTCCCCCACTGGCAAAGACCGAGGTGAAGTCCCACAACTTCGTAGTGCCGTCTGCTGAGGAAGAAAGCAGGTTGAGGTCGTTTTCAGACCACGCAAGGTCGTGCACTAAGTCTGCATGGCCTCTTAGCGTGAGAGCCAAGTCACCATCTTCCACTTGATATACCTTTATAACAGTGTCTTCAGCGGTGCATGCAGCAGCTAAGTACTTACCGCTATGAGCGAAGGCCAGGCGGAAGCACCCCAAATGACACGATTCCAACTTGTAGGCTAGTTTGTTCGGCACTCTGCAAGCTTCTCCATATATCCTGCGCCACGAGGTGAGTCGCTTGGCTCTAGCCACTGCCTGGGCGTCGACCTCTTCCTTCCCTCCTAACTTGAGCTTGGGCTTGGGCTGGCCAGCTTCCTGCTCCAGCACCTCAAATGTCTTGATGCCGATTTCCCGCTCGAAGGCGTTCAGACTGCGTCCCGGCATGTCCACTGTCGGGGGGATGTTCATAGCCTTCAGCTCGACTCTGAGAAAAGAAGGGTACAGTTCCTTGCGGAACCAGTTGAAGTCGTAAAAGACTTCAGGTCTGCGCGTCTCATTGAAGGTCGGCGGAGGCCGGAACTTGTAGCGGTACAGCTGCACCTTGGTGACACCGAGGTTCATCTTGGTGTGGCCTGCAGGTCGCAGGAAGCCCCAAGCCACCGGGTAGAACTTGTCCTTCCTCAGCAGGGTGGACTCTGCCTTGATCAGCTTGAAGTTGAAGTCCAGCACTTCGAACAGAATGACGACTTCAGGTCTGAGCAGGTAGGCTGCGTCCTGGTCCAGCAGGAACTCTTGGTTCCAGTGCGGGTCGCTTTCCCCGGCTATGCGCAGGTCGAAGGGAGGCGTGCAGAAAGGAACGATGAACTCAGGCAAGCCGCCTGCGAAGTCCTTGTTGCTGCCGATTTGCCCCATTTCTTCGTACGGACTGAGCACGGGTCGGGGAGACTCTTTGCGAAGGTAGCAGCCTGTAGTGACGTCGATGACATGCACTTTCACGAAGGGGTGGATAACGTACGGGTCCAGTTCCAGTCCATTAGTATCGTGGATTTTGAGGAAAACCGCCTTTCTCTGCAGCATCGCCACTAGAGGGTCAAAGGCAGCAGCCTGGATTTGAGCGGCCTGGCTCTGTACGATGTCCGCCAAGTAGCCGGAAGTGACGTACTGCTCTGCACTCGCACAGCACTTAGTGAGCCACATGCAGGCAGTCTGCACCTTTTCGCAGAACGGAAAGCCCTTCCTCACTTGTGGGTTGGCCATGTCAGGCGGACTGGTGATGGGTTCCTGCAGGCGCAGGATCTGCACGGGCTGGACAGGCATAGAGAGAGGCTGGGGCAGTGAGGGGCCGGGAAAGGACTGCGAGGGCCCTGCAGGGGGCAGGTGTGCGGGGGGCAGGGTAGCGCCAGGACTCCGAGTTTGAGATGCTCGTGGCGGCAACTTGCGCTGGAAGATGGACATTTAAACTCTATGGACCACTCTGCCACGCTCTGCATGCGCAGGAAGGAAAGAAACTGTAATATATATGGGCAATACCTGCTGCCAGGACCGGACAACTGACCCTCCAAACCGTGTGGACCTCCCCAAGCCTTCCAGACCTGCGACCTCTCTGCCTACCAACATAGAGCTAAAGACAGTTTCCTTCCTACCCCTGTTACTGCCCATTGCCAAGCTGTACCGTCCCTTCACAGTGCTGGAGCAGGGGGAACTCTGCAGCACTGCACTCGTAGAGGAAGTCAGCACTGGCCAGAGGTACATACTCAAGACAGTGCAGTTGGGCGAGGCTGCGAGTCGCAGGCTGGAAAGCACGAAGCAGGAAGTCAGTATAGTGAGCAAGCTCGACCACCCCAACATTAGCAAGGTGAAAGCCTGCTTCCAAACTAGCCCATGCCTCTACCTGCTCTCCGAAGCGGGGGAAACCAGTCTGCACTCCCACCTCTTCACTACTTTCAGTCTTTCCGAAGCACATGCAGCCCAAGTCATGAAGCAGGTCTTTAGTATTGTGGCCTATTGCCACTCACAACACATCACTCTGCGGACTCTCAGTCTCCGCTCTTTCCATCTCACCTCCAAAACTAGCCTGGACGTCAGGCTGGTGGATTTCGCAGGAGCGTGTGCTGTGAAAGGCCGCAAGGAACGCTTGGAGCCTATAGTGGAGTGGCAGGCTCCTGAAACTCTACGCCCCAAATACAACGAAAAATGCGACCTGTGGAGTTGCGGCTTTCTGCTATTTTTCCTCATCAGCGGCGAGTCTCCCTACTTAATGAGCCAAAGCGAAGATCTCGAGGCAAAGGTACGTAGCGGGGCTGTGACCTACTCCAGTCTTAGGTGGTCAGGCCGCACGCAAGCACTAACAACCCTGCTGAGTCGCTTGCTTGCGGTCAACCCTGTGGAGCGCCCCTCGGCTCAGGACTGCCTGGCGGACCCTTGGATTAGTCAGTTCTGTGCGGAGGACAAGTACCCAGACATGCACAGAGTCACTGAGCAGCTCCAGTTGTATAGGCAGAGCAAAGAGTGGAAACGAGCTGTGGAAACCTTCGTTCTGCAGCGAGTGCTGTCTGAAGAGCAGCTGAAAGCGAAAAAGGCGCTATTCAAAGCGTTGGATCACAACAGTGACGGCTTTATTAGTCAGAAAGAGTTGTCGGACGCCTTTAAGTCAGTAATGTCCGCAAACAAAGCTGAATCCGTAGCTGTGCAAGTCCTTGCTTCCCTGGACTCCAACCAGGACGGACTCATAGACTACAGTGAGTTCCTATTGGCTGTAGCGGACAGCAAGGAGCTACTCTCGCCTGAGCACTTGGATAAGGCCTTTAACATTCTGGATAGCAATCAAGACGGCTACGTGAGTGTCGAGGACCTGAAATTGCACTTTGAAGTGGGAGAGGAAGGGAGTTGGAGAGCTTTGTTCATGAAGGTAGCGAAACGGCCAGAAGATAGTATGGACTATAGAAAGTTTGTGGATTTGTTAAGTAAACCTTAGGTCCATACTAGAGAGCTTTCTCCTCATTAGTATTCGCCCGTATAGCAACTATCGAATGTTCGATTGGCCTTATCCGCAACATATTCCTAGACTGATTTGAAAATATCCTCTAGCAGAGACTGATACATGCGCAAGTTTCCTATGTACATAGTGACTAGTATATATACCCTAGCCCGCGAAAAGCCGAGTTAACCTCTTTTACTTAAAATCGTTGCACCTAGTTTTTCTTGTGCCATCATAAAATGAGCGTGTCAAATCAGTCGTAAAATGATACTCACAGTTGGAAGAACGAATTTCCACAGAGGAACAATCGTCTGATTTGAGGAGTGATCAAGGCAGTTTCAGGAATCACTGGCCAGTCCCTTCCCAACTTCAGCTGCAATGCTATTAAGCCTAGAGGCTTCGTATATGTCTCTGAAAGGACTAGACAGCGAAGGAACTCGCAGGTTTCAGTCTAAGACGCCAGTCAGAGCAGTGCACTTAGGCGGATATCATTAGACTAGGCTAATGCTGTTCCGAAAGGTTCCGTATCTGAATTCCTTTCAGCCTCGCACACAACTCCATCAGTTGCTTCATTTCTTCGAAGTCTGCCCTGACCTTGGCTCCCTCCTTGCTGACTTTCTTAGCCCACTTCCAAGCGCCTCGCAGCTGCTCTCTAGCCATGTCAATGAGTTCCGCTATCTTAGCGCTTTGGATGGCGAACTGAGTCAGCAGGGCGTTATGGACCTCAGAGAGCTCCAGCATATTGTAGGCCTCCAGCAGTTTGTTGCTTTCAGGCGCAGCCCCCACACGGATCTTTTCCAACAAGCGCGAGTCGATAATATTGCCTTCGGCTGCCATTGCTTTTAACTTGTTGGCCATGGATGTAGTGTCGCTGAAGCCCAGTTTTCGCAAGCGCCGCTTTTCTATGAGTTTCCCTAAAATTATCCTCTTCAGTTTTTCCTTGCCCACTAAACACCGGCCAGGACTTTCCATTGAAGGCCCTTTTTCGTAGTCCAAAGCCACAATGTGGCCTATGTTGGTCTTGCGCAGGAGACCTATCCAGGTATAGAACTTGGAGCAGGCCCTCATTACCTTTGTGTTTTCACCCCGAATGGCCTGAAACTGGTCCTTCGAAAGGACCAACACGGTCGTAAGTCGAGTGGTGCGCCCTTCAAAGTGCAAAGCCTCGTTGAGAAAGGGGGACACAGGGGCCAATACGCTGCCCTCTCCCAACTCGTCTAAGACGAGTCGAACCGTCCTTCCTGAGGCCAGTCTTTGGGATTGAGTCATTGACCTTGGCTTCCTGCGTCTTATTAGTGACTTCTGGGGAGGCATGTATTCTGCCTGCATGTTGAGTCCTGCTAACTGCCGGTCCTTGACAGTGATGGAGATGTCCACTTCTCCGGTGAGGAGGAAGTAAGTGGCCTGCGGAATATCTCCTTCTTGCAAAATGCAGGTGTTAACGTCGAAAGTGTACAGAGGGAGACTGTAAAGGAGGTGAGTGAGCACTGGGCCGGGCAGTTGGCGGAAGTAGGGACAGCGCCGTAGTGTGCTAAGTTGGAATTCCTTGTGTGGGTCACTGTAGCGCAGAGCGCTTTTCTGCATCACAGACCTCAACTTCGGGTAACTTCCAGCCACAATGTCGAAATCCGCCTTCGTCATTTCCGCTAAAGTCGCATAGTCAATGGCCTTCACAGTAGCCGTCCTGGGCGTGTCGAAGACCAACCCAATCTCACCGAAGTGAGACCCCTTGAGCAGGTACTTCACCGTGACCGGCTTGTTGTAGTAAACTAGCTCCACTGCACATTTACCCCGAGACACGAAGTAGAGTGCAGAGGCATGGTCGCCCTGCACAATTATCTTCTCTTCGGGCTGGCAGTGGCGGACGTTGAGGTAGCCGAGTACCTCTCTGGCGATGTCGCTGTGTGCTGCGAGGGCCGGGTTTCGAGTGAGGACGCTTTGGTAGAGGAAGGCGTGCACGACATGTTTGAGAGAGGGCGGCAAGCCTTCAAAGAAGCGCTGGTACTCACTCTGCTGAAGAATAGCGCCCTGCATAGACAACAGGAAGCCAGTCACTCTGCCCTGCAGTTCCATAGACAGCTGCATATTCGCCATCGTCGTCTGTATGTCTTCTTGTATGTGTCGCACTTTTCCGAGTTTGCTGTTCAGGTCGAACAGCACTACAGCGATTTCTCCGAACATGAAGGCTTGGAAGAGCTGACCAATTAAAATTGCGGCACCTGCGAATATGCGCTCCCAAGGAGTTCTGGGTCCTATTTCCGCCCCAGTCAGCATGTAAACTGACATATACAGGCTGAAAGCGTACTGTCGCCAGATGGACTCGTCATATATGTGGTTATGATGGTGGTATATGTAGAGTCCTGGAGGGATGTACACAGCGTACGTGGATATGAGCATAAACCAGAAGCAGGCGAATAGATGCAAATACGTGATGAACAGAAACAGCAAGTGACAGAGTTTGAGTGACAGCTTGACTCTGGCCTTCGCCTGCATGAACATCAGCAAGCGGCGCAGACGTAGCAGTCTCAGTACTTTCACTATGCCGATTAGTTGGATTTCCGGGTACTTCCCTGTAGTGTTGGAAATCACGTCGAAGGGCACTCCTGAAAGCACATCCACTAGGAACCGGGAAGACCATAAGTACTTCTTTGTGATTCGCCGGATGTCTGAGACTTCCTCGCCTGTCTGCAGGTCGATGTATGTGGACCGCAGGTAGACCACAATGTCTGCAAGGTACGCAGCGTCGATGAATAAATTAGCCACGTAGAACGGTATTGGCTCCTCTCCTTTCATAAAGGCAATCGAGAAAGGCACATAGAAGCAATTCCACACTGCCAAGCACAGCACCAAAGAATCCCACCACATCCTCGCAGGACTCAACACAGATATGAGACATCTAGGCACTGCCTTGGGCTTGGACGAAATCAAGGGAGACATGGTCTGCGACATCACTAGGCTGGGCCTCTCGGTAAGCAGGTAGTCTGACTCTCGCTTGGGGTGCTTGATCAGGGAAGTGGTGCTGGGATTCACGTGGTGATGGGACATTGGCAGAATATTGGCAGGGAATACAAGGAGGACGTGGAAAGAGACTGAGAGGAGGGGAAGTTACTTAGGTGTTGATTACACAGTTGCGGAGATTGCCGTAGGACTCACTTTCGGTGGGGTCGAAGGGCGCCACTCTGGTGGCCAGTCTGTCTTTCCGCCTTTCGAAGGCTGCCTCGCTCTTGTCCTTCGCCTCGCTCTGCACTTCTCTTGCAAAGCAGCAGCACAGACCACACAGCCAGCCCTCCCTCACTTCCGCTATTGTCACCAAAGTTCTATTCACCTGCAAAGACAGCGGCAGTCGGTCAAGAGGCATAGGGTGCGACATCTGCACCAGCGACCCGAACTTCGACCCTCTGTCTTCGAGTGTGAACTGCTGATCCGCGTATTTTAAATACGAGTTGACTCGACTCACTGCGAAGTCGCGGATGCGAATGTCGCATTCACGACCTCGGCCTACCTTCAACGTCTTGCCTTCGGGGAGGGAAAGGATGTACAGGATGCGGTTGGAGTCCTCTACTATGCCGTCTTCTTCCAGAACTAGGTGGGGAGTGTCTGGACGCAGATAGGCCGAAAGTTCGATTGTGCGGCCTTGAGAGTAGATTCGATCAGGGATAAGCGCCTTGCACAGTTCACACTTCAACTGGTGAATGATGCACCTGGTAATGAACCCCTTCGTCTTCACCTCGCTTTTACTGCGCATCCACTCCTGCAAACACCGCATGTGTATGAACTTCACACTGCCCGCACACTTGCAAGGGGAAATCAGCAGGTTGTCTTCAGACTCTTCCTCCGATAGGCAGATTCGGCAGCTGCACTGAGACTTTCTCGGCTCTGGATCCAGGTCGACACCCTCAGATAGCATAGTCGTGTCCAGCAGGTAGGCAGAGGAAAGGCGAGAACGCAGGCTTATCACCTTATACGAGGTCCTACCAAAGCGGACAGTATCCCCTGCATACAGAGCCAGTCCAGGGCTTTTTCGAGAGCCTTTGCCCGCCACTCTCCAAGTCTCCACCTCACTTTGCACGAAGTAGTGTCCTGTCTAGTCCTCACCCTGCAGCACCACTACAGCTAGCAGCGGCTCCAGGCCCTTAGCAGGCTGGGCTATGAGAGGCGCTAGAAGACACCTGTCGTCCTTCCGAAGAAGCTGCAAGGCTCCTGATAGGGGGAAAGACTGCAGAGAGATGTTGTGACTGTGGTAGTCGAACAGTCCTTCGTTGGGAGTGGACCAGGTGGCTGTGGTCAATTTGAGCAGCGGAAGAGCTGACATTTTGCTAAAAGGCCAATATTGCAAGGGATTCACCATGTGGAGAAGAGTATTACCACACACATTGGTTTCCAACTATGAAATAGTCACTAGCTTCCCTGAGTACCTACATATGTCCTTGAAGTGTATGTAGCATTTTCTGTCCATGAATACCTCCATTAGCACTGTCATTAACCCAATGTCACTGCTCGAGTCTATCGTGCACGTGCCAGTGGATATCGACAAGGCTCTGCAGCGAGTGGGCAGTAACAGCAAATACCAGTACTTAGTGGCGCTATGCGCTGCTCTAATCTGGTGGAGTGCCAACTCCTTCACCATCGGTCTGGGGTACGACATGATATTGCCGGACTTGAGGTGCAGAGACGGGTCGGAGTGCTCTTACAGCCGGGCGTGCAGGGAGGGCGGGTACACATATATCAGCACTGGCCTGCATAACATGGCCTATGACTGGGACTTGGTGTGTGCCCGGCAGTACTTGGGCTCGCTTATCGGCGTGGCCAACTTCCTCGGCATAGCGCTGGGCTCCCTGCTGGCTTCCTATATGACCAATGCATGTGGACGCAAGAAAGCTGCACTCACAGGTATGACCATGCAGTTAATTGGACAAATTGCTGCCTACTTCACTCCTAGTGCTGAGATAATGATCGCAGTGAGTTGCGAACTCGGCATTTCCCTGGGTCTCGCTACGATGGGTATCTTCGTATTACTGCTGGAAATGACAGATTCCGACCATCGCTCCTGGTTCGTTGGCATAATGTTCGCTTCCTGCAGTCTCGCAGGAATCACCCAGCCAGGCCTGTTTTACCTCTGCAGCGACTGGAGACAGGTCCTACTGCCCTACATCTTCCTCACAGCCCTCGCTATCCCGCTCCTCTGTGTCATACACGAGTCTGTGCGTTATTTGGCGGTGAATTTGCATGACAAGGAAGCGACTTTGAAGGCTTTTGAGGCAATTGCCAGGTTTAATGGACGGGAAGGCGCTGCTACCAACATGCACTTCCCTGCAATCAAGGTAGAGCCTGAAATCAGCAGTTTCAAGGACTTATTTTCGTCGTGGAAACTGATATATCGAGTGGTGGCCTTGGGGATATTGCAGATAATGATGAATTTGGGCTATTATGGCGTTTATTACGCAATTCCGTCGTACTTCGGCAATATCTACGTCAACGGAGTGATCATTGGACTAGGGGAAATGATCCCGTTCTTGGCTTCAGGCCGGCTGATTGGGAAGGTTCCTCGCAAACTGAGCAACTTCACAGCGCTGTTAGGCCAAGGCGTAGTGCTGCTGCTGGCCTGGGCCTGTCTGCACCTCAGCTGCAGTACGGACTGTGCTCTGCGCAACTGGGTGCAGACCAGTCTGCTTTTCCTAGGCGTCTTCATGGTGGCTTCGTACTGCGTCGCTATGGCCACTCTCAGTACAGAAGCCTTCAACTCCCATACTCGAGGACCTGCAATCGGCCTGCTGAACGGAGTTGCGATGCTGGGAGGGGCTTTGTCTACTTTATTGGTGCTTATACAGACCAATTACGATATTCCTCCGCTGATTATGATTGGAGGCGCTGCATGTGCCTCCACACTGCTAATATTCACTCTTCCAGAGACTTTGGGAAGACACATGGAAGAGTGCTCTTAGTTGGTCCTAAATTACATTTCTAGGCAAAGTAGAAGTTTATTCTAATAGTAGGCTAAATGTCCTTATTAGGGTCGATCCTCGAAGTACCTGGAGACCTGGATAAGGTATTTCCTCCTTCAGGCATTGACGAAGGTGGGCGACCACCACGCCTACCAGTACCTCTTGGTGTTGTGTACTGGAC